>Ga0247804_10000554_pt1 | contig 17263 bp, 12 predicted proteins | sample UWRJL029104C1_FD_181142 | JGI IMG/M metagenome (GOLD analysis project Ga0247804, IMG submission 181142) | Plant litter microbial communities from Arlington Agricultural Research Station in Wisconsin, United States - UWRJ-L029-104C-1 | ecosystem: Environmental > Terrestrial > Plant litter >...
ACTGTACCGCAACTAGACATCCGCGATTACCCGCGTTTCCAGTACCGGGGCATGCACCTGGATGTGGCCCGGCATTTTTTCCCCGTATCCTTCGTTAAGAAATACATCGACTACCTGGCCACTTATAAGTTCAACACTTTTCACTGGCATTTGACAGACGACCAGGGCTGGCGCATCGAAATAAAAAAATACCCGTTGCTGACCACAGTTGGCGGCTACAGGAATGGCACCATCACCGGCCGTTATCCCGGTAAGGGAAACGACAGCATCCGTTATGGAGGATTCTATACGCAGGCGCAGATCAAGGAAGTGGTACAATATGCCGCCGACCGTTACATTACCGTAATACCCGAAATTGAAATGCCCGGTCATGCTTCAGCAGCTATTACTGCCTACCCGCAACTGAGTTGCTTTCCAACCGAAGATACCAGGTTACCCAAAGGTACCGTTTGGTCGGGGAGCCAAAAGGGAAAACAGGTACAACAAACCTGGGGCGTGTTTGAAGATGTGTTCGCTCCAACGGAGTATACATTCAATTTTTTGCAGGATGTACTGGACGAGGTGACCCGGCTTTTTCCTTCACGTTACATTCATATAGGTGGCGATGAATGCCCCAAAGAAGCATGGAAGCGTTCGGCATTTTGCCAGCAGCTCATCAAAGAAAAAGGATTGAAAGATGAACATGGGCTGCAAAGTTATTTTATACAACGCATCGAAAAATACATCAACAGCAAAGGCCGCAGGATCATCGGCTGGGATGAGATACTCGAAGGCGGCCTTGCACCCAACGCATCCGTAATGAGCTGGCGCGGCGAAGAAGGTGGTATTGCTGCAGCAAAAGAAGGCCATGAAGTGGTGATGACGCCAGGCAGCCATGTTTACCTTGATCATACGCAAAGTAAAAACGAAGACAGCGTTACCATCGGCGGCTTTACGCCACTTGAAAAAGTATATAGTTACGAACCCATACCCGCCGCGTTGAATGAAACCCAGGCAAAAAAAGTATTGGGTGCACAGGCCAACTTGTGGACCGAATACATAAAGAATGGTTCAAAAGCAGAATACATGATCTTCCCCCGGATGATCGCACTAAGTGAAGTATTGTGGAGCCCGAAAGCAAAGCGCGACTGGAAAGATTTTGAAAGAAGACTGCCTTTTATTTTAAAAACACTGGACGAAAAAAAAATAAATTACAGCAAGGCTTACTTCGACCTGGAAGCAACCGTACAACCTGCGGCCAGCTCTACTTTCATCACCTGGAACCTGGCCAGTAAAGCCGGCGAAGGATCAATTTATTATTCCGATTCGCGTTCGAGGGCGGGCACCTTGCAATACAGGAAGCCTATACAGATCAGTGAAGATGTTAAACTATCAGCCTGGTTAACGGAAAACGGGAAAGAAGTGGGGAACGCCGTTACGCAACAAATATTCTTTAACAAGGCCACCGGCAAAAAAATAACATTGATAAACCCGCCGGCAAAAAATTACCCGGGCAACGGCGCGTTCACGCTCGTGGATGGCATACAGAATGAAAAAGGCATGTCCAAATCTTCGGAGTTCCTTGGCTTTGCCGGTAAAGACCTGGATGCGACCATCGACCTCGGAAAAGACACGGAGGTAAAGGAGATCGTCATTCATACGCTCGACCACAATGGCAGCTGGATATATGCACCGAAGGAACTGGAAATTTCTTTTATCCCTTTTATAGATACGACCATCATCACCCGCCATGCACCGATCGAAGCGATCACCGTCTACACAAAAGATCAAAAAGACCCTCAACGCATTGTGCTAACTTTACCTTCACCAAAGGTTTGCAGGTATGTGCGGGTATGGGTAAAGAATTACGGCATGATCCCCACCGGTAATCCCGGCGCGGGGCATGAAGCCTGGTTGTTCGTGGATGAAATTGAAATGCATTAATTAATTTTCAATGACGAACCTGACTGTCGTCAGGCAGGTTACGAATGAAGAGCTATCAAACTTTTAGGGATAACGACAAAAAGAAGATCATAGCGATATAAAAAAATATTACCTCTAACATCTTCAATATTAAATTTCTTTATGAACAAGATCGACCTCACCGATTCGCTTGAAAAAATACCTGTAAAGATCTTCGCCCACCCGCAGCAGGGTTCGGCATTTGTAGCGCAACAGATCGCCGGCATGATCCGGCAAAAGGAAGCCGAAGGAAAAAAAGCAGTGATCGGACTGGCCACCGGTTCCTCACCCAAAACATTGTACGAAGAACTCGTGCGCATGCACCGCGAAGAAGGATTGAGCTTTAAGAACGTGATCACCTTCAACCTCGATCAATATTATCCCATGCACCGGGACGCCTTGCAGAGTTACCATTATTTCATGCGCAAGAACCTGTTTGAAAAAACAGACATCGATCCCAATAATTATCACCTGCCGGATGGCATGATCCCAAAAGATAAAGTAAAAGAACATTGCCTTGATTATGAAAAGCAGATAGAAGCAGCGGGCGGGCTCGACCTCCAAATACTCGGCATCGGTACCAATGGCCACATCGGGTTCAACGAGCCGGGCAGCAGCATCTACAGCAAAACGCGGCTGATCACGCTGGACAACAGCACGCGCATCGCCAACAGCTACGAATTTGGCAACATGAGCCAGGTGCCGCGCATGGCCATCACCATGGGCATTAGCACCATTTTCAAATCGAAAAGGATCATTTTGATGGCCTGGGGACAAACGAAAGCCCCCGTAATTAAAAAAGCCGTGGAAGAAGATGATACGGAAGACATACCGGCATCGCTTTTACAGAACCACGACGACTGTACCTTCGTGATTGACGAAGCCGCGGCAACAGAGCTTACCCGATTTAAGAGCCCATGGCTGACAGGTGAATGCGACTGGACCGCCGCCATGATGAAACGCGCCGTAGTAAACCTGGCGCTGAAACTGAAGAAACCGGTACTGAGTTTAACCAACAACGATTACAATGACCACGGCTTAAGCGACCTGCTGGTAGAAAAAGGCGATGCCTACGAGATCAACCTGCAGGTGTTTTATTTGCTGCGCGACAGCATCACCGGCTGGCCGGGCGGCAAACCTACAGAACAACGCCTCTCGCACCCGGAGCGCAACCAACCCTTCCCAAAAAAGACAATCATCTTCTCCCCTCATCCCGATGACGACATCATCAGCATGGGCGGTACGTTCATGCGGCTGCACGACCAGGGACATGAAGTGCACATCGCTTATCAAACGAGCGGCAACATTGCCGTGACCGATGAATTTGTAACGCGCTTCATTGACTTCGCCGTAGGCTTTGAAAACATGTTCGACATCGATGAAACCAAGAGCCGCAACATCCTGGAAGAAGCCACTTCTTTTTTACAAACCAAACAATCGAGTGAAAAAGATACCGAAGCCATCAGGGCCATCAAGGGTTTGATAAGGCGCTGTGAAGCCAGGGCCACCTGTAAATATGTTGGGTTGAAAGAATCGCAGATCCATTTTCAGAACCTGCCTTTTTATGAAACCGGTACCATTGAAAAGAACCCGATGAGCCAGGCTGATGTGGACCTCACGATCCAACTACTGAACGAAATACAACCGCAACAGATCTATTGTGCTGGCGACTTTGCCGATCCGCACGGTACGCACAAGGTTTGTTTCGACGTGGTGATAGAAGCATTGAAACAAATAAAAGAAAGCGGCGCTGCCTGGATCAGGGATTGCTGGCTGTGGCTGTACAAAGGTGCCTGGCAGGAATGGGACATTACCGAAATTGAAATGGCCGTACCGATGAGTCCCGACCAGGTAATAAAAAAACGCCACGGCATCTTCATTCACCAGTCGCAGAAAGACAGCGTTCCCTTCCAGGGCAGCGACGATAGGGAATTCTGGCAGCGCGCCGAAGAACGCAATTCAAATACCGCGAAACTGTACGCTAGCCTGGGATTAACGCAATATGCGGCAATGGAGGCTTTTGTGCGGTGGAAGTTTTGAGGAAAATTATGAGTTATGAATTATGAATGGATAGGGCTCATTTGCCAACTGTCAACTGCTAACCGCCAACTATCAACACCAAACAACAAACAAACTTTACTTAACCACCGGCGCGCCCCCATCTGCCCAGGTAGCGAATACCTCGCTCACCTTCCAGGTATTACCGGCATATAATTGTGGACGCGCGATCATGTAGTTTAAAAAATCTGACAGGTCTTCTTGCTTTGCATTTTCCAGCACATCAAAGATCAGTACGTTTTTATATTTCCCCGAAGCCACGGCCTTGTTGGCTGCAGGCATTTGCTCTTTCATGGCTTTACCCGTATAATTAATATCTTTCACCATGGCTTTTAAAAGACTTTCCTCGTTGCTCATCGTCCAGTTTTGTAATACAGAAAGTTGCGTATAAAAAATACTGTCTTCCACGGATTGCAGAACGATGGCCTGCGCAGCCAGTTGTGCCACCAGCCCCATATAAATAGAGGGTTTCGCGATCCTCGTATAAAGAAGATCGCCGGCCTGCGGCTGTACCGCTTTATTGGCGATCCTGATGGGGAAATAATAATAAGCGCCTTTTATCAAATGACATTTGCCGTAGCCGATCGCTGCCGTATCTGCTTTGCCGTTGCGGTAAATGCCCTTTAACAAACCTACCTGTTGTTTATCAATGCCGGTGCCGGACCCGGTGAGATTTACCTGCACGATCTGTACAGAATCAGAGGGTACGATGTAATCCGTAATGGGAAAAGCCACGATCCAGGTTTCGCTGCTTTTTTGGGCATTTGCGTTGAAGGCTGATAATAAAAAAACCAGGGAAACCAATATCCTGTTCATGAGTAAAATTTTTTCAAATATAACGATGCACCAAAAGCTGCACGTGCGTACCGGTGGGTATATATGGGAGGTTTCGCAACAATTAATACTTCGTAATACGTGGATAAACAACGGGTTACCTGCAATAGCCTGCCGGTTTTTAACAACCCGCCCAACTTTGAATGCTTTTTTTTATCTTCAGGCTACATTTCCACCCCAACTTTATAAATAATGAAGAGAGCACTACTCCTGGTTTTTCTTTTTATTGGCATATCTTTTTTAAAGGTTTCCGCACAATCCTGTTTCAACATTGCTGCCGGTCCCGATATTCATACTTCCTGTACCAATCTCTGTTTTCCTTTTAAGGCCAGGGTCCCGGATGTAAGAACATCGGAAGATTATAAAGTTATTTCCATCCCTTACACGCCATATCCTTATGTAACCGCGGCGCCGCCTTTTTTACACCCCTGTAATGTAGATCCGGGCACAGACCAGGATGACAAATTCGTGGATCAGGCCACCCTGCCGTTCAATTTTTGTTTTTACGGCAAGATCCTCACGCAATACATCATCGGCACCAATGGTGTTATTTCTTTCGATAAGAACGATGCATTGAAGAGCAATAATTACGAGGTAACAAATCCATTGCCTTTCTTTGGCGGCGCGCCTCAAACCAACGGCTGCAATACCATTCCCAGCGGTGCGCGGTATCCTAAATTATCCATCCTGGGACTTTATCACGATATGTGGCCGGAAGTGGGCGACCCTTATAAGATCGAAGCGCGCATTGAGGGAACGGCGCCCTGCCGCAAATTCATCATGAGTTACAACGAGGTAAAACTATATGAATGTACTAGTGTTACTTCTACTTTCCAGGTGGTGTTGCACGAAGGCACGGGCCTGATCGACGTGTACATTAAAGAAAAGCCCGTATGCGCTACCAATGTGATCATCGGCATCCAGGACTTTGATAACTCCAAAGCCATTTCACCACCCGGCAGGGAATTATTCACCAAGAGCCTCCGCGAAGAAGCCTGGCGCTTCGTTCCCAACGGCACCACTTCTCTTTTAAGCCGTGTTGAATTATACAAGAATGGCGTATTCATGGCAACAGGTACTACAACCGATCTTGGCACCGGTGAACTGGAAGTTGACTTCGGTAACCTTTGCCAGCCGGAAGACAGCGCCGGTTACGTGATCCGCGCTTTTTACAAACAGTGCGATAATCCTGCGCTGGAAACCGAAGGCTCCGATTCCATAAGCGTGGTGAAAACACTGAACCCAATCTCCGTTTCCACTACGGCTACATCCTGTCCAACTTCCGCAGATGGAACCATTACTGTTGATAATCCCGTTGGTCCCAACATTGAATATTCTATTGATGGCGGCACCACCTGGCAAACTTCGCCCGTATTTACCGTTGGCGGTGGTTCCTATACCATTATCGCAAGGGTGATCGGCTCTGTTTGTACCGGTACGACCACAACGAATGTTACGTCGGCGCCCACCGTAACCGTAGCCACCAACGTAACAGAACCCGATTGCCCCGGCAATACAAACGGCAGCATTACCGTAACATTTCCAAACACGGCCGGCAACGAATACTCTATTGACGGCGGCACCACCTGGCAACTGACACCAACCTTCCCCGGCCTTGGCGCGGGCACATATACGATCGATGTACGTCTGAATCCATCCGGCTGTACCGGGTCTACCACTGTTACCATCAACAACCCGCCGCCTTTGCCCATTACGCCTTCGGTATCGCCTGTATTGTGCAACGGCAGCGCCACGGGCACCATTACCATTACCAACCCGGTTGGCGCCGATTATGAATATTCCATCGACGGCGGTACTACCTGGCAGGCATCCAACACGTTTAACGTTACCGCCGGTGCTTATACCATCACCGTAAGAAGGATCAGCACCGGCTGCATCAATACGCAGAATGTTACCGTTACAGAGCCACCTGCATTAAGCGCCACCGCTGCGGGTACCAAAGCCGCAACCTGCGCCAACAACGATGGCGAACTAACGGTTACGGCTAACGGCGGCGTTGCCCCTTACTCGTACTCCATCAACAACGGCACCAGTTACCAGCCTTCCAATATTTTTGCAGGATTGGGCGCGGGCACTTACAGTCAAAACCTGGTGCGGGATGCCAACAATTGCACCTTTGCCGTCAACCCCGTAACCATTGCGCTCAATGATACCATGCGGCTCGAACTCGGCGCCGATACCAGCCTCTGCGCCGGCAGCAACATTACGCTCGACCCGCAGACCAATGACCTTGTAAACGTATTTAGCTGGACCCCATCTGCAGGCCTCAGCAACAGCAACATTAAAAACCCGGTTGCCAGTCCTGTTGATACCATTAAATACTACCTCACGGCTACCTGGGGTGTTTGCCAGCGGGAAGACAGCATTACGGTAAACGTGAAGCACAAACCACAGGTGTATGCCGGCAGGGACACTACCATTTGTTTTAACACAGATGCTTTGTTGCATGGCACCGTAACCAATTTATCGGGCACCGTAAATTATGCCTGGACACCTGCCGCCAGCCTGGCAACCCCGGCCGCCATCACAACGATCGCACACCCCGACAGTACACAGAACTACACCCTAACGGTAACGGATAACTACAATTGCAGTTTCAGTGTAAGCGACGTGGTACGTGTAACCGTAAACCCTGTTGTAGTGGCCTTCGCCGGCAATGACACCAATGCCATCGCCAACCGGCCGCACCAGTTAAGGGCGACCGGCGGGGTAAGTTATACCTGGACACCTTCGGCACCGCTCAACAGCGCCGTGATCCCCAACCCCCTTGCTACGTTATCGAATGATACCTATTTTACCGTAACCGTAAAAGATGGCTTCGGCTGCATGGATACAGACGATGTATTCGTTAAAGTATATGATGGCCCGGAATATTATGTACCAAATGCGTTTACGCCCAATGGAGACGGGCTTAATGACGTGTTCCGGCCTATACCCGTAGGCATGCGCAGCACCGAATACTTCAGGGTGTTCGACCGTTATGGAAAAGTTGTATTTGAAACCCGCGAATGGATGAAAGGCTGGGATGGCATGGTGCAGGGTAAAAAAGCCACCACCGGCACTTATGTGTGGACCGTAAAAGGCGTGGACACCAACGGCAGAACGGTGGAATTAAAAGGAACGGTGTTGCTCCTGCAATAATTAGAAAATAAAAACCAGAAGTAGAAATGCAGTGTCGATAATCGTTATACATAATTATCTCTGGTCCTGCATAATTCTTTAATCCTGTAAATTTTGGTCGGCTATCCACACTGCGTTGATAATTATAACGTTTTTTACAAAATTCTTGTTTTAAAAAATAGTTATGTTTGTATATGAGCTGGACAGAAAAAAGAGCCATGCGGGTAGCCATACTCGATCTGTATGAAGGTTTTACCAACCAGGGAATGCGTTGTATCCGCGAGATCCTGAACCAGTTTGGCGAATCGAACCATGTAGAGGTAACTTTTGATGAATTTGAAGTAAGGCTCAAACACCAGGTCCCCGATCTTAGCTACGATGTTTACCTATCCAGCGGCGGCCCTGGTAGTCCACTCGAAAGCGAAGGCAGCGACTGGGAAAAAGTATATTTCAACTGGTTGTCTTCCATAGAACGATGGAATAATAACGAAGCGGAAATACAAAAGAAACAGGTCTTCTTCATTTGCCATTCTTTCCAGTTGGTATGCCGCCATTATAAGGTGGCCGAGGTTTGCAAAAGAAAAAGTACTTCGTTTGGTGTGTTCCCGATCCATTTAATGAACGATGCCAGGGAAGAGCCTGTATTCAATGGCCTTCGAAATCCTTTTTATTGTGTTGACAGCCGCGATTACCAGGTAATTGCTCCCAACCATAATAAGTTACAGCAGATGGGTGCTACCATACTCGCCATCGAAAAAGAAAGACCCCACGTACCTTTGGAAAGGGCAATCATGGCGATCCGTTTCAACGATTACATGATCGGCACGCAGTTCCATCCCGAAGCCGATGCCATCGGTATGAGCCTGCACCTGCAAACCGATGACAAGAAAAAGACCGTCATCGAAAACCACGGTGAAGAAAAATGGAAATCCATGATCGAACAGCTAAACGATCCCGATAAGATCATGTGGACCTATGCGCACATCCTTCCCAACTTCCTTTTCCATGCGCTGGAGATGATGCAACCGGTGGAAGTTTAATTACCAATTAGAAATTACTAATTACAAATGCATGGCAGGTTGTAATTACGAATTACCAATGGCTAATTACTTTTGAGCCTTTCGTAACAATTATTTTTTATTCTTTTTATTTCAGGTTTCCAAAAGCCTTTGGTACTTACTGTTTCCGGTGATAAACCTTGATTGTTGGGATTAGATTTTCAAATTTTCGAATTTTCATATTTTCATATTCTTTCCATGTTTTATCATTATTTTTAGCTTAATTCTATATTTAAAATAGCAGACATGATCAAAGCACTCCGGCAGCAGTTCAACGAAAATTTTACAAAAGAAAAGTACGACGCCTACATGGAAAAGGTAGAAGCATTGCACCCCGGTTCGCTGGACTTCAGGAATGCCGAGACGCCCATATTTGTGCCAAAAGACTTTACGAAAAAAATGCTCGGCGCCTGTGACGACATCATCGGCGTGATCACCGATCCATCTTTTATTTCAATGACCGAACGCAGCATTCCCGCCAACCTGCGCATACCTAACGAGAACGGGCACACGCAATTCCTTGTTTTTGATTTTGGTGTTTGTGAAAATGAATCCGGCGAACTGGAACCCCAGTTGATAGAAATGCAGGGCTTTCCTACCCTCTTCGCTTTCCAGGCTTTTCATTCGGAACTGACAGCCGAATATGCCCAATTGCCTGCCGGTTTTTCACCTTACCTCAACGGCTATGATAAGGCCGGTTACCTTGACTTGCTGAAAGAAATCATCGTGGGCGATCTTGATCCTCAAAACGTGGTGCTGCTGGAGATCTTTCCCGAAAAGCAAAAAACACGCATCGACTTTTATTGCACCGAAAACGCATTGGGCATTAAAACCGTTTGCCTTACAAAACTTGTCCCGGAAGGCGACAAATTATATTACGACAACAACGGGCAGAAAACATTGATCAAAAGAATATACAACCGCCTTATTTTTGATGACCTGCAACAGCAGGAAGGGCTTGAAGGCATCATCGACCTTACAAAAAATTACGACGTGGAATGGGTGCCGCATCCCAACTGGTTCTACCGCATCAGCAAATTTACTCTCCCTTTTATCCGCAACCCTTATGTACCGCCAACTTTTTTCTTAAATGAATTGAAAGCAATTCCTGCCGACCTGGAGAATTATGTATTAAAACCGCTCTTCTCTTTTGCCGGTATGGGTGTGGTGATCGATGTAACGCAGGCTGATATTGAAGCCGTAAAAGACCCGGAGAACTGGATACTGCAGAAGAAAGTAAAATATGCCGACATCATTGAAACACCCGATGGCATGGCCAAGGCCGAGATACGCCTTTTCTTTTTCTGGAAAGACGGGTGGGCAAAACCCAAAGCAGTACACAACCTGGCACGCCTGAGTAAAGGCAAAATGATCGGTACGCGTTACAATAAGGATAAGGAATGGGTAGGCGGAAGCGTGGCCTTTTTTGAGCAATAAACGAGTCACACTAAAAAATTACGGATTACGAATGACGAATTACGAATATATTTGATAGCGCTGGGTATCTGTAATCCAGTATCTAGTATCTAAATAAACACCATGAACAGCATCCACCAGGCTTTTGAATACCACCTTCTCCAACTTGATGCACTGTTTGAAAAAGCAGGTAAACAAAAGAACCCGGGGCTGTGGTTGTACCGCAACAATGCACGCACCCCTTTTTTTATGCTGGAAGGATTGGCGAAACTACAGGCCGGCATTGGCGAAAAGAAAAAGTTCAGTAAACTGAAAGAACATTTCAAAGTGGTGGAAGATGCACTGGGCGCGGTGGATTACTACGATAGTTTTGCCGCGGAATTCAGCAAGAACAAAACCATACCCAAAAATGTAATTACTTACCTGCAGGCCCAGGCAAGAGAAAAAGTACAACGGCTCAATGAATTGCTGGAAGAAAAAGGCTGGACGGGCGATGAGGTGCGCCGCCTCGCAAAAGCAAGAAAGTTATTAAGCAAAACGGACTGGCCAAAAGAAAGCGCTACGGTAAGCGCCATCAATGCCTTTTACGGTGAAGCCATTTACGGCATTGTTGAGTTCATTAATAAAAGCGGTTTTCATTTCACCAACGTAGAATCCGATGTGCATGAATTGAGGCGCAAGTTGCGCTGGTTGAGCATTTACCCGCAGGCGTTGCGTGGGCTGGTGCAGTTGAGCGAGTCAAAAAAGACCGCTCCGCATTTGAAAAAATACCTCGTACCTGAAATCATAAACTCTTCCTTTAATAAAATGCCCGATGCCGGCGCCCTGGCTAATTTTTTATTGCTCGATAAAAATGAGTTCCTGGCATTGAGCTGGATGATCGCCGAACTAGGCCGGCTGAAAGACAAAGGGTTGCGCCAGCTTGCCATCCGCGAAGCCCTGCAGCAAAACAAAGCCATCAGCGATGAAGAAGCTTTCAAACAAGCCTTTAAACTTGCCGGCGGTAAAAGCCTTGATCTCCCCGGCATATTGAAAGCTGCGGAAAAAATAGCCAAAACTTTCTTTGAAGAGAAAAACCTCGAATACCTGGTGGTGGGCGAAGGCAAAACGAAGGCATAATTATGAGTTATGAATTATGAATGCAATACAGCGTTGTACACATTGGTAAGCTCACTAATCTAAACTGTATTTAATTCGTGTAATTCGTGCTCAAAATTCGTGTAATCAAAAGCGCAGCGTTTACTTTATTGTCCACCTCAGCCCTACAAATCCCTTCACCCCCTGCACAGCCGCATAGTTGTAAGAAGGATCGAACACATAGCCATAAGGATTCGTGTCCGGCCGGGCTACCCCATTCGCATCGAAGTATTTCCCGCCGCGTTTATCAAACGGATCATCGGGATGCAACAATGGATTTTCAGGGACGAAGTTGAGGATGTTCTTCACACCGCCATACAATTCAAAACCATTTTTCCAGGTCTTTGTCAGTTGCAGGTTCATGATGGTGTAGGTCGGTGATCTTTCCAGCCTGAAATCATCCGGCACTACCGGCAGGTACATCGGCCCGGTTAATTTACCGGTCAGGTCGATGGCGATGGCCGCTTTGCGCAAGGTATAAGACACGGCAAAAGTGCCGGATACTTTGGGCGCGAACAGTTGCGGCGTTTTAACCCTATCGCCTGCATTCGTTTTATTTACTTGGTACACATTCATGAAAGTGGCGCCCGCAATGATCTTTAGCCCGCTCGTAAAATTAGCATCTACATTAATGGTGGCTCCTTTCGATATCGCGTAACCATCGAGGTTATCGTAAATGATCTTATTGGGATTGGTTAAAAAATCCCCTACGATCTTGTTGGTGAAATAGGTGTAGAAGAGGCTTGCATCGACGCCAACAAATCCTTTTTTGTGGCGGATAAAACGGGTATAATTCAGGTTCGCATTCCACGACCTTTCCGGTTTTAATGCCGAAGCGATCACCACCTCGCGCGCGCCTGTTAAAGCAGCATGATCTTCGGTAAAAAGATTCACCACGCGGTAACCATTACCACCGCCAAGCCGGAAAGTATTGTCGCGGTTGGGCGCATATTTAACGCTCAGCCTCGGCGTAAAAATATTACCATGTTCGTTGTTATAATCATAGCGCATGCCGGCCAAAAAGGTAAGCTTGTCATTGGCTTTATATTCATCCTGGATAAAAATGCCCGGCAAGGTGCTTTTAGCCGGCCTGTTATTACCATTTGCAGTGGCCGTAGCCGGTGAATTATCATCATAAAAAGTATAACGGAACGGTATCCCGATCAGCAGGTTGTGGGCCGCCAGCTGCCGGTTCCACCTTAACTGCGCGAAAGCCACCTGTTGCTTTGCGTAATATTTAATGCGGCCGTAATAACTGTCCTGTAAATGAAAATTATAGGAAATGTCGAGGCTCAAAGATTTCACGAGTTCCATGGTACCAATGCCTTCGATGCGGTTGGTATTGATGCTTTCGCCATACACGCTGTCCGTTCCCTTGAATTGCCTGCCCCAATGCAGTTCACCGCCCCATCTTTCTTCGTTGATATAACGTATAGCCATAGACGCCGGCAACCTACTTCTTCTTTTAAAGTTCCATTTGTTAAATACGGAAATGCGGTTCTGCAAGGTAACGTCCGTAAAATTATCATGGTTGATATCCCGCACCTGCTGGTAATTAAAATAGTTGATTCCTAACAAAGCACTGTATTTTTTTGCTTTGAAAGCCGCGCTCACATCGGTATTGAACTCGCCGATACTGGTGGCCGAGATATCTATCTTCAATCTTTCCGCCTGTGCCGCATCTTTGGTGATGATGTTCACCAGTCCGCCCACGGCTTCGCTGCCATACAAGGTAGAGGCCGGGCCTTTCACCACTTCAATCCTTTTCACCATGCTGTTGGGAATGCCCGAAAGACCATATACAGTGGAAAGCCCGCTCACGATCGGCATGCCATCGATCAGGATCATAGTATAAGGTCCTTCCATGCCGTTGATGTGGATGTCGCCTGTATTGCACACGTTGCAGTTCAGTTGCGGTTGAATGCCATTTACCATTTGCAGGCTTTCAAAAATGCTGGGCGAAGGATTCTTCTTAAAAAACGCCGGTGAATATACTTCTACCGGTATCGGCGAATCCATTTTACTTACGGGTTTCATTGTACCCGAGATCACTACTTCGCCCATGGCAGCATTGGTTTCCACCAGTTGAATGCTTATTTCCATTGCTTCTTTAACCATCAATTGTTTTACCTGTGCGTCGAACCCCACAGCCGAAATGGTCAGCACCAGTTTGCCCGGCGCCAGGTTATCCAGCCGGAAGCGGCCCAGCGAATCGGTCAGCACCGTACGGTTACCCGCTTTAACGGTAGCGGCCGCAATGCCCTGATCCCTGCCTTCTACAATGCCCGATAAACTGCTGGTTTGCGCTACAGCAGGAAAAGAAAAGACCAATAAAAAGAAAAAAGGTATTAGTTTTTTCATGATTTTGTATTGAAGGAAGTCAAGGCAATAAACGGCTGGCTTATTATTTTGTTCAACAAAAATACATATTTAGGCTTACCTAAATTTATTTTTCATAAATATTTCTCATTTTTGTAAAAAATAAGCGGCCATGACCTCATTAGCGGAAGAGAACTACCTGAAGGCGATCTATAAGATCCACGAAAAAACCGGGGGGATGGTAAGCACTTCGGCGCTGGCCGATTCCCTGCAGATCAATGCAGCCTCAGTGACAGATTTCATAAAAAAGATGGCGGTAAAAAAACTCATCAGCTACGAAAAGTCAAAAGGGGTAAAGCTTTCGGAGCAGGGACGCCTGGTGGCGGTGAACATCATCCGCAAGCATCGCCTGTGGGAAGTGTGGCTGGTAAACAAGTTGAATTTTAAGTGGGACGAAGTGCACGAGATCGCGGAGCAACTGGAACACGTTGTAAGCGATGAACTGATCGAGCAGCTGGAAGTACATTTAGGTTACCCTAAAACCGATCCCCACGGCGACCTTATACCCGATTCAAAAGGACGTTTCGCTAAAACAAGCAGCAAACCATTGATTGATTGCAGGAAGGGCGACAAGGTAAAACTCGTAGGCGTTGCCGATCACTCCAACAGTTTTTTACAATACCTCACCAAGAGTAATCTCAAACTGGGGGACGAATTGCTGGTAGAAGCCATCGAAGAATTCGATCATTCCTTCCAGGTAAAGCACAATAAAAAAGAACGGAAAGTATTGAGTAAGGAGGTGGTGAATAATTTGCTCGTAAGTCTTGTTTAATTATGAGTTATGAATTATGAGTTATGAATGTAAATCTTTATTAAATTACTGGCCTAGTGCTGATTTGCCATTGTAAAACACTCATAACTTATAACCCATAATTCATAGTTTCAGCGTTTCAATAAGTCTTTTACTTTCCGTTCCAGTTCTCTTCCTTCCAAATTCACCGCTACCAGTTTTCCTTCCTTATCCAGTAAAAAAGTTGCAGGGATCTCATCTACAAAATAAGATTCAGCGGTTTTGGAATACCAGCCTTTGGGATCGTTTACCTGCCTGTAAGTGATCCTGTCTTTTTTGATCGCCGACAACCAGGCAGCTTTTTTACTGTCGATCGATACGCCCACTACTTCGAAGCCCTGGTCTTTGTATTTGTTGTACAACCTTACCACGCCCGGGTTGGCAGCCCGGCAAGGTACGCACCAGCTTGCCCAGAAATCGACCAGCACTACTTTCCCCCGAAGGGAAGAAAGGTTGAAAGCGCTGTCGCGGTTATCGGCCAGGCTGATCTCCGGTGCAAGGCTTCCCGGTTGTAATTGCGCTTCGGCACCGGCAGTAATTAGGAATGCCGAGAGGATAAAAATTATTTGCTTCATCTTCTATAAATTATTTACAACAATTTTTTTTTTGAAAGAGCGAACCAATAAAAATCAATATCTTTTTTAAAGTCTTCATTTAAACACGTTGAAAAAATTATACTCAAGTCTTACCAGGCCACCGGGCGACATATTCCGGTACCCGCTTTTCAATAAAGGTTGACGATAGCCCAGGTCAAGCCGCATCCTGCTGTTGAAGATCAGTTGAACAGAAGGCGCCAGGTCGATGATGCTTTGCCCGTTGCCCAGGTTCACCTGTCCCAATACTTCCAGCATCACGTTCAGGTTCGTTTGTTGATAGCTGGTGTACTCTTTCGGTAGCAGCAGCAGGCCCGAAGATAAACTGTAATTAAGCGCATTCCGTTGCGCATCGCCATATTTAAAGAGTTGGCGCCGGTTGTCCAAAGCATGTACTACGGAAGCGCCGGCAGATAAGGCCAGTTTATCTTTCAGCCGCGTAGCGATCAGCCCGGCTTCGTAGCCACTGCTGCGGTTTTGCAACTGGATATAGGCATCCGTGATGTGATTGTTGGCAAAACTGTAAGACCCGAAAGCCGCCATCCTGAAATGCCGGTGCACTTCATCAATGCTGTAAAAGCGGTATTTGGCATACAGTCCCGCGCCATTGATGCCAAAACTATTGTGCCGGTCGCTGCTGAAAATTGCATCCGCATGGAACATCAGTTTTTTCGAAAGGCCCAGCATCACCTCCGGCTTTACCATGTAGTTCAGCCTCCCCTGCTCATCCGAAAAATTTTGCGTAAGCCGGGCGCCCAGGCTTTTGGCCGACATATTACTTGCCGGTTCGGTATATACGAACAGTTCCTGCGTGTAGGCGCGCCCGGTAGTAAGCAGCAACAAAGCCGCTAAAATATTTCTCATAAATGGATCTGTTAAAAACGAATTAAATGGTTACATGAAATACCCGCTTACCTTCTGTGCCTGAACCTTTGCTGCAGCAGGCCGCGGCAACACCCGTTTTATAACATTCCATTTTTGTGAGTTTATTGTTCTGCTTCCAGGTTTTTGCCGATACATAACCCTTGTCGAGCAGTTTCAGTTTTTGTTCGCCTTCTATGGTTTGCCCCTTCGCATCTAAAAAATGCAGCAGCATACCGTGCACGTTCACATGCTCGTCGCTGTTGAGTACCTGTTTATCGAACTGCATCGTAGCGGTAAAATTGGCGACAAAGAAACCTGCGTCTTCCACCTTTTTCTTCAACTGGTCGAAATTAACTGCAGCCCCGGGTTTGAAGCTGATGTCGAACGTAGAGGTTTTGATATTGGCATCCACATCTGAAACAAAGTCCAGCGTTTTCAAAGATTTAAAAATGGCGTTACTGCACATACTGCACGTGAGCCCGCTCGCCTGCAGGCTTACTTTTTTTACCTGCGCTGTCGCCGTCATTCCCAAAAACGCGCATACGATCAATACTATCTTTTTCATATTTTATGTTTTATGGGATGAACTATTGTTTGGCTGGTTCAGCTTTGCGTTCGTACTTGCAACAGCCATGTAATTTGCTGTAAGCCGCATCGCTGCCTTTTACATCCTGCGTGTCATAACCGGCTTTGGCAATGGCCTGCTGTATCTTCAGCGCATTTGTTTTCTTGTCGGCATATTCTACGCTCAACTGGTGCGTATCTTCGTTCCAGTTGGCAGTTTTGGCGCCGGCCGATCTTGCAGCCTTTTCGATGGTTTCCTTGCACATGCCGCAATTGCCCCATACCTTAATGCTGTCCGTTTTCAGGGATTGTGCGTAACTGCTGTTGCTGATAAAAAAACTGCCGAGGATAATAGCGAATACTGATATTGTTTTCATGATAATAATTAGTTAGAATAAATAAATTGTTGAAAGTGGCGCATAGCCAACTGCATCGATAAGATCTTATCAATGCGGGTCAAATCAATCTTTTCTATATCCTGAAAACGC
>Ga0247804_10000555_pt1 | contig 17233 bp, 14 predicted proteins | sample UWRJL029104C1_FD_181142 | JGI IMG/M metagenome (GOLD analysis project Ga0247804, IMG submission 181142) | Plant litter microbial communities from Arlington Agricultural Research Station in Wisconsin, United States - UWRJ-L029-104C-1 | ecosystem: Environmental > Terrestrial > Plant litter >...
GCGATCAACTAAGCGCTAAAAGAATCACTTCTTTTGGAAGTCAGATGGTAACGTCCTCACGGACTCTGACATTCAGAAGAAGTGATTTTTATTTTCTATAAAAAGGAGCATACACCATGAAGTTTCAATCAAACAGCCGTCGCCGCGCACTCGAATACGAAAAAGACCTTGTCCAATATTGGAAAGAGAACAAGACATTTGAGAAATCAGTCGACATGCGCCCGAAAGAGAATTCGTACGTCTTTTATGATGGCCCTCCATTTATTACCGGTGTCCCACACCACGGAACACTGCTTAGCTCGGTCGTAAAGGACGCTGTGCCTCGTTACCAAACGATGAAGGGCAAACACGTGGAACGTGTTTGGGGTTGGGATACACACGGACTTCCAGCTGAAAACTTTGTTGAAAAAGCGATGGGTATCACCAGTCGTCATGAAGTAGGGACAAAGATTACTCTCGAAGACTACATTAATACTGCTCGTCAAAGCATGGTTTCAAATGCTGCACTTTGGGAAGGCACAATTGATCGTATCGGTCGCTGGGTTGATTTCCAAGGCGCGTACAAAACTATGGATAAAGATTACATGGAATCTGTTTGGTGGGCGTTTAAAACGCTGTATGAAAAGGGCAAGATTTACGAAGGCGAACGCGTGCTTATGTATGATACAAAGTGGGCAACACCACTTTCAAAAGCCGAAGTTACTATGGACGCTGGTGCGTATGTTGATGTCACCGATCCAAGCGTGTATACAAAATTCAAAATTATCGGTGAAGAGTACTCACTACTTGCTTGGACGACAACTCCGTGGACATTACCTGCAAATACTGCACTCGCGGTGAACCCTGAAGTCGAATATGCTGAAGTTGAAATCGACGGTGAACATTTGGTTATTGCGAAAGAACTCCTAAACAAAGTACTAACCGATGCGAAACACAATGTATTGAACTACAAAATTATCCGCGCACTTAGCGGCGAATCTTTGATTGGTAAAAGTTATGAACCGCTGTTTGATGACCGTGGTGAGAATGCTCATAAAGTCTGGGCAGCAGATTACGTGACAACTGAATCGGGTACCGGTATCGTGCACCTCGCACCTGCATATGGTGAAGAAGACTTTATTCTGGCAAACAAGCTGGGTATTCCTGTCATTCATGTACTAGACGAATATGGCATGTATACCGAAGGTGAGTGGGAAGGCCAGGAGGTATGGGAGACAAACAAGACTATCGCTAAGGCACTGCTTGAAAAAGGCGTTGTTTGGAAAATTGATTACATCCGTCACGAATACCCACACAACCCGCGCACCGGTAATCGCTTGATGTACCGCGCACATCCAAGCTGGTTTATGGACATTGAAGGCCAACGCACGCAAATGTTGGAAGAGAACAGCGAACACGTTAACTGGTTCCCTGGTCATATTAAACACGGTCGTTTCGAAAAGACGATCCAAACAGCACCTGATTGGAACTTATCGCGCGACCGTTTCTGGGCAACCGCCATGCCTGTCTGGAAGGGAATAGACGCCGAAGGTGTCGAGCATGTTAAGGTGATCGGTAGCTACGCTGAACTGAAAGAATTATCTGGCGTCGAACTAGAAGATTACCACCGTCCATGGGTGGATGATATTACTTTTGAGATCGACGGCGTGACATATACGCGCATCGACAAGGTGCTTGATGGTTGGTTCGAATCTGGTTCAATGCCATTCGCTCAATTCCATTATCCATTTGAAAACGTCGAAAAGTTTGAACAGAATTTCCCTGGTGACTTCATCGTGGAATATGTCGGACAAGTACGTGCCTGGTTCTACTATGTCCATGCTGTGAATGTCGGACTTTTCGGTCACAATGCGTACAAGAACGTGATTGTCACCGGAAACGTTGCTGGTAATGACGGACTTAAGATGAGTAAGAGCCGGGGTAACTTTACCGACCCTAACGAACTAATGGACCAATATAGCGCCGACAGCCTTCGCTTTACATTACTCTCAAGTCCACTGCTATCTGGGGAAGACTTCGCTCTTAAAGACCGCGAAGTAGGGGACGTTGCTCGTAAACTCAGCATGGTGTGGAATATGTATGACTTCTTTACGTTGTACGCTGAAGTTGATGGCTGGGAATTCACTGGTCCACTCGAAGATCCGTCTGAGTCACTGACGAACCCGCTCGACCAATGGGTAGTTAGTCGTCTTCACCAGCTGATTAACGACATCGAAAAGAATATGGATGTCTACGATATTCCAAATGCCATGAAGCCAATCTTGCCATTCATCGATGACGCGAGTAACTGGTTTGTTCGCCGTTCACGTCGCCGCTTCTGGAAGTCAGAAGACGACACGGACAAGAACAATGCTTACCGCACATTACACTATGTGTTGGTTCGTTTGAGCCAAGCATTGGCGCCATTTGTACCATTCCTTGCAGAAGAGCTCTACCAAAAGCTTACCGGTGAAGAAAGCGTCCACTTAACAGATTGGCCACAAGCTGGTCACGTGAATGAACTAGTCGTCAAAGACATGGAAACAGTTCGAGAGTATGTTAACCAAGCCCTCAGTTTGCGTGCGAAATCAAAGCTAAAGATCCGCCAACCACTTGCAAGCGTCACCGTTCCAACACTTGGTGAGTTCGTTAGCTTCGAAGATGTCCTAACTGAAGAATTGAACGTCAAAAAAGTTATTCAAGGCGAGGAACTGGCGCTTGATCTGGAAATCACCCCTGAGCTTCGTAGCGAAGGACTGTCACGTGAGGTCATTCGTTATATCCAATCTGCTCGTAAAGAAGCTGGTTTGAATGTCGATGACCGCATCCAGTTACAACTCGATACAGAGGACGCGGAATTACTTGCGACACTCGCAACGTTTAAAGATGATATTGCGCAAGAAGTTCTGGCTACTGGAGACACAGTAGGTGAGGGCGCTTTTGAGACGACGGTGAAGATCGAAGGGTCTGAGTTGAAGATCTCTCTGCAAAAAACTTTATAAAATTGGACATATTGCAAAAAAAGTGTTGACATATATATATTTTTAAGGTATTCTTAATCTCGATGTCCGCACAAATTCGTGCAGATACGAGGTTCAGTCCTTAGGGACGAGTACTGGCGAAAGCCAAGTTAAGGGGACTCATGTCCAAGTTCACCGCAATCCGCACCACGATGTCCAAGAACAAGGGTCGCACCGGCGCAACTGCCGCTGCGGGTCTGATCATCCTCGGTGCGGTGACCGGCATGGCAACTTCCGCGCTCTTCACGAGCACGGACGAAGCCGCCAGCTACGTCGCAACCGGTCACGTCGAGATCTCGGTCACCGACAAGTTCACCGCCGCCAACGTCCTCCCGGGCGTTCCGCGTTCGGCAGAGCTCGTCGTCGACAACACGAAGTCGTCCGCACCGGTCGCGCTCTCGCTGAGCAAGGTCAGCAAGGTCAACGTCAAGAACCTGCAGGGGGCCGACCTCTCGCAGTTCACGGTCAAGATCGTCGACAACAACGGCAAGGTCGTCTACGGCCCCGTCGCCGCCAACGCCCTCGCTGCCGGCCCGATCGACGTCGTCATCGGCGCCAACGGCACCTGGAAGGGCAAGGTCGTTTGGGAGCTCCCGGCCGACGCCGGAGACGAGTTCCAGGACGTCGCAGTTCACTACGCATCGGTGTTCATCACCGGTACGCAGGTTCTGCCGGCCAACTAGCCCAACGGGCTGAACCCACAGGTGGTGGACACGTTTCTCGAAAGAGACTCGTGTCCACCACCGACGCAACACTTTTGAATATGATTTCAAGATACGAACTTATTGGTTTCTTGAGCACCTATTCAATCGAACAGCAACAGAAAGGATGTCGCGCATGTCGCGTCTGCTTAGCACTACCACGGCTGCCGTATTTTTGGGAGCCATCATCGTTGGTGCGGGCGGACAAGCCTCAACCGCGCTGTACGTCAGCACTGACGAAACTTCGTCATATGTCTCAACAGGCAAGTGGGATCTTCCAAGCGCTGACGTCGTACCAATCCTGCCCGAACTCCGCATCGTCGATCCCGAACCCGAGATCGTCGAACCATCCGCTGAACCCATCGAACCGTAAGGAACAACATGTCACTTATCAAGAAAATCTTGGGAGTCATGGTGCTCCTTCTCGTCGTCACGTACGCTTTCCTGACCTTGTGGCCGGGAACGTACAACGTCGACAACGGATCGATGCGCCCTGGGATTCAGATCGGCGACAAGGTCTTTACCTCGTCGCAGTCTGAATACCAGCCGGGTGATGTCATCACGTTCACCGCCATCGAGACTGATGGTGCACAGCCACTCGTGGTGACGCATCGACTCGTCGGTTTCAACGACGATGGAACGCTCATCACGAAGGGTGACTACAACAAAGACGTCGACTATCCGGCCGTGCCGCTCACTACGAGCGACGTGATCGGTAAGGTCGTCTGGCATGTCCCCGTCGTCGGTGGTGTTCAGATGTGGATGGGATCTAATCTCATCTTTGTCGTCGCACTGACGCTCGGCCTGCTGTTGCTGTATTTCGTTCTCTCCAAGAAGCCGAAACCTGAAGAGGTTTTGACTGACAAGGATGAGGAGCCGGCAGAAGCCGAACTTCACCCCGTCTGATCTCCGATCACCGTCGAGCTTATGCTCCGCTGATCGTGAGATCGGCGGGGTATTTGCTTTTATAGGTAGGTGAGGCAGGGGATTGACTTTACATACTATTTATGCTTAAATAGATGCATAACGAACCAAAATAAAAAGTAGCAAACACATGTCGATTTATCATTTTCTCCAGCTTCAACCCGTCGAGCCATCTGATGATGGAACGATTAGTCCTCTTGATGAATACGAAGCGGACGAGACAATTGATTTGAATGACGACATTAGCGAAGAAGTCCTTGATCAGGCTTGGGATGCCGTATTGAACGATCCTGACGACAAAATTACTTTTTCAGAAGAATAAGCGCTATACTTAATATAGCTATGGAACTTACAGACAACGAATTTGATCTGCTCATTAGTCGCGCTATGGACGAATTACCTCAAGAGTATATCAAGGGGCTCGATAACGTTGCTGTATTGTATGCCGATTGGCCCGACCAGTACCAGGCGCAAAAAGCTGGGCTACGCGAAGGTAATATTCTACTAGGTCTGTATGAAGGTATTCCGCTGACAAAACGTGGCGGCAATTACACGTTTGTATTGCCTGATAAAATTACACTCTTCAAGCATTCGATTTTGATGGTAGTGCAGAACGAACAGCAGTTATTCGAACAGATTAAGCGAACGTTGTGGCACGAGATCGCACATTATTACGGACTTGATCATGATCGTATTCACGAACTTGAGCGAGGTGATCACTCCGAAACTTAAGCATTTTGTGGTATACTGTAAGAGTACAACACTATCAGTAGTGTTTAAGGGAGGAATAAGTATCAAGGGACATATAGCGACGCCTATCCTGCGAGGAACAAAAATAGCAATATTTTTGTTGGCGACCATGACCTTCGTATTTACGATTTCGTTTTCATTTGCACGTCCGGCTCAAGCCGGGCTTTTTAATATGATCGGGTGTGTTATTGGGGTTGGGTGTGGTGTGCCCGTCCAGACTCCACTCATTCCACCCACGGATAATCCTGAGGCGCCTGTGATACCGGGTACTCCTGGTGATACGGGTGAGCCTGCCGATGAAGAAGGTGAACCCGAGGAAGAAACCCCCGTTGATCAAAATCCTGAGCCGGTTGTGACGGTAGCGGCCACCCCTACACTTGCTGGCGGGACACTCGAAAATCGTACAGTGACAATTACGGGCAAGATCACCGACGATGACTTTATCTCATGCCAGTTACTTATCAATGAAGTCCCCGTTGATGCCACCTGTGTACTGAATGAAGAAACAGGTGAGTATGACTTGAACTACACTTGGATTGTTGCAGGTGAACCTGACGCTAAGGCACAAAGTGGTGAATATATTGTGAAGTTAATTGCGGTTGATGCGACCGATCGCCAAACCGCTGAAACCACGAAGATTATTGTTGATAACGACGGACCCGCAGTAGAGGTTACCGGTGGCAATACTATTATTAATAGCGGAAGTATTACGCCTAAAGTCACCGCGGCTGATGATGCTGATGTCGCCAGCTATAGTTGGGCTGCGGGAAAAAACCCGGCTGTGTTGCAATTTGATGCTGCTGCAAAAAATCCGACGTTCACGCCAACCGTTGAGGGGACGTATACGTTTACACTGACAGCACGCGACGCATTGGGCAACCAAACCGTTGCTGTATTTGAATTTGGCTATGCAGTAGTGCTGGCAACATTGCCGCTTCCTGTAAGTAATATTGAAGAGTTAGTAGTGAATGCGCCTGTGGTAGCGCGCGAGGCACCTGTGATTACAGCCGAAACGACTTCAGATAGTGATGCACAAGTGCTGGGAAACACTATTTCGACCCCGACTCCGACGGCATTTACAGCAGAAGGCGCGACAATTGCACGAACAGGTGAGGGTTGGCGTATTTTTGGACTCCTATGGTACTGGTGGTTAGGCATTATAGGAGTTATGGCTACTGGTTGGTTCTTTGTGAAAAAATATGCACTCAGAACCGCAGCAAACGATTCTTAGAATAAGATTAAATCGCCATTGCCAAGTAGGCACGAAAGTGGTAAAGTTAACAAAAATACAAAAGTTGAGAGCGTTGTATATATATGTGTCGATCGTGTGGACGATCAATTATTAGATCAATAAGGAGTGTTGAGATGAAGTTTTTTGCGAGCAAACGATACCAACGAGTAACTAATTTTGCACTAGCATTCATGTTAGTTGTGAGTACCCTTACGGCCAGTGTGCCGTTTTTATTTGCTGAAAAAGCAAGTGCTATTGGCGGAAGCGTCTGTGCTGGTGGCTGTGATTCAGCGCAAATTGATGCAGTCCTTGCAGCAACTGTTGCTGGCGATACTATCAATCTTGATGGTGATGTCACACTTACAAAAGAGATCAAAATTGACAAGCAAATTACGCTTAATGGTAACGGACACTCAATCAATGCTACTTTTGCAAACTCAAACCTAAATGGTGGCGCTGCCATTAACTTATTGAATGCGCCTGGAGCTGTTATTTCTAACGTTCTTATTAAGAATGTTGGCGGTACAAGCCTTCACGGTATCAATGCGTTCAAGGGAACTGCAACGCTTAGTGCTGTATCAATCAGTAACTTTGCCAAGTATGGCCTCGTAGTTAATGGTGCAGACGTTACAGTTAATAACATCTCAACTTCTGGCAACGCATGGGGTGGTGTAAATGTTGATCAAAGCTCAACTTCAAATCCCGCAAAACTAACAGTTAACGGTGTGAGTTCTCATACTGATGTCGGTAATGCTGCTATTTTTGGAACAAAACACCTCTTCATCGATAACGTTACGAAGCCAGTCTCTATTATTGACACTAACAATCAGTATGCAACTACCAACTTCTTAAATGCACGTTTTTACAAACTAAAGGTTACACCTGCAGCGCCAACAAATCTTCGTTTCGCCGAGGTTGTCTGTGGTGGTGCAACAAACATTAATAGCATTACTCCAACATGGAATGCAGCCACAAATGCCGTTAGTTACAACTACAAAGCCACAACACCAAGTGGTGCAGTTTACGGACCCGTTTCTGTAGGTAATGTTACGAGCATTAATGGGCCATTTGGCGGCGAAGGTCTCTCAACTTTCTCAGTTCAATCTGTAAGCGCTGACGGTGGTGTGTCAGCATGGGTAGACTCATGCGGTGTAATTTACGATGCACAGGCGCCTGCAGCGCCAGTTGCTCAAACTCCACACGGATGGACAAACGGAGCGAACGCATTTAACTGGTCATCAAGTGCTGATATTGGAAGTGTTGTTTCTTACGAACTTCAGTACAGTCGTACACACCCTAACAATGTCGCCGAAAACGGCACATTCTACAGCAGCACTAACTCATTTGCTACTGCACTTGAAGACGGACCACTTTTCTGGCACGTACGTGCAGTTGACGCTGCAGGTAACGTAGGGGCTTGGAGCCTTCCGCAATCAGCTACGATTGATGCAACTGCACCAATCCTTACACCAAATATTACTGGTGGAATCCTCCGTGGTACGCAACTAATTACATTAAATATTTCTGAACCATACCTCAAAGCATCTGCTATTCGTATCGTAAACCCTGACTACACAAGCGTTGCTGCTACACCTGGCATCTATAACGGACTTGGACTTGGAAACCCACTTAACTACAGTTGGAATACGGCACTTGTTGACGATGGGGCATACAAGATTCAGTACAGTGCACGAGATATTCTCGATCACACTACATCTGATTTCTACGACGTAGTTGTCGACAACGCTGCACCAACTGGAGTTGCAACACTTTCAGACACTGCAATTAGTAGTACTGACCTATCAACTACTTTGACCGCTCAACTAACAGATGCAACAACTAACATTTCAAACTTGAAATACCGCGTATTCAAGGTTAATGCTGACGATAGCACGACGCCAGTCACTGCTGTTATTGATGGACTCCTTCCAGTTGACGGAGTGTACAACTCTCAAACTGAAACTGTGACGACATCTATCAACACTGCGACATTGACTGACGGCAACTACCGAGTGGTTCTATACATCTACGATGCTGCTGGTAACCAAGGCAAGAAAACTGTTTCATTCTTTGTAGACAAGACTGTCCCAGCGCCAGTTGCCGGTTTCCCTGCAGGCGACCTCAATGCGACACAAGTTCCTGCTGGATTCAGCTGGACACAAACTACTGCTGATGCACACGGACCACTTACATATAAAGTCATTACAGCTGTCTCTGGGCATAATTCTGACGACGGCGTACTACGAAGTGGTGTACAATATGTGAACCCTGAAGGTGTTACGGGAACATTCCTTCCATACACAGCTTTCACTGATGGTATTTTCTACTGGCAAGTTGAAGCAACTGACACACTTGGTAACAAAGCGCTTAGCAATATTCACTCAGTAACAATCGATACTCAAATTGCTCGACCAACACTCGTTTCACCAGCTGATGGTGCAAGCGTAAACGGTGCAACTTTGACTCAAAAATGGGCAACTAATGATAACGACATCAACCGTTATGTTTACGAAAGCTACAATAGCTCAACAATCAGCGAAGGTAACCTTCGCTTCCGTGGTGAATTTACTGCGAAAGAAAAGACTGCAACTGGTGTTTCAAATGCTACTTTCTACTGGCGAGTGCAAGCAGTCGACAACTTTGGTAACAAGAGCGCGTGGAGCGAACTTTGGAAGCTTACTGTTGATAACACAAAGCCTGGCGTTACAATTAACCCAATTGCGGTAAACCCAACAACTATCAGTGGTACAGTTACTGAAACTGCGACAGTTAAGGTTTCTATCGATGGCGGAACTTCAGTTGAAGTAGCATCTAACGGCACTTGGACTGTTCCTAACACAGCAACTACACAAGGAACACACACTGTTTCTGTTGTTGCTACTGACGCAGCGGGGAACACAACTGAACCTGCTGTTGAAGCAACATTTATTGTCGACACAGTTGGCCCTGAAGTTGAACTAACATCACCAACTGTTACATCAACTGGAAACATCGTAGACTTTACAATCGCTGGTACAGCTGGTGACGCAACAGTGTACGACCTATATGTAAACGGTGAAAAGGTTGCTGACCAAGTTGCAACAACTGGAACAGTATCTTACACCCAACCTGCTGCTCAAGGCGTAGATACAACTTACACAATTCGCCTTGTTGCATTCGACCAATACGGTAACGATTCAGAAGATACTGCTGAACTATTCGTAGACAACACATCTCCTGCATTAACAGTTACTCCAGTAACAACACAAGGCAACACCCCGACAATTACTGGTACTGCTGAACTTGGTGCAACACTCGTTGCAACATTCAACGGCGTAACAAGCGAAGTAGTGAACGATAACGGTACATACTCATACGCCGTGACAAATCCACTTGCAAACGGTACATACGAATTCTCAATCACTGCAACTGATGCAGCTGGAAATAGCACACTCGCAACAACAAGCGTCATCGTTGCTGTTGCTGCTCCTGCAGCTGAGCCAACATCAACGGTACTTCCTGCGATCATCAGCCAAGCCGCTGCTGCAGTCCTCGGTGCAAATACTGACGACGACGCAGCTGCCGCTGAAGTCAAGGGAACATCTACCGACAAGACCGCTGCAGTCGCTGATGGTGTGAACAACACTGACGGTAAGATCTTCGGACTTGCATGGTTCTGGTGGTTACTGATCATCGCTGCACTTGCTGCGATCGCTTGGTGGATTATCGGTGCGATTCGTCGCCGAAACAACTCAGAAGCTTAAGACAACAAACACATATGAAAACTCCCCGAAAACAGGGGAGTTTTTCTTTGCCCGCAGAAAACATAAGTGATATACTATTTTCAGCGTGAAAGCAAAACAAAAACAACGCAACAAGACCTTACAATCTAACCTCCGTACTCACCTCAAGCACACGTTGGTGCCCCACAAAGGCAACCACTACCGGCCACACCTGGTTCGCTTACATGGTATTACGGCTGTATTAATATTGGCGGTGGTTATGCAGTTTGCGTATGGCTTTATTACTTCGGGACGACTAGAGGTCCTAGGGCGAGTTTCACACATCAGTGCGAGCGAATTATTAACTGATACGAATGCAGAGCGCCAGGAGGCTTCACTACCTGAATTAAAGGTAAACGAAGAACTAAGTAGAGCTGCATTTTTGAAGGCACAGGACATGTTTGCGAATAACTACTGGGCACATACCTCGCCATCTGGTGTGACACCGTGGAAATGGCTTGGGGATAGCGGCTATAACTATGATGTAGCGGGTGAGAACCTGGCAAAGAATTATCCAACGGCGAAAGCAACCGTGTCTGCCTGGATGAACTCTGAAACACACCGCGCAAACATCTTGAATAACAAATACCAGGATATTGGTTTTGCGGTTGTAGATGGCATGTTAGATGGGCGTGACGCAACACTCGTTGTTGCGTATTATGGATCACCTGCGGCGTCTGCGAGTGCTGTAAAGGGCAGTGAAGACACACAGAAGGTTGTGTATGCTGCACCGGTTGAACAAGGTGTGGGTAATCCGCTGACATACTTCGGTACAGCGCTACAATCTATGAGCCCAGCAACACTTGGTGCGCTGGCTTTGTTATCGATTGTCGCAGCTGTGGCGATCGCTGCACACCACTATCGTAATAAGCTTCCAGTGAAGTTACGACGCAGTTGGAAGCTACATCACGGTATGTACACACTCGTCGGAACGATAGGGTTATCACTTGTAATCATCTTTGCAACGGGTGGCGGGCAGATCTAATCTTTACAGATAGCCTCGTCTCTGTTAAAATAGAAAACTGATTGTACAAAATGTACACAAATTAAGGAATTAAGGAATAATATGACAAAAGCAGTCGTTAAGATCGGTGGAAAACAATTTATTGTCACCGAAAAAGAGACCCTTCTGGTGGACCTCCTCCAAGAAGGAACTAAAGAGCTCACTCTAGACGCACTGTTGCTTATCGATGGTGACAACGTCACTGTTGGTACACCAACTGTCAAAGATGTGGTAGTTAAAGCTAAGGTTATCGATGACCTAGTGAAAGGCGACAAGATCCGTGTGATTCGCTACAAAGCTAAAAAGCGCGTTCACAAAGAAAACGGTCACCGCCAAAAGTACTCAAAAATTGAAATCGTTTCAATTAAGTAGTGCAAACTAACTTTTAAAACAGACTTCCAATACGGAGGTCTGTTTTTTATTAGTACTTAGCCGCGCTATCCTATATATTGATGAGCATGGGATATAACTCAAACTTAACAGATAAACAAAATAAAAACATGAACAGTAGTTTTGGTGGCCATCACGGATTATGGAAGATTGGGTACGTTCTAAGAATTACTGGGATTATTATTGTTGGGCTCACATTGTTGTTCGCTATTCTTTCGGGCTTGGGGCTCGCCGGTTTTGTCTTGGTCCTATTTTTCCCAACGAGTTGGATTGGTATTCTTTTCTTGGCACTGGGTCAGTATTTTGTATCGAACTGGAAAAATAAATAGCTTTTACGCCTAAGTGAGCTGTAAGACGATTGTGCTTTACCAGATACCCCGTTATACTGAGGGTAATTGAGAATGGGAAAAGGGGAGCGATGATTATTACACCGATACGTCGTGTAGCAGATAGTGTGCCGCGTAAATTTATTATTGTAGGAGCGGCTTTACTGCTGGTTATTTTGAGTGCAGGCGTATCTATATTTGTGAGTCATCAGATTGCTCGAGCTGCCGAACTTCCAACAATCGTAAGCTTTGAGTTCACAAACGATGCTGACGGAAATCCGATCGAGATAAGCATTACAGGTGCCAATTACGACGCAGACACCTATGTATCTGTGAGAGAAGGTCTACAAAACCGTTTCTTTACGATTACGGAACGAACCCCTACTTTTTTAAAGGCTACAGTTCCAACTGACTTGCCGTACGGAAGCTTTAACTTGAGTGTTGCGAATGGTCAAGGTCTTGGTTCGTCATATGGCAATGCAGTTGTAAAGACAGCTCCACGACCTATAATCTCCAATGTTGAAAGCTTTATTGAGCAAGACGTTACAGACTATATAGAAATAACGGGGGATAAGTTTGAATCTGGTACGAATTTATATGCTTGCAATCAATCAACGAACGAGTGTTTTTATGTTGTGTATGCAACGAGTCAGACATCAACGTTTATTTCTGCGGAAATAAATACAACCGGACTTCCAGCGGGAACATACCGACTGGGTGCGTGGACTGCTAACGGTCCAATTGGGACCTATAACGATGCCTTCGTTATTGAGTACCCGGAGCTTGAGATATCAAATGAAGTACTGCAAGGTGGTGACGTAAGGATTACCGTGACTGGAGCGGTGCCTCAGAATATTGCAAGCCTCATTATCGGCGGCGGGACGACAGCAACGGTGTCATCGAATACTGCAAACTCCCTCGTTGCGACTATCCCAGCTGGCCATTTCCTTTCATATGACACTGATTATGATGTTGAATTTGTGAAAGCATCAGGATACAGAATTGTATATCCAAATGCATTAAATATTGCAAAACCGCCAGCATCTATCTATCAGGTTGATAACTATCCTGCGGAAGACGGAAGTCTTATCTTGGGTGTGTCTGGTTTTGATCTTACGGATGATATGACGGTCACTATTGGCGGTGTTGCGATTGCCAGCGACAAGGTATTTATCTACCCTACGACATATATTGAGATTTATCTTGATGGAACAGAACTTCAGCCGGGCACGTATGATTTCACGCTTACCAACGCAGAAGGTGTTGAGTTAACACTTGTCGACGGCGTGACTATTGAAGCTAATATACCTACTATTACTTCACATACCGTAACGCAAAACGTGAATTTCATAGAAGTGGAGCTGGAAGGTACGGGTCTAAGCGGCGCGAGTCTAAAAGTCGGCGATGATAACCTGCTTCCGAACGTACACACTGACACGAATATTATTTTTGAACTTCCGGTTGACACTGCGCCGGGTGAATACGTTGTCACGGTCACAAAGCCGCACGGAAGTAGCTCAACAACGATCACTATTAACGATATTTTCGAGGTAAGTATTTCTGGTGCAAGTACGTACGTCGATGGTCCTATGCAGTACCTAAGCCTCTCAGGCGAAAACTTCCGACCTGATAGTGTCTTGACTCTTGGTGGTATCGAACTAGAAATTGTATATCAGTCAGACGAGTTTTTGGAAGGTGTGATTCCAGAAGATATGGCTGTAGGCAACTACGAAGTCAAGGTTCGTCGTGCTGACGGACAGACTGCAACGTACAGTGAGCTAATCCGAGTCGCCTTACCTGTCATTAATAGTGTCGTGTTTAGTACTCAGCAAGACGGCAGAGTACTTGCAACAGTAAATGGTGAGCGTCTGATTGATAATGAGGATATTTTGAGCGAAGGCGCAATCACGTTCAATGGTGATGCGTTGCCATTCTGTGTGTTCGACACGTCGTTTACACTCGAGCAGCTTATTGATTGGGGATATCTAGTGCAGTCAATGAGCGAACAACCTCCATGCTTTAAGATGTTTGATGAAGAGGGTGGCGAGGACATAAGCAATACACGAGTCAGGATTGTGCTGCCGGCAAATTATGATAAAACTGCACGCGGGACCGTATCAATAAATGGTCGCGGACCGTTTACCTTTAATGACACCGCTCCAGTAGAGACTACTCCAACGGCAAATATTGATCAAAAACCACTCGGTTCAACACCTGTTGTATCGACACTCCCTGCATTTAGCGGCCAAGCACCGGCCGGAAGCCACGTTAAGGTAACTGTTCGTTCTGATCCTGTGACTTGCGAGACAACAACAAATAGTAATGGATTTTGGTCATGTACTTTAACGACCGCTTTACCGGCTGGTGCACATACAGCTAGTATCGTCGTGACAACATTATTGGGACAAGTGTTTGACCTGGGTACATTCCCGATTACAGTAGCTGTAGCCACGCAACCGGGCAAGAATAAACCGACAAGCCCTATACGGAATATTGCTACTATTTCTACAACCCAAGATGATGTAACGACGCAGCCAATTCCTGTAGTACCGACTGAATCAAATGAAACACCGGTAAAAACTCCGGCGAAAACCTCAGATGATGGTGACAAGGCTGCCGAAGCTACACCATCTGATACACAGAATGCGGGTATTCTTTGGGCTATCGTGGCGGCCATTGTCGCTGTGGGAAGCCTCGTTGTTATATTGATTCGAAAGCGTATTCATACCGCTTAAATATATCCCCGCACACCCGGTGCACATGATATAATGAACCAAATGAGAAAAGGGTAAACGTCTTGGCTATTGTTATCGCAGTTACAAATCAAAAGGGTGGCGTGGGTAAAACGACGACGTCTATTAACTTGGCGTATTTCCTCGCGAAGGCCGATAAACGAACCTTGCTTGTCGACTTTGACCCACAAGGCAATGCAACGAGTGGACTTGGTGTCGATAAGACAGCACTGACTTCAACAATGACCGATGTTATTACGGGTCAAGCTGAGCTTTCTGCGACCGTTATCAAAACCGATCACAAGAACCTGTGGCTTGCGCCAACCACATCAATCCTGGCGAATACCGAAGTAGAGCTGGCAAAGACCGAGAAGCGCTTTACGCGGCTCAAGACAGCTATTGATACGGTCAGCGAAGACTTCGACTATGTCATTATCGATAGTCCACCGAGTTTGAGTCTTTTGACGGTGAACGGACTGATCGCATCAAAGTATGTATTGCTGCCTGTGCAGGCTGAATTTTACGCGCTTGAAGGTCTTGGGCAGCTGCTTGAGACTATGAAGATTGTACGGAAGGGGATGAACCCAGGTCTTGAACTACTTGGCGTACTCCCGACTATGCTTGATAGCCGTACGACACTGAGTAACCAAGTACATGACGAAATTAAACGTCACTTCCCAGGTAAAGTATTTAGCGTAACGATCCCACGTAATATCCGCCTCGCAGAAGCACCGAGTCACGGTATCCCAATCGGTGTGTATGATAAGTTCTCGAAGGGCTCACGCGCATACAAGGCGCTCGCCAAGGAAGTAATTGATCGAACTACAGGAGAAGTGAAGTAATGGCTGGCAAAAAAGGACTCGGACGCGGTTTTGAATCATTGATCCCTATGGATCTTTTAGATGATAGTTTTGATCCAACGAATAAGTTAGATGTAAAGATCAGCGAACTACACAACCTTGCAATCGAAGAGATCACTGCGGATCCAGATCAGCCTCGACGTACGTTCGACCAAGAAGCGTTGAACGAACTTGCGGAGTCTATTCGTGAGCACGGAGTGTTGCAGCCTATCATTGTGACTAAAAAGGGAAGTGGCTATGTTATCGTCGCTGGTGAGCGTCGTTACCGTGCCTCAAAGCTAGCAGGACTTGAAACAATGCCGGTACTCGTTCGGACAATGACCGACCAGAATCGGCTTGAAGTGTCATTGATAGAAAACTTGCAGCGCCGTGACTTAAACACAATTGAAACAGCGACTGCGTACCTAAAACTTCGTGATCAATTTAATTTAAATAACGAACAAATTGGTAAGCGAGTGAATAAATCACAAAGCGCTGTGCAAAACACGATGCGTCTTTTGAAACTTCCTAAATTCGTGCGCGAACTGATCGCTGAAGGCAAACTAACAGAAGGCCAAGCGCGTCCACTTATTTCTTGGGATGAAGAATTTATTGTAGCGGTCGTGCCGCGTATCCTCGCAGAAGAGTGGAGTGCTCGTAAAGTTGAACAATACGTCGTCAACGCGCGTAACGGCAAGGCTACACCTGAAAAGCAGACAGTAAAAGAAACCGAATCACGTCACGAATCAAAGATCGCTTCACTACGCGGACGACTGAAGACAGACGTGAACATCCGGGTGAATAACAAGGGTGCTGGAACAATCGTCATTAAGTTCTCTGATGAAACTGATCTTGATCGACTTCAGAAGCTTCTTGGTGAGTAACCAACCCGGAACTTCGATTCGTGGTCAGTAGAAGTGCTAGAAAGTACGGATCTTATTGAAAGGGAAGATACGGACATTCACAGGTCCGATAATGTCATAAAGAGGAATTGTCCCAAGGCCACTGTTTCCATTACGTGAGTCATAAGAGAAATTACCTTGTCGGTGATCACCAGAAACAAAGATCTCGCCATCAGGTACAATTTGGTCTGCCTTACCACTGGTTGGACTGCCGGGTTCACCGTGGTTGTAGTCGTCTGGGTCAAACCCGTTAGGGTTCGTCGCGTTAAATACCAAGTAGTGACCGTCTTTTAGCAGGACACGTTCACCAGGAAAGGCGATGACACGCTTTACGATGTATTCATCTTCAATGCCTTGGCTGTATTGAGGGTTTTTGAACACAATAACTTGTCCACGCTTCGGTAGATACGATTTATTTTGCAGTTGTGACCATGTCACAGGAAGGCGATTTACGATCAATCGGTCGCCAGTATAGAGAGTTGTTTCCATACTTGGTCCGACGACGTTAAAACTACGGAAAACGAAGGTATTGATTACGACAGTGCCGATGACGACACATATGATGAATACAATGATACCGAGAATATCTTTTGCAAAAGGGTGACGAGTGAAGAAAGAAGCTTCCATTAACCGACTTAGTATAGCGTATTTATTTTCCTTATGTCTATCTTCATA
>Ga0247804_10000557_pt1 | contig 17154 bp, 15 predicted proteins | sample UWRJL029104C1_FD_181142 | JGI IMG/M metagenome (GOLD analysis project Ga0247804, IMG submission 181142) | Plant litter microbial communities from Arlington Agricultural Research Station in Wisconsin, United States - UWRJ-L029-104C-1 | ecosystem: Environmental > Terrestrial > Plant litter >...
TTTTGCGAATGTAGAGTCTTCTATGGGCGCAACAGGTGTATTTGTTTGTTGCGCACTGTCGTCCTCTGCCACTGGCGCCTGGGTGGTTTCTTCCTTCTTCCTCCAGTGCTTCAGTTGAAGTCCATCCACCCGCGCGGAATTAGAAAATGCTTTAGATTCCCATCTTGAGGCCGGTTTGCGACTGGCCAGGCGCCTCTTCTTGAAAACAGAAACCTCTGGAACAATAGCAATCGGGTTGTCGCCTCCAAGACTCTGCACCTCACGCGCAAGACCCTTGAGATTCGTTCGTGGAGCCGCAGCCTTGTGTTTTTTGGTGGGACGGGGTCCTGCTGAGCCAGGCAGATCCAGCATATCCCTTACATCGTGGGAAGTCATCTTAGGCTATCGTGTACGCTGAAGCTCAACCTGCAATCCAGGCCTGCTGATAGGTAAAATCGTTGTTGAGTAGTAATCGATACAAAAAGGCGAGCGCGTTCATAACGGAAGTCTGCTTGGGGCTCGACTGGTGGTCACGTGACTTGGCTTAAGGACAATCGCGAGGGAAAGCTGGCCTTGTCGCGACCTCCTTTTTTCTTAAAGGATCTAGACGCGAGCTCATTCTCTACAATCAGCGTACACATAGAAAATTCGCAGGCATTATGCGTTCAATAATACCTCTTCTCTCGCTCAGTGCTCTACTTGCACCTGTGCAGTCCCTTTACTTCTATGTTGACGGCAATACCCCCAAATGTTTCTTCGAAGAGTTACCCAAGGATACGCTGGTCGTGGGACATTATACAGCAGAGGAATATGATGAGGATAGGAAAACATGGTCTAAGCACGAAGGCTTAAATATTTTTATTTCTGTCGATGTACGTTTAGTTCTACACAATTCCCTTGAAAGAAACGCCTAGTCTAACTTCTACAATAGGAGGTATTCGACAATGATCACCGTGTAGTATCCCAGAAAGGATCATCGGCAGGACGGTTTACATTCACTGCTGCTGATTCGGGAGACCACAAGATATGCTTCGTACCATCCTCTACCTCCGGCAAAACAGGTTGGCTTAATGCCTTGCACCCCACAGGCGGTATCAAATTGACTCTGGATTTGGCCATTGGAGAGACTAGTGCCATTGAGAGCAAAGATAAGGGCAAGATTGATGATATTGTGCAGAAAGTTAAGGACTTGAATGGTCGATTACAAGATATCAGAAGAGAGCAGGTCTTCCAAAGAGTAAGAAACTCCCAATCTCTCTTGCTACTGGGAGAAATATGTGAAAGTCATGTCTAATATTTTCAAGGAACGTGAAGCTGAATTTAGAGATCAATCCGAAATGACAAACGCAAGAGTGGTTAGATGGACCTTGGTCCAATTGGTGGTATTAGGCATAACGTGCGCCTGGCAGCTTTCTCATCTGAGATCCTTCTTTATCAAGCAGAAGTTAACCTAAAATGGATATCAATGGAATGTGTGAATTGGCCTCACGGGAGCATTGCCATGGTGTACGATTTGAGACAATGGTGGGCAGTATGGGAGCGGAATCTGCAGTGTAATGCTCAGATAACCAATAATACTTCAACTATTATTGTAGCAAATCCAATGTGACTCAATTACTTGACTACAAATCTGGAGGTTATAACTATAGTTTACAGTTGCTTTGTATGTCAGGCAATCCTTCTCCATTGTATAGAAATATGGATGTTTATGTAATCCTTGGTTCTAAAATACATGATCTTTAAACATAAGGAGATATTGTTCATGCTTAAATACCATCCCTATACCATTCATTTAGAGTTCATACCAACCCTCGCATGTGCTATTATTTATTAAGTCACCAAAATACAAGGCTGAAATTGCGGGGATAATTGTTCGCCTAACATTTAGTTACTTTAACTCCCTTGTGTTATGACGACTTGATTCTCTCCTAGAAATGAAAGTCATTCTCAATATGCTATTCTCCAATGCCGCCATTAATTTCTTCTGTAAATAGTCTCACAGTCACTAACCCTTTAGTTTTATATCGCACTCTACTTGCCTTGAAGAAGATTGACGCAGATGAAGCTCAGCATCGCCTGGCTTTGGAACTCCAAAATGTCTATTACCGATTGAAGGACTATTCTCCAGAAGAAGAATATGGAGCAAGACTCAAGGCAATCAGAAATACCATTGAAAATGTGTCTACAAGCCCCATAGATAAAAAAACTCTAGCTGTCCCAGGCCATCCCTTGAGACGCAATCCATTATTTTCACATCTCTTTCCCAAGAATGGAGATAAAGATGCTCTTGCCTTGACAAAGATTCTTACGAGCCACGAAGCGGCTATCAATCTCAGTTCACCAAAAGGGTTGCTTCTACATGGGGAGGTTGGGACGGGAAAATCTATGCTTCTAGATCTTCTGGCCGATAGCCTTCCCAATCCAAAGAAGAGTAGATGGCATTTCAACACTTTTATGTTAGAGACACTTTCACGTCTTGAATATCTACGACAATCCAGGACTGGTGGAGATTCCGAGTACAGTATGATCTGGCTAGCCAAGGAAATGGTAGAGAAATCACCTATTTTATTCTTGGATGAGTTCCAGCTACCAGATCGAGCGTCAAGTAAAATCCTTAGCAATTTACTCACTCCTTTCTTCCAACTGGGAGGTGTGCTGATTGCATCATCGAATCGAATGCCAGATGAGTTAGCAAAGGCAAGTGGAATGGACTTCTCCGCAGCTGCTAGAGGAGGTGCTGTTAAACGCTGGCTAGGTCTTGGTGGTGGAAGTCCGAGATCGAGTTACCAGTCACATAACGAATATGGCCAATTTGTAGATGTCCTTAAGGCTCGCTGCGACATATGGGTATGTACTCAAAGACTCAAAGCTTGACCCGCTCAACCTCCAATTAGATAAAACTGAGGCTTTTTCTCCGTTTTACGCTTGCCATCTTAGAGAGAATCATACTAATGTGATTGTAATGGTAGGATATGAACGGTGGACGAGACTGGCGGCGAAGAGAGGCTGAGCAAATGGGCGGTGAGAAGATAGAGCGTATCGAAGATACCGTTAAAGAAATCGTAGAGGGCTATACCCCAGGCTGGGAGAAATCGGATCCAAAACACTCTGTATTGTCAGAGGTTAGGCCTTCGCCAGAAGAATCGAGCGAGTCAACATTGCTGCCAAAGAGGTACATCGTGTCTTCCATGGATAGCAAATATTGGAAGGCATCAGTTCTTTCGACGTTTCCGTCTGATGCTGCAGATCCAATACCGTGGGGTGCAACAACTCTTCAAGTATATGGACGAAAAGTCACAGTTCCGAAATATCTAGAAGGAGTCACTTCTTGGACTTTCTCGGATCTCTGTGGTGGTGCTTTTGGACCTGCAGACTACATTACTCTGGCCTCCACCTTTCACACGCTTATTCTTGAAGAAGTACCAATCCTGACGATATTGCACAAGAATGAAGCAAGACGTTTTATAACACTTCTCGATGCACTTTATGAAGCACGATGCAAGCTTACAGTCCATGCAGCGGCAGGTCCTGATGACCTATTTTTTCCTGACGTTCAAGGCTCTCCCGTGTCAGATGGAGCTCGTGCTGAGAATGATGGAGGTGATGCAGTCTATCCCGAAACATTGTCTGAAATCTACCAGGACCAAACCTCCCCTTTTCGTCCCAACGTCTCTTCATATATAGGTGACCCAGACGAAGATTCGGATTTTGGGCCTATCGGGAAAGGCAGTGAGACGGGTCACGGAGTAGATTTTGGAAATACTAGCAGCTTCACGGGAGAGGATGAACGATTTGCATATAAGCGAGCCAGAAGTCGGCTATGGGAAATGTGTGGTTCAAGATGGCATGCTCGATCGGAACCGGGCTGGTGGAAACCTGTGCCACTGAGTGTCAGAAGATGGGAACAGTCGTGTGCTCCAAATCCGAGACCAACGATAAAACCTATAGCCAATGATGATGTGAAAGTTGGGGATTTTGTTGAGCTGGATGTGGCTGCTGGGTTACAAAGGGAAGAAACTGAAGAAGTCAAACTAAGCCATGCATCAGTACCCCAAGAAGCTGGAGAGTCTGCTCCAGTGATAGCATGGACTCATGCTTGGGGAATGATGAAGTGGGGAAAGAAAGCTGGGATTTGGGGTCAAGGACCTGAAGGTTTGGCGAAGCGAAACAAGGAGAATAAATAATGAGATAAATGAAAATGGACCTAAGCTTACCCCTTGAGGGGGCAGGTGTTACATATATATTCAAGTAGTCTCATATGAGTCAAGAAGGAGCTGTACTGCTAACCTGTAGCCATGTAAAATGTACACTATCAATCACAAACACTAGAATTACTTTCTTGAATAGTGTTTTTGAACATACCAAACTCCTTCATTATAATGACGCATTAAGAAGCTTTCTTCATTTCACTCGGCAAGATTTGAGGGGGACTAATGTGCCAGCATATTGACCTGGTTTTACTGAAAAACACCAGCGATTCATATGATGAACAAAGTAAAGAGTAGTGGCCGAAAACAAAGAAATATCTAACTATAGCCTTTGAATTTGCCACTCCTATTGATTAAAAGTTCCAGGAAAGATTCTTTAACAAATTCGAGTTTACCGATCTGGATTACAGGCAAAGTGGGTCTAGCAATCTAGCGCGCCAAATAAGGCTGTACTTAAAAGTTGAAGCCTCATGTTGTTAGTCGTAAACAACGATAATTAAGAGAGCTTCCCAACAAACGCAACGCATGCCTTACGATTTGTAATTTCGCGACTACGAAACTTGGACATGCAAAGCCTCCCTTCAGTACTAATTAGGTAGGAATCCGTTGCGCCTGCATCGCGAGTCCCTCATCACCACCATGTTCTCCCAATCCCCAGCAGCAAATCAGGCCGCTTCATCTGGAGCTGGATCTGTCAGAAGCAGCAGACGACGCCAGCGACCTCTCTCGAATGAGGGGTCAATCGTACAGCCAAAGGCAAAACGACAGCGGAGTGCACTGAACGAGCAGACTTTCTTACCCCCGGATGGCGCGCCGGAGATGGAGGAGGTCAAAAAGATCGCTTCCCTTCCTAAACGTCAACCTTCACTCCCAAATCCACGTCGCGAAATAGCTGTACGAAATAAGAAGACCAGATCTGGGGATCGCGTTGAAAAAGGGGATGGAAGTACAATACTGGTGAGCTTTGGATATCCTAAAAGTCGGGTGAGTTCACTGACTGACTGAGTATTAGACCAAAAATGATACGTATACTGTTAGCAAACTCCCAGCTCTTCCCGACCGTCTCCGTGGAGATTCTACGGGTATGTCGTCACTTGAAAATGAAGTTGGGAAAAGATTTAACGTTCTGATTTTAGGTCGCCAACATGGAGCCATTTATTCGGACAGCGGTTATGCCCTCACGTTCACACATACCCATGCGCTGGTTTGGCAATACACCTCTAGCAAATATTCGCCTGATACTTTCATGTTTAAGCTGCCTTATCCTTCGAAACACGGGAACGATCCTTTACCATTAGGGGCATTGGTGTCTGCATCTTCATCTACAGACGAGCCAGGCCTTGTTGTGGTTATGCCGGCGGGTAAGATTACATACTGGGAATCCATAGCTAGTGCAGCGACACTGGATCTTATTAAGCAACAAAGAAATGGCGTGGAGTTGACTATCCCCAGCATGTATAAGGGAGAAGCAGTCTCACAAGTTATAAATGCTGAATCTGCAGGATTTATTCTTGCCTTCGATAGCGGTCGAATAGCCTACATGAGTGTCAGAGACAGTCAAGGCCGTCCTGCTATATCAGTGCAGTTCATGCGGAACACAGGTTTAGCCAAAGCAGGTGGTATATTTGGCAGCATACGAAACTATGTGAAGTCTGGTATTGTCGAAGAAATTGCAGCTGTGAGGGCTGGGCCGCCTGAAAAAGTCGGAGAAAGAGATGTGGTAGTTGCGACGACTACTGGTAAAATATCGTTCTGGAAGGTCCATCGTGGAGGTCACAATGCTCTTTATGCAGAGGCCGAAGGACGAGAAGCTATCGTCATGGCACTGAAAGAGAGACAACTATCTTTGAGTGACCTGTCCCTGGAGACTTTTGAGCTCATAGATTTTACATACGCGCCAAAACCACCAACTGGGACCCAGGAAGGTGATCATCTTAACGGAGAGCACCTACTCCTCCTTGTTGCACTAGGACGTGGATCCGTCGTGCACTATGCCCTCGTCACTGTTGTTCTCCAGCCAGAAAGCCCGATCATTATCACAGATATTCGACCTATCAAGTCATATACAACGCCTATAAATCGACAAGCACTTTCAAAACCTCGATTACACCTTCCAAACCCAGCTCTCATAGCTTATATTGTCTTCGATCGAGCAGTGGTGATATACTCCATGGCAAAGCGGCCTGAGTCACCAGATTCCCAGCTACGTGCAGAAAGCGACCTGCTGGAAACATTCGAAGATGTCGTGGATTTCCGCGGGGAGCTCAATGTCGAAATTGTAGGGTCCGGAACAGAAGCGCCTCATGGTCCTAACTCGGAGGACGCGAGATCGCGTCGAACAAAGGTGAAGAACCCGGCGACTGTATTACTTGTTAGAGGTGGCGGGGTTGTTCGTATTGCAAGCACAGATATAGCCAAACTCTTAGCTGCAGGTATTGCACCAAAAGTCACGGCCAGGAGTAAATTGGAGCAAGCAGTCGTCTTCGGAACCTTGGAGCACAATCCGATCAACTTCGCAGTACGGCCAGAACTACAATTTCCCCCCGAAGAAATTGCCGAGGCAGCTCTAGGCCTTAGTCTCGACATTTTAAAGGCTATTGTCAAGCCTAATACGAGCAATGCACCAGCTTCAATTGGTATGAACTTACAGAAACGAGCGGCTGCGCTACAGTACCTTGCCGAGTTTCTGAATGCTAGCGGGGTGGTTCTTGACCGGGTAACAAGGTGGAAGCTGCTTTGGGACGCTGAAAAGATGGAAGCTGCGTCTATAATATGGAAGTCTTATGATACAAACCTTGCAGCAAAGCCAGAAGGCCAGAAGCGTGGCCTCATCACGGAACTTGTTGAATCCATCCACGAGGACTACAAGACTGAACCAGTGTCTGAGGAGGGCGAGCTAGACCGTGTGCGGCACTGGTTCATTCACGATATATATAACTTGGAAATTGCCGTTCCGTGGGCCTTCCAAGTCATCAAGTATACGTACCAGGATGGCCAGACTGAGCACAATCACATCATGAATATCCTCAGCGAGGCAGATGACTTAGTTATTGGAGCGTTAGAAGGGGCATTCAGTTTTCGAACGAGGAATCTTGGACTCTATGGCCTACAGACAGAGCGGTTGGAATACGGCGTACTTCAATCAAATTTTGAAGACTTACCCGAATTTTGGACCTCAACTCAATTCATTGTGGCAAACCTCCGAAAACAAGCTACCTTAGCGGGTGCGCTCCTACAGGAATATTGGCCAAAGACCATCGGTGAAGAACACGAAGATAAATACCAAATTAACCCGGCGCTTATGGAAAAAGTGCGAATGGAAAACCCAAAGCTCGTTGATCTCGCCATACGATCAAACTCAGAGAGAATTCTCTGGCTGTCTGCGCAAGGTTCCCCGGGACACCAAATCGAGGCCAATTCTATACAAGAAGAGCAAGCCAAGGTGCAGCATGATCAGATTCTTCTGCTTGCGGATGGACTTGATCTAGGTGACCAAGCATTGGCCCTAGCTGAAAAGCACCATATAGTGCAATCGCTTGCAGTCGTCATCAAACAAGAGCTTAACGAGTGCTCTATACGGCTTCGTGACGGCAGTCTGGATCCTGCAGAATTCGAGTTTTGGGGAGAGCGAACTGCAGTTTTGGATGACTTTGTTAGGCGCTACTTTTCCAAATTTGGTGCGAAATGGGCTACCGCATTTTACGGACATCAAATTGAGCTGGGAGCAATGTCAGATCTACTCAATACTTACCAAGATCCGGACCAATTACCATTTCTAACAGCATTTTTACGAAGTTCGCCAGAGTACTCAAAGATTGCCTGGATCCACGAAATTAATCGAGAACACAATTTTGATCAAGCCGCAAAAACTCTTTTCGATCTTGCAGAAAAGCGTGAACAGCACATCTGGAGCAAGAAAGTCGAACTTAGTCTCTGCAAACTAGCTCGCATGGCAGCTTGTCAGGTAGATGCAGTTGCGTTTCCCGACGGCGAACAAACCGATCTTGGAGTTGTCAAAAAGGATCTCGGTCTTGCCAATATTCAGCAACAAATTTATGCTCATATCTTGCCCTCTATTGAAGCTGCTATCGATGAGAACGCAGAGGTGCAATTAGTCATTGAGGCTTACGGAAACAGAAAGGGACTTAAGAAGCGTAAGGCATTGTCCTCTCTTCTGGAAGAAGGCTTGGGTCGCTTAGTAAAGCAGCGAAGCTTAGGCGTCATGATGTTGATTGATGTCCTGACACTGATGGATGGCACCGAAAAATCTGCAAGAGAGGGGGCGTTTAAGGGCCAACAGTTTTACCTTGCACTGAAGGCTCTGAAATTTGGTATTTCTGATAGGGAAGAACAGAATCTTATGCTGCGAATTATTTGGCGACGCTGCATACTGAAAGATGACTGGAAAGCGGTAAACAACACTGAATCCAAAGACGATGAGCATGTGCAAGAGCAGTTGCGCCTAACAGCTCTCTACATGACCTTCAAGGCGTGCTTCAAAGATCGTAAGTTACGTCAAGTTAATACTTGCTTATTTGTTTACTAACTATCACAGGCATGTTCGAGAACGGCTCGCCCGTGAAGCACGTGAGCCCTCAGCAAGTATTGGGGGCATCTACGGATGAGCTTGACCACCGATTTAAGGGCATGGATGCCAGTCAGCGGGAGACACTCATGAAAGATATGCAAATGGAAGATGACGCTCTGGTCCCGTATCTCGAGCATGCACAGCTCGATCACTGGTATCAAGCCGCCATGGATTTAGCAAAGCAAGACTTCACGGATGAAGTCAATGAAGAAACGAACAAGGGGGACAAGATGAAGCTCGTGGCACTACAACTCGAAGAAATAGAGAAGGATCTGAGAGCAAAGTCTAGAGAAGAAGCGGAAGATCTGTTACATTCACAGGAGCCTAGGAAGGGGGCGGGTAAAAAGAAGTTTACCAAATCAAATAGACGGGCCTTGAATAAGGCGGACCACCATTGAGTCAAACCGAACTCAGTTGGGTAGAGGTGCGAGGGAGGGCTGTACTTATTAATCTCTCTTGCGTTGAACTTTGTCAGTAGGATGACTTGGAAAAGCACGGTATGGGATCAAGGAGATCATCCTATGTATCTGAATGTAGAGTAGGACATGAATCCACAAAGTTACGAATACATACACAATTTACAGCAGTTTCCAGATCAAGTTTCTTAAGGGTAATAAACTGCATCAAATTCGTGAGCGAACATCGAGGCACTTTCCCCAGAGTATACTTAGCTGGTCAGGGCAGCTTGATTATTCATTCAGGGGTATTCAGGGATGGCGCACCGGAATGGCCGAATCAAGCGTAACGGCGGCAATCTGGAAAGATTTAAACTGGGGTGGTACTAGTTTTTTTTAAGGAGTTCCAGAAGCCTTAAGCCTCTACTAATCGTAAGCTAAACATCTAAATTAAGTTTGATGGTGTGCTGAACTGTTCCCCTAATTCGTATTCGATACACCATCTGCTCTTGACTATCAACGGTCACTCTTGAACCTCTTAGAGAGACAGAGACCGAGAGAGAGAAAGAAGAGTCGTGCAGGTAGTCTGTTTGGGTCCTGTGACCTATGAATGCAATGCGTACGAGTTGACAAGTCCAAACACAACACGTAATTTACGATTTCAGACCGCTAAACAAATAACAAAGCACGATGCAACGGGCATTGTGGTAGGTAATCCCACTTGCAGCTACCCCAGCTATGAAAACCCTGTCAGCCAGTTTTTAGCCTGTCTGTGTCAACGGGTCAATCTAACCGCAAGCAGGCTTTTCCATCTGAGACTCAGGCACCTGAGCCTGGCATGTGAGGCAGGAGAGATATATATATATATATATATATATATACATATACATATACATATACATATTTCCAAGGTGAGTAGCAGTGTCGCCGTAACCGTAGCTATCCGTTGGTGTTCATGTTGAGGAGGAATGTATGCAGTGAACTCTTCCCGTATATTTGATACTAATGTTATTGTTAATGTTGATGTTGATATTGACATCAATTTCAACTTTCTTCGTTTCACTCAAGAACCCTTAGGCCTGGCCCGCTCTATGCTCTCCCTCTCGCGCTCTGTACTGTAGCACCAACTTCCTCAAACACGCTTGTTCTATTCTCCTTGACTTCCCGACTTTCCTGACCGATGACCGAAATTGAGAGCATGAGAGCAACCATAGCGAACGGGGCTCAAGCTTTTTTTCATCAACAATGGGGGCTTGGCTGTGGTTTGTGGCCTGAGCTATCAGGCAGCCAGGTCTCCGCTCGCCAACCGACCACCGGCCGCCCTGACCTGACCTAGTGATACTACCAGCCAATTTCTCAATCCTCACGTCTCCTGAAGCACCACCACTTCCACCCCCATCGACGACCATTCCAGCTCTGCCCCTCGTCCGCCAACCAAGAGCCCGTTGGAGGAGAGAATCCTGTTGTATCTTTACACAAGAGCAACTGTTTTTTTGGTGCGTAAAGTGATGCCTCTCGTCCTCCCCGTCAGAACTCCCGTTGCTGTGCAGAACGTCTCAATTGGAGCCCGACCGCCTCGCCTCAAGACTCATCCTCACTTCAGCCACGGCTACGGCTACCACAACAAACTACCACGGCTGCTCCCAAACTCCATTCTGGCACTGCAATCGGAGCAGATTGAACGTCTATTGTTACGTCGAACAGAATCACCTCGTGTGCTAACTCCATCTTCTATCCAGGCGTCGCGCTTAATTTGGCTGCAGTCTCGTGTTTCCTGAAATAGGCTCTCACCATATCCGATCCAACATTTGATCCGCATTCCACCACCGAGCTCGACCAAGAGCCTCACAGTGCTACGGCATGGCTTCGTCGTCGTCGAATGTCGTGGGTGTGCATTACCGGGTGGGAAAGAAGATTGGAGAGGGATCGTTTGGTGTTATTTTTGAAGGGACGAACCTGTTGAACAACCAACAGGTTGCGATCAAATTTGTATGTCAAATTCTCAACTTCTCCACATCCCACGGATACGACAAAGGAGCGTGAACACCGCTTTACACATGAGATGATTTGTTTATTCGTGGATTTCAGCTAATTGAAGTGACAGGAACCTCGCAAGAGCGATGCTCCTCAATTGAGAGATGAATACAGAACCTACAAAATTCTCGTTGGCTGCCGTGAGTAAAGTTGTACGCGACCTACGGCTAGCCAATGCTAACATGATGCAGCCGGTATTCCTAATGTTTATTACTTTGGTCAGGAAGGCCTACACAACATACTTGTCATCGACCTTCTTGGACCTTCGCTAGAAGATCTCTTTGATCATTGCAATCGCAGATTCTCCATAAAGACGGTGGTCATGGTAGCAAAGCAGATGGTATGTTTTCGCCTTGCACTAGACGGCACCAATAGAGATCAATTCTAATTCTATGCAGCTTTCAAGAGTGCAAACTATCCACGAGAAGAACCTCATCTACAGAGATATCAAGCCTGATAACTTTCTCATTGGCCGACCAGGGTCTAAAGCCGCGAACGTGATTCACGTTGTTGATTTTGGAATGGCAAAGCAATATCGAGACCCCAAGACGAAGCAGCACATCCCATACCGTGAGAGGAAGTCGCTATCGGGAACGGCCAGATACATGAGTATCAACACACATTTGGGTCGCGAACAATCGAGAAGAGATGATCTTGAAGCATTAGGGCATGTTTTTATGTACTTCTTGCGCGGTGGATTGCCTTGGCAAGGTCTCAAGGCGGCTACCAACAAGCAGAAATATGAGAAGATCGGAGAGAAAAAGCAGACCACTGCCATCAAGGATCTATGCGAGGCATTCCCAGAGGAGTTTAACAAGTATTTGAGCTACGTTCGGAACCTTGGCTTCGAAGATACACCAGATTACGATTATCTTCGTGATCTCTTCACAAACGCCCTGAAGAACACTGGGGAAGTCGAGGATGGGGAATATGATTGGATGAAGTTGAACAACGGCAAAGGATGGGAAGTCGCAAAGCAACATCCTTCTCAGATGCACAACCCTCACGCAGTACCAGGAGCCTCTGCTAGAGAGCTTCATGGGACCACGAGAGGAGGAAATTCTACCCCTGGTCATCTCACCGCCGCCCGTTTAAACGCAGCGCAACCCCCGCCGCCGTCGCCCGCGAAGCCGGGGATGGGCAAGACGCGCGATCGCCCAAACGCCCCCGGCGGCTTGGTTCCCAAACGCGGCAGCGGAGCAGCGGGGGCACTCCAGGACGTCGCTACTCCCACCGGCTCAACCCAGGCACAATTCCAGAACAGCTCAAACAACCTGCCACAACGAATGACACAACAACCAAACATGACCAGCCAGCAGCAGCAACACCAACAGCCACAAAACGGAAGAAGTCCTGAACCACAACTGTCTGGTTTCCAGAAGCTAATGAAGACACTTTGCTGCGGTTAGCAGAAGCTCTTTCCCCTTCAGCAATCTTGGTTCTGACACAATTTAGGATCATGATCTCCCCCTTTGATGTGCTCGAGCTACACCTAATCTCTCACCTACACTTAGACTTATTATCATGTTATTCCTCATTGTCACGGCGTTATAACGGCCACAAATCCCTCGAAACTCGTTCTCAATGATGTACCTTTTCCTCATGCGAGACCACCGCAGTCTCGCGCTGATTGCCCTCACAAAGATTCGACCTTCGCGTTTCATGTCAATAAGCAATGTCATTCACAGCATACCACGAACGTAGTCCAGAATCATTTTCAGAACTTCGAAGAGACGGCGCATTATAGGAATGATGAACCAACAAACTTTTCCAAGTTTAATATTTGCTTTTTTTCCAGTGTTCGGCCAACTCTGTATCCAATCACTGATCCATAGTGGCCGAAACATCTTCTTAACGACAGACCTTGTCAGCACACAAAAAAAAAAAAGAAAATCGACCCATGGGTTGATTTCCCCACCCGTTGATAAGGGTGGATGTCTACGCTTTTGGAGGGAAATGATGGACGATGTATAGTTGGTGGTTGGTCGCATTCTAGTTTTGAGCGAAAATCGGAATCTAATTCGGAATTGCGAAGGCGAAATTAAGGGGGACTCATTAGAAGAATTGCATCGCGGGCCCTTGAAACTTATCAATGGTTGTTTCTTTCACCCTGGCTCGTTAACGAATGAGATAATAAAAAGAACTTTAATTGTACTTTGTGATTTGCATTGGTCTATACTGCTGTTGTGTGAAATTAACATCGTGATGTCAAATCCATCGATAAGAACTTGTGGATACAATCGTACCACTTGAAGCACTGATCTTACGTTATCTCCCTACGACTCCTAAAGTAATTGCCAATCCCCCGACCAGGTCTTATAACAACAATCTATGTTATCATTGTAGGGATATGTACGTTAAGAACTAGTCTTCTACTTTTCTTGATCCAACATACTTGAGCAGATTCCCAAATCCCTGAAGCCCTTCCTCTACTTATCATCCACTTACCCTGAGTCTATCATATTCTGTTATAATTCTTGGCTTTGCTACTTGCATTAGCAGGTCAGCTTCATAGGCTAGATTCGGGAGATGCTTCAAGAGCTCGATGACAGCTCGAAGGCTAAGTGAGTGAGTGTGACTTGCCTTGGCAGGGTCAGGATCTCTCTCGATCTGATTCAAGTACTTATTTTGCAAAATGTTACCAAAGGTCGAGACACAATAGAAAGTGTTGGATATCATATAGCTACATTGGAAAAATAATTTATATCGCTTCTCTCAAAACTCCGGAAAATGCAACCTTCCCACACTATACTATCATAAACGCCATATACACCCACTCATTCAGCTCTCTTGGTGATTCCAGGGCAACTCATGAGAAGCCACGTTCTTCTAGTTATCCCTCCAGATCTCGCGCCCCTAGCTCAAGCCATAGTACTTTGGGATCGTATTAGTGAGAGGAGATAAGACCATAGGCCTCGCCCTTTCTCTAAAATCTCTTTCCAACCATAGTGATTTCAAGCGTAGCGATGGTTGGCCAAATTAGGAGCAACAACAGGCAGACCTCCTAAGACTCCTCCACGTCTTCCCTTCTTAAACTCAAATCACGTACATCCCCCTTCTCAGCGCCTCTACACCGCCACGGTTCCCGGCATCCACCCCTCTCCAATCCGCCTCATCTCCTCTCCAAACCTCCTGCTCGTAATCTTCCTGCCTCCCTTCCCATCCTGCGACGTGTGCTCGTCGGGCATGTAAAACGGGTTCTGCAAAAGTGCCACATACGCCTTCTGCATGTTCCGAAACACGCTCTTCATCTCCCCTTCCCTCATGCCAATGCCCCCGTAGGGTCGCTCCCCCTCGACGAGCTTCCCCCGCACATCTACAACGACGATGAACTTGACGCCGGTGTTGGTTTCGAAGCCGTAGCACGCGAGCCGCTCGTCGATGGCGTGCAGAAGTCCGTAGTCTCCGGATAAGGAGCCGGTGGTGGTGAGGGTGGAGGAGGAGCGGGCGACGAAGATGTCGAGGGTGGAGGAGAGGAGGAGGGAGAATTGCAGCGGGGTGCGAAGGGGCACGTTGTGCGGTTGCGAGGGGAAGACTGTTATGTGGAGGGGGTTGTTCTGGGTCTAAATTAGCAGAGGCTACAGACAGGTAGGGATTTTGGGAAAAGTACGTTTTTGCCGATTATGCCTAGGCAGGCTATTGATGGTATTGCCGCCATTGTTTGTTTGGGGAGCGCAGGCTTGTGGTCCTGAGATATTGTGGAAGTGATGAGGTTGATGTTGGTAGCCGAACGGACGAGGCTGAGGATTTCTGTTTGACTCGCTTAAGTGGTTGTGATTCAGGGGCTGAGGGGGGAATAATGGAATGCTTAGAAGCAGAGAATGGGGAAAAGGTTTTTAAATTAGTCGTATTTAAGGTATTCAAGAGCTGATATTTTAGGGTGTTTGCAAGTGAGATTTGATATATTCTCAACTACCAGTCAATCGCGGAGGATATGAGTACATAATCTTTAGAGATGTGTTGCTTAAAGTAGCGAGATTTATCTGAGAAGAAAAGCAATTCTAATGTAGGTGTCTTGTATATTCTTGTCACATCTTTAAGAAACCGCTACCTTTTCAATACCAATTAGTTTTAGCATAATGACAAACCTTACGGCAAGATGTGTGAGAAAGAACCAACGGAAATTGAGAATCGTATATTTACTCATTCATTGAATTTTTAAAGAAGGTGAAAGTTCGCGGTGAGGATTTGCGAATTGTGTATTCTGGGTACTGAATAATTAGATAGATAGAGATAGAAGATGTTTTGTTACCTTATAATGTAGCTTACTTCGCTCATCATCAGTCATAGAAATGATCACTTGGAAATTTATGTTTTCTTTTAGAAGTTTCTGTTTAGTGTTAACAAGTTGGTGTTTTTCACCACTCTGCGCGTCTGCTGACCTGATATAATCTCATGCAACTTTGAGTGTACTATGTTGACCTAGTGAATCACAGCCATCGATATATTAGTTACGTGGTTGAAGCACTATGAGAGAATATTTGAAATGCATGACAGCTATGTTTTCCTGATTGTCAAATCAGACCATGCTATTCCTTCTCCCTGGGGTATTGGTGATTACGATCAAATTATAAATATCAGGTTTATTGCTCCAAAATTACTGCAACCACAAACCCCATACTTAGCCACTTGACTGCGTAAGGGATAATAGCTCGCTGGTAAGAAAAGTATGTGACTAGCGGGTTGGAAAGTAGTAGCAGTGATTATAAAGTAACAACAGCTCATGAAACGACAAGAACAGCTGCTCCAAGATATTAGATCTTGGAAAAACAGATACTTATAATACCCTAACTCTTCAGTACGAAATAGAGAGAATTCCAGCATGCTATTACTCAATACTCGTTTTCTCACAGCAGTTCTACATCTTCAAAGAGCCGCAATTCCCTTTCCCTTTCCCCTTCCCCTTCCTCTTCCCCTTTCCCTTATTGCTTGAATGATACATGAGTGTCGATCTCTACGAGCCAGCCCGTTTTTATACTCATCCCATAACACACCTCCCTGCCACATTGAACCTTGCTAGTGAATCCGATGACATACTTAGACTGACACTTGACTTGAATCCACTAGTGTCACTATGGGGATACGACCAAGTGGCAGCCTGAGTCAACCAAGCATGGACTGCCTCTCAATCTGAGAAAAGTTCAGGGATTTGGCTTACCAATCAGGTTGGCTACTGGAAGGATCAGATGCTTTCACCTTGGAAACTGTCCGCTACTCAAAGGGGGGTTCTTGAGAAAAGCTACATCAAAGGCTGGTGCCGCTGCCTCTGATGCTCTAGGAAATGGTGGGAAGAGAGGTATATGAGCAGAGCAACGTGGTAATGATGACAATAGAAGTCAGAAACACAGAAACAATGTGTTGTGTCACAAGTCGTAGCGAAGAGAAATATGATAGTAACATAGTCAGACATTAATAGATCCAACGGGTGGCTTATGTTCAGAAAGTCCGTTGCAACGACGCTGCTCCAAAGTCTTTACTTCGTACTTGGATATCTCCCTAACGCATATAATGTACTCACTCGTACCCCTATAGTCAAACATATCAATTTACAATGGGAAGAGTTTGGTGTAGAAGTTGTTTTCATTGATTCTAACGCAAATAAAAACGCCGAGGCAACATGCCTATGTGCAGACTGAGACTTTATACAGCAAAAAGAAATTCCCCGCTCCCCACGTTTTAAGGCCATCTACTTTCTGTACCACATCCGTGTACTGTTTATCATGTCAGTTTTCGAATTTTACTCATGGAGAAGGGGAGTTTGAGCTTACATTTTTGTATGTCTCATCTTGCGCTGCAACTGGAAAATTCCGTACCTGTTGGACAATTAGCATTTGCATCTCAAGCATCACTTGGGAATAGCCGGGCAAGACATACATCAAAGCTTCACTAGTTGGTGGACAACCAGGCACGTAGATATCCACTGGCACAATTCTGTCACAGCCCCTGGTGA
>Ga0247804_10000558_pt1 | contig 17129 bp, 18 predicted proteins | sample UWRJL029104C1_FD_181142 | JGI IMG/M metagenome (GOLD analysis project Ga0247804, IMG submission 181142) | Plant litter microbial communities from Arlington Agricultural Research Station in Wisconsin, United States - UWRJ-L029-104C-1 | ecosystem: Environmental > Terrestrial > Plant litter >...
TCTTTCAGTCCCAGTTTAGCCAAAGCTTCGTTGTAAATCAGGATAAATTCTGCCTCGTTTAATAAACTTTCAGAACCAACCACATCTACATCGCACTGGTAAAACTCACGGTACCTGCCCTTTTGGGGCCTATCTGCCCGCCATACCGGCTGAACCTGAAAACGTTTAAAAGGTAAAGTGATTTCGTGCTGGTGCATCACCACGTAACGGGCAAAAGGAACGGTTAGGTCGTAACGGAGTGCTTTTTCGGAGATTAATGGAATTAATTTATTACTATTTTCTTCTTCTGCAAAATCGAACGATTTCTTTTTAGGATCTTTAAGATATTCCCCACTATTTAAAATTTTGAATATCAGTTTATCGCCCTCATCGCCATACTTTCCTGTTAAGGTAGAAAGGTTTTCGAAGCTTGGGGTTTGAATTTCCGCGTAACCATATTTCCTGAAAACCGTTTTAATGGTATCGTAAATAAAATTGCGTTTCACCATTTCAATAGGCGTAAAATCGCGTGTACCTTTTGCTAATGAGGGTTTAATAACTGACATAGCCGCAAAAGTACGAAAATGCCGGGTTTAAATCTTACAGGTTTTGAAAACCTGCAAGGTTTGTTTTATTTTCCCAACACATCTTTAACCATTTCTCTGTTCGGTTTTGATACTGGGATTCATCACTGTTGTTATTGGCAAGATTCCGTCACATCAAATAATCTTCTTCGGGGTAGATATAAAATTAGTATGCTTAGGGCAGAAAAATTTTAGACCTGATTTTTGTATATTTGAATATGATGATTAAAGAGAAAGAATTATTGAAATTAAATGACGCTGAAAAATTAGCTGTCATAAATCTTTTGCAATCCAGTTTGTTTGATGGCAATTATATGATAACGGAAGAGCAACAACATATTGTAGAAGAGCGCTTAGAAAAAATTGAAAAGGGAGAGGCTAAATTTTTTACCATTTCCGAATTTCAAGATAAACTAAACCAAAGAAAATCTTGATTCAAAATTTAGAGATAAGTGAAGATGCATTGGCCGATGTTATCGAAATCTTAGAATGGTACGATGAGATTTCCGAAAAACTATCGGAGAGATTTAAATTCGATTTCAATAACAGACTAAAATACCTTTCAGAATATCCTGAAAATTTTCAAGTACGGTATTTAAAGAAAATGAGAATAGTTCCATTAACTATTTTCCCTTATGGAATTCATTTTTATATGAAAAATAATATAATATATGTTGTCGCTGTTTTTCATTATAGCCTTAGTCCAAAGAAATGGAAAAGCAGAAAATAAATATTACTTACCCAACACAGCTTTAACCATTTCCCTGTTCGGTTTTGATACAGGAATTTTATCACCGTTATTCATTAACAACATGCCACCGTCTTCTTTTAACCAGCTTTTCACAAACTTCGGATTAACCAGATGACTTTGATGTGCCCTGACAAAGCCTCGTGGTTTTAACAAATCAGCATATTCTTTTAAGGGCTTAGAGATTAAAATTTTTTCACCATCGCTAAAGATAAAGTTGGTATAATTGTCGTCTGCCTCACAACGGACGATTTCTTCAGGTAAAACATAACGCGTTTCATATTGCATTGGTAAAGTAATTTTAGCATTTGCAACAAATTGATTAATATTTTGGTTAGGCTGTACCAGTGTTTCCTGCTGATAAATTGGTTGACTAATATTAATTTTAACGGAATTGGGCACAGCAGGAATCATTTTGCTTTTGATGCGCTTTATTAATGAATAAGCCAAGAAAAAAATCAGCACCAGAAAGCCTAAAAATAAGAATCCGACAACCAGTAGAATAACTAGTTCGGTAGTACCCATATTTAGAAAATCTGCATGAGCGATTTGGATGTTACTTGCAAGCGTAAAAATAAGCGCGGCAATTATCCTATTGTTCTTTCCCATTCGATTTGGAGCGTTTTATGAAGTATAAACATAAATAAATAAAACCTACAACAAAAGAAATCGTAAAGAAAGCAACCAATAGAACTATTGTAAGTTCGGTGGTGCCCATGTTAAAAACTTCGGCTTGTGCTGTTTGTAATCCAAGAAAAAATGTTGCAAAGGCGAAAATGGTTAGCTGTTTCATATGAGTTAATTAAATGTTTCGCTAAAGTACTTACAAGCACATTTTCAAAAATAACAATTGAGTATTTTGTTTATTCTAATGAGAATTTATGGTGATTGGTTTAGTATTTTAGAGCTTACTTTCCGAAAGTTCCTTTCCATTTCCGGATTAGATTTAAAAACGAAATGGAATGTAGGTTTAAACCTCACAGGTTTTCAAAACCTGCGAGGTTCGTTTTACTTCCCCAACACGGCTTTAACCATTTCCCTATTTGGCTTTGATACCGGGATTTTATCGCCGTTATTCATTAATAATAGCCCACCGTCTTCTTTTAGCCAGCTTTTCACAAACTTCGGATTGACCAAATGACTTTGATGTGCCCTGACAAATCCTTGCGGTTTCAACAAATCAGCATATTCTTTTAATGGCTTGGAGATTAAGATTCTTTCATCAGATGATAAATGGAAAAAAGTGTAGGTATTATCAGCTACACAGCGTACAATATCATCAACTGAAACATAACGGATTTCGTGTTGCTGTGGCAATGCAATTTTAGGAATATTTTGCTCGCTTCGTTTAATTTGATTAAGTAGAAAATTGAGTTGTTCCCCATTAATTTTATTCGCGATTCTCGCTTCAGCTTTCGAAACCGCTAAGATTAATTCATCAGGGTCGACTGGTTTGAGCAGGTAATCCAGGGCAGCAAATTTTACTGCCTGGATTCCATAATTATCATAAGCGGTTACAAATATAACCTCAAATGGTTTTTCTGCAAGCTTGTTAAGCAAATCGAAGCCCGTGTTTTTTCCCATCTGAATATCAAGAAAAAGTAAATCCGGCCGATGCAGATTTACTTCTTTAAAGGCATCATCAATGTTGCCGGAAACGGCTACAACCTTAACTTGAGGGCAATTTTTTGCGAGCAAAGCATGCAGGTTTTCCAGATTTGCCAGTTCATCATCTACTAAAATTGCCCTCATTTTATAACCATTGTGTTAAAGTAATTGTAACCATTGTTCCATCTATGCCTGACTGAATATCCAGGACGAGTGGTGTGTTTTTATAAATCGTATTCAGTAAAGATATCCGGTTTTTACTCAGCGCCAAGCCTAAACCATTATACGTTTGGGTAGCATCGAAACCTTTACCATTGTCTTTAATGCTTAAAATTAAATCTGATGCTTGCTTCTCGAAACACACGATGATCTTACCCTCAGCGCCTTTTTCAGCAATGCCGTGTTTAACGGCGTTTTCTACAAGAGGCTGTAAAAGCATGGAGGGGATTTCTATGTTTTCGGTATCCAAATTTACGGACGAATTAATGCTGTATTGAAACCCAAACCGCAACTGTTCCATTTGTAGATAATCATCGAGTAAAGTTTTTTCTTCGGTTAAACTGACGAGTTCTTTGCTATCTAAAACATTTCGTGTAAGGCGTGCAAACTTACTGAGGTAACGATTGGCATTATCGATTTCGTTTTTGTTCATCAGGTTTTGAATACCAGCAAGTGCATTAAATAAAAAATGCGGGTTTAGTTGTGATCTTACTACTTCCAGCTTTGATTTTGAAATTTCTTTCTGTTGTTGCTCAACTAAAAGTTTCTTTTTGTTCCTGCGTTTAATGTAGACCCCAATCAGACCAACAATTATTCCCAAGAGCGCACCCGAATAGCCAATGTAAGTGAAAAGTTCTTTTTGGGTAAAGTTTTCTTCATCTAAAGTTATGGAAAGTGTATATCTGGCTGTATATTTTTCTATTTCTTTTGTTGAAATATCGCAATTACGGCAATTGGTCCATTTAATCATAGGCTGAATAATAATTTCATAATCACCCGATTTTTTGAAAATGCTTTTATCAAATTTTAAATAAGGTGAATACTGATTTGTTTCGTCTATATAGCCACCATATTGCCAGGAAGTTGATTCGAGAATTATTTTATTTGTTTGTTTGTCTTTTATAGAGGTGTAATATATATAATCAATATCAGACTTGTCTTTCACTATTGTTAGTTCATCATCTTTTTCAGTAAAAGTGAGTTTTGTCGCTCCTTTTGGATCGATTATGTTACTATAGTCAACGCCTTTGTCGGTTTTGAAACGCTTTGCAAATGTTTTGATTTTAGCTTTCGGAAGAGGCTTACCATAAAAAACGGATCTATCAACATCAAGGGGTGTTTCAATGCTATATCCTAATATTGTAATCACCTTACCATTTACAGGGAAGGTTCCCAGTGTTATGGTGCTGAATAGTTCTTCATCTCCACCCGCATGAGTGTCAATCAACTTTGCTTTATTGATGGATTTGTTTACGGCGACCGGCTTATCGTCTACTATTATGGTGTACCTGTAATCTCCTATATTAATAGTTTTTCTAAAATTGATTTGAATACTTACATTATTGACATCTGGTAAATAATTAAATGAGGTATTTGGTTGATTGGGGAATACATTTGCATAATAAACGTTTTTAGCTGAACTATCAACATACATGAGTAGTTTGCCTCCGCCAGGGTATGAGCCAGAAAAGTTGATGCCTTTTTGCGCTTTCACATTAGAAACAACGATAATTAAGTTGAACAGTATGAAGATTATCTTTTTCATAATTTAAGTTTTAATTTTCCCTAAACCTCCGCTTAAATTCCGGGCTGTAAAATGCCAAAATAGTAAATGAAACCATCAACTTAGTATTTGTATGGTTACGGTCAGTATTTAATCTGTAAAGCGAAACCGAATCAGGCTTACTGTAAACTTATTTCAGTAATAGGACAGTATAATAATAGCGGAACGGTTGCGAGGGACTTTCGACGGGGTTAAGTCGGAGGTTCGTCGGACTTATGACAATTGCACCCGACTAAACTGCGTCTAAAATATGACCTAACTTTATCAAAAAGGTTACTTTATTGTAAGCCGGGCAATATGTATTTAACAGTCTGATTTAATTATTTTCAAGTGACCATTTACGTTTTGGTTTTTGTAGATATAATCAAATAACTCTCAAATCATAGATTTTAAATATCGAAGATAATACCTTGCTTTATAGGCAAAAAACTTAAATTTGCGACAACAAAAATCAAAATTATCATGAGTTTCAGAATAGAACACGATACCATGGGCGAGGTGCAGGTACCCGCCGATAAATACTGGGGTGCACAAACCGAACGCTCACGCAATAACTTCAAAATCGGACCTGAAGGTTCGATGCCTAAAGAAATCATTCATGCTTTTGGCTATTTGAAAAAAGCAGCAGCAATGGCAAATACAGAGCTTGGCGTACTTTCTGCCGAGAAAGCAGAATTGATTGCTAAAGCTTGTGATGAAATTATCGCCGGCGATTTAGACGATCAATTTCCGTTGGTTATCTGGCAAACCGGTTCTGGTACGCAAAGCAATATGAACGGAAACGAAGTAATTGCAAACCGCGCGCATGTAATCAATGGTGGCGCATTGGTTGATGAAAATAAAGTACTTCACCCGAATGATGATGTGAATAAGTCACAGTCATCAAACGATACCTACCCTACTGCGATGCACATTGCAGCCTATAAATTAACGGTAGAAAATACGATTCCTGGCTTGGAGCAATTACGTGATGCTTTGGCCGTAAAAGTTGAAGAATTTAGCTCAATCGTTAAAACCGGTCGTACGCATTTTATGGATGCTACGCCGCTAACACTTGGCCAAGAATTTTCTGGTTACGTTCAGCAAATTGATAACAGCATCAGGGCAATTAAAAATGCTTTGGTTATGGTAGCTGAATTGGCTTTAGGTGGCACGGCTGTTGGAACAGGCTTAAATACGCCAAAAGGGTACGATGTTTTAGTGGCCCAAAAAATTGCTGATTTAACAGGTTTGCCTTTTGTTACGGCACCAAATAAATTCGAAGCTTTAGCTGCGCACGATGCAATGGTTGAACTTTCCGGTGCTTTAAAACGCACAGCAGTTGCCTTGATGAAAGTGGCCAATGATGTTCGTATGTTGAGTTCTGGTCCACGTTGTGGCATTGGTGAGATTGTCATTCCGGATAACGAACCAGGTTCTTCAATTATGCCTGGAAAAGTAAATCCGACTCAACCAGAAGCATTAACCATGGTTTGTGCCCAGGTTATCGGTAACGATGTTGCCGTTTCCATTGGCGGTATGTCGGGTCATTTTGAACTGAATGTTTTTAAACCATTAATCGCTGCTAACGTTTTACAATCCGCTCGTTTAATAGGCGATGCATGCGTATCTTTCACAGTTAAATGTGCGGAGGGTATAACTGCGAACTTACCGGAAATTGAGAAGCATTTACAAAACTCACTGATGTTGGTTACGGCGTTAAATCCTCATGTAGGCTATGAAAATGCGGCTAAGATTGCGAAGAAAGCACACAAAGACAACAAAACTTTAAAAGCCGCAGCTGTTGAGTTAGGCTTGTTAACCAACGAACAATTCGATGAGTGGGTTCGCCCGGAAGATATGGTTGGAAGTTTGAAATAAAACCTTTACCTAAAATTACGAAGTCTGATATGCAGTTTGGACTTTAGACTTCGTAATTTTTAAAAATAATCGCCCCGCGAAAAATGCCAATATCAAAAAATGAACATCCTGGTTTGAAAACGATTAAGCTTAACTTAAGGTTTAGGCATTTGTACATCATCCTTTTTACCTTTTCTATTTTACAGTTTACGTGTTCCCCCCGCCCAAACATTCAAGGCAAGGGCGAAGCTTTCATGCAAGGCGTTTGGAATCAAGATTCGGTTGCTTTCAGCAATAAATTAAGCAACTATACCCAGCATTACTTTAAAATTACCTGCGATTCCATTTACATTGATTTGGTTACGCACAGTAAATTGAACCTTTATGAGGATTCCTGTTATAATAATGGTATCTGGAAAGAATATGCAAAAGGCGTTTATGCGGTAAGAGGCGATACCTTGTTTGTTGGCGCTACTTTTACGCATGCCAATTACAAACAAAAAATTTCGGGTTGTTACCGCATCGGCCGTTATGATAAGAACTTCCTGATTAAGAAAAAGTCTGCCAATACATTGGTTTTGGAAAGCTTAAGCGATCAGCGGGAAATCACATTGTCACTAAAAGAAAAAGTTACCTGCATACAAAAAGAATTATAAAATGATATTAAGAACACTGAAAAATAAACTGGCGACGATATTGGCAATTGGTTTGCTGGGTTATTTGCCAATGCAAGCAAATGCCTGGGGAATGATTGGTCACCGGGTTGTTGGCGAAATTGCCGACAGTTATTTAAATGCAAAAACCCATAAGGCCATCAAGGCCATTTTGGGTAATGAAAGCCTGGCCATGTCGGCAAACTGGGGTGATTTTATAAAATCAGATTCTGCATACAATTACATGTACAACTGGCATTTCGTAAATCTTCCCGGCGGTCTGGATAAACAAGGTGTTTACAATATCCTGGAGACTGAAAAAGCACCCAATCTCTATAACAAGATTATCGCTTTAACCGCCGTTTTAAAAAAATCAAATAGTACAGTTGAAGAAAAAAAATTAGCGCTTCGTATGCTCGTACATATGGCAGGTGATCTATCCCAACCCATGCATGTTGCGCATAAAGAGGATTTAGGTGGAAATAAAGTGTCCGTTTTATGGTTTAATGAGAAATCAAATTTACACCGGGTATGGGACGAACAGCTTATTGAATATCAGCAATTAAGCTATACGGAGTTTGCAAAAGCAATTAATCATCCCTCGGCTGTTCAGCTATACAACTGGCGAAACACCAACCTTAAGGATTATGTTTATGAATCCTATCTGGTATGCGGAAAAATTTACGATTATACCAAGCCTGATTCTAAATTAAGCTACCGGTATAACTTCGATTGGGTGGAAACGTTAAATCAGCAATTGCTTAAAGGCGGTATCCGCCTCGCAAAAATGCTGAACGATATTTACGGATAGCTTTCAAATTAAATGATTTAAACGCCTCAGTATTGAGGCGTTTGTTTTTTATACATGTAGCGTTAGTTCCTCTCACCACGTTTAAGGTCAAAAACCAAAATAACATGAAAAAACTATTCCTTATTTTAGTACTCTTTACTGCATTCGGTTGTAAAAAGAAATCCATTAACCCTGAAGATATTACTCAGTATAAATGGTTATTGTCTTCTGCTACTGTTAGCCCTGCAATGGTCGTTAAAGGAAAACCTGAAACAAATTTTAAAACAATGGATGGTCCTTCAGGCTGTTTAAACAATAATTATACACTATCATTTTCTAATGATGGCTTTTATGCTTTTAGTTCTAATGGTCCACTTTGTGATATGATTTCTTACCAAAATGCAAAGTACACCCGTAATGGAAATGAAATTACTTTAAATGATGGGTTGAATCATAGCAGTATTTATATTCTAAGTGGCAATAGCATTACCAATAAGTATACATTCGAGCAAAATAACGTCAGTTATACCGTTACTTATATTTATAACCCAAAATAATAGCTGGTAAATACCTGTATTTTTAATTTGCCGGCTTATATCAAATGAAACAAATACCCATCATTTTTTTTGCCTGCTTATGTTTCGCATGTAAAAAGAAAAACTCAGATGATCCCATACCAAACTAAAATGGGTTTTAGAAACAGTTACTGTTTCTCCAGCATTACACGATAAGAACGGTAAACCTACAACCGATTATAAAACTATTGAAAGCTCTGATGGATGCCTAGCTAATAACTACACTTTACTTTTTCTAGCTGATGGAACTTATCAATTTTCCAGTACCGGAAAGTCATGCACCACAATACAAAATAGTTCAAATCTAAAATGGAAAAGAGCAGGGGCCGATGTAATTTTAACAGGTTTAGGCAATGATGTGATTTGTAAAATTAATGGAAATACTTTAACTTACGAATTAGCCAACACACCAGGAGTAGTTTATTGGTTGGTTTCTTACAAATTTAAAGCAAAGTAATATTTTGAAAATTTTAATGGTTTGCCTGGGTAATATCTGCCGTTCGCCACTTGCTGAAGGCATCATGCGTCATTTGGTAAATGAAGAAAAGCTAACATGGGAAGTTGCCTCTGCTGGAACAGGGAACTGGCACATTGGCAAAGCACCCGACCATAGAAGTATTGCCGCAGCAAAGGCAAATGGTTACGATATCAGCAGTCAGCGAGCGCAACAATTTAACCATAGCATGTTTGCCGAATATGATTTGATATTCGTGATGGACAGGAATAATCTTAACGACGTACAGGCCCTGGCAAAAACTCAGGAAGAGCGCGAAAAGGTGAAGTTATTTTTAGATAACGACGAAGTTACAGACCCCTATTGGGATAATGCGCTATTTAGGCCTGTTTGCAAACAAGTTGAAGAAAGATGTAGAGAAATTATCAAACAACTTTCTTAATTTAGTCCTCAAGATTAAAAATCATACGCTAACCATTTATTATGAAAAAGCTGTTTTCTATTTGTTTGCTAATTGCCAGTATAATTTTATTTCAAAGCCATACTGTTGCAAAAAAAGATCCCAGGATTTTAGTTTTCTCTAAAACGAAGGGCTTTCGCCACGCGTCTATTGAAGCGGGAAAAACAGCTATACAAAAGTTAGGCTTAGCGCATCATTTTTTAGTTGACACAACAGAAAATGCGGAATTATTTACGGAGGCCAATCTTAAAAAATATGCGGCGGTACTTTTTTTAAGTACTACAGGAGATGTTTTGAATGATGCGCAACAGGCTGAATTTGAAAAGTACATTCAGGCCGGCGGCGGATATATAGGTGTTCATGCAGCAACAGATACAGAATATGGCTGGCCCTGGTATGGAAAACTTGCAGGTGCTTACTTTTTAAGTCATCCGCAACAGCAGACTGCCAGATTCGTTATCAAAGACAAAAACCATCCTTCAACAAAATTCATGACTGATTCTGTATGGATGCATAGGGATGAATTATACAATTTCAAAGATATTAATCCAGACATTAAAGTGCTCATTACCATTGATGAATCATCCTACAAAGGCGGCAAGAATGGTAATTTTCACCCTTTTAGCTGGTACCATAGCTATGATGGTGGCAGGTCATTTTATACAGCAATGGGCCATACCGACGAAAGCTGGGTAGATGACATGTTTTTAAAGCATCTGTACGGTGGAATAGAATATGCAATTGGCGGGAAGAAAAAGCTCCGTTAATCAAAATCCACAAGATTAGTTTTGAATTTTACCTAGTTAATTTTTCTTTTCATTAACCAGGTAGATGTATTTCAACATACAAAACGATGCGATTGCACCAAATGTATGCCATAAAAAGTGTGTGCCAACACTTAATATTTCCCATTTATCTGTTATACGAAAAGTTAATGCAAATGTAAAGGCAAGCAGAGCGAAGCCTACCCATTTGCCATTTTTCCATGCGGTTTTAATCAGGTAACCAAATACAGGGAGCAAAACAATGGCTGCCATAAACGCATAATTGATATTTATAAATATTTGAAAATCAGTACCGGTAAACTGCTTTCTTAAAAAGGTCTGAAAAAAAGCATAAATAACTACAATAGAAATCGCGAAATACCACTTCGTAATTTTAGCGAGGAAATAGGTGCCGGCGGCCAGGCAAAGCAACATTATCGGCACCCAATCCATCATGATAAAAACAGGCCAGCGCCTTAAACCATGATAGGTTGTTCCGCCAATGCCGCCTATATACAACAAAACTAATGCAATGGATAAGAAAGTGTGTTGTTTAAAGTTGCCCCAAAGTTTAAAAGTCCAGTAAACCGCAATAGCCAGAAAAAAGCAGCTTGTAATCGTATTTAATGGTTCGGGGAATAATTGATTAAGGTTGGTTTCCGTATAAGCTGTACCGCCATCAGGTGGGTTCTGGATGAACATATTCGTGCTATTTATTCTATTTATTATTTATAACGTTTTAAGAAATTTAATGTTTGCTTTGAACTATTACACATGGTGGAATTGCAAAATATCATTTATCACTCAAAAAACAGTTAAAAGAGATACCATAACTGACCTCGATGTCTGGTTCTGGAACTGGAATTATTGCATGTGCACATAATTATTTTGATCCAATAATTAGTTGTATAGCATGTAAGAATAAGTTTTTTTATAAAAATGACAAACCTTTCCGCTCGGCTCCTGTTGAAATACTACATTAAATCTATAAAAACATGAAAACGACAACATTAACAACAGAAGTTTTAAATGATCTTGTTCAAATTAACAATGACCGTATCGAGGGATATGAAAAAGCACGTAAAGAATTAAAAGACGGCGACGAAGATTTAAAGTCTTTATTTTTAAATATGATTGAAGAAAGCCAGAAATACAAATTAGCATTGGCTACTGAAGTTTCTGCTTTAGGCGAAGATATAGAAACAGGCACAACAACGTCAGGTAAAATTTACAGAGGCTGGATGGATGTTAAAGCTTTATTTACTGGACACGACCGTCAAACTGTTTTAAACAATTGTGAATTTGGTGAAGATGCTGCTCAGAACGCTTACAAAATGGCATTGGAAGAAGAGGATTTGCCTTCAAACATCAGATCATTAATCTCTGACCAGAAAGCAGCTTTAAGACAATCGCACGATGAAATTAAAAGATTACGTGATTCTCAAGCGTAAATTTAGCTTTAGAATAAATAATGAAGCCCTTTCGATATAAACCGAAAGGGCTTTTTTATGCATATAGAAATCGGTTACGCTTCCAATTCTCTGTCTAAATGCTCAGTAACCCGCTGAATTGTATTATCAATCGTGTTACTCAGGATAGTTAAATAAGAACCTTTTTTTGCGCTGTCAATCGCAATTTGTAAACATTCCGTGCTTTTATTGTTGATAATGATTTCTTTGTTAGGATCAACTTCTTTGATGCCTTTTACCAACAAATCAACTAATTCATCTTGTGTCCGTCCGCGCAGGTATTTTTCCTGGCAGATGTAAATTTTATCGAACATTTGTGCAGCAATCCTGGCAGTTTCTACAATATCTTCATCCCGCCTGTCGCCGGTTCCGGAGATGATACCAACATGCTCAGTGGATTCTACGCTTTGCAGATAGGCTTTAACGCCGTTAAAACCGTCAGGGTTATGGGCAAAATCGACTAATACTTTAAAATCCTTAAATCTGAAAACATTCATTCTTCCAGGCGTATGTGCGGCGGAAGGGATAAAAGTTTCCAATGATAAACGTATGTCTTCTGGTTTATAGCCCCATAAGTAGGCTGCAAGCGTTGCTGCCAGCACATTCTGAATCATGAAGTTCACAGAACCTCCAAAAGTTAACGGAATGTGCGTCGCTTTATCAACCCTTAATTTCCAGTCGCCGGTTTTAATCGTGATGTATCCATTTTCATAAATGGCTGCTATTCCGCCTTTCCGGCAATGGTCTTTAATAACCGGATTGTTTTCATCCATGCTGAAGTATGCAACGTTACAACGGGCATCCCTGGCGATTTTCACACAATAGCCATTGTCGGCATTTAAAACTGCCCAGCCTTTACGGCGAACAGCCCCAATTACTACCGCTTTTACACGGGTAAGATCATCCAGGTTATGGATATCCGAAAGACCAAGGTGATCTTCCTGGATGTTGGTAACTACCCCGATATCACACTGATTAAAACCTAATCCAGCTCTGAGAATACCACCACGTGCAGTCTCCAATACAGCAAATTCGACTGTTGGGTCTTTTAATATAAATTCTGCACTAACCGGCCCGGTGGTATCACCTTTCATCAGCATGGTATTGTGAACGTAAACGCCATCGCTGGTTGTAAAGCCAACACGTTTTCCATTACTGCGAATGATGTGTGCAATGAGGCGGGTCGTAGTCGTTTTTCCATTCGTGCCTGTAACTGCAATAATTGGAATTTGCGACAATTTTCCTTGCGGATAAAGCATATCAATTACTGATGCGGCAACATTTCTAGGTAAGCCTTCGCTTGGTGCGAGGTGCATCCTAAATCCAGGGGCAGCATTTACCTCTAAAACAACTCCACCATTTTCGGTTAGCGGTTGCGTTAAGTTTTGTGCCATAATGTCGATGCCGCAAATGTCTAATCCGATTACCCTAGAAATCCTTTCGCAGATAAAAATATTCTGCGGATGAACGATATCGGTCACGTCAATTGAAGTACCACCAGTACTCAGGTTTGCTGTAGATTTTAGGTAAACAATTTCCCCTTTCTCCGGAATGGTTTCTAAAGTGTATTCCTTTTTTGCAAGTAAATCCAGCGTATCCCTATCCACAGCAATTTCTGTTAATACATTTTCATGTCCGTAACCACGGCGGGGATCTTCGTTTTCCTTGTCAATTAATTCCTGTATCGTATGAATACCATTACCTCTAACATGCGCAGGATCGCGTTGTGCTGCTGCAACAACCTTGTGATCGATTACCAGAACGCGGAAGTCGTAGCCTGTAATAAATTTCTCGATTATAACCTTCCGCGAATAGGTTTTGGCATATTCAAAAGCCGCTTTGGCTGCTTCTAATGTTTTAACATTTATCGTTGCCCCTTTACCATGATTTCCATCTAAAGGCTTAAAAACTAGAGGGAAGCCTACTTTTTTAACCGATGCTTCTAAATCCTCAGGATTTGAAATGGTCACACCAGATGCAACAGGAATGGCAGCTTCTGTTAAAAGCCTTTTTGTTTCTTCCTTATTACTGGCGATATCAACGGCAATACTGCTGGTTTTTTCGGTCATGGTGGCACGGAAGCGTACCTGATTTTTACCGTAACCCAATTGTACCAAAGAACTTTTATTTAACCTGATCCATGGAATGCTCCTGCTAACCGCCTCCTGAACGATAGAACCTGAACTCGGACCCAATGCTTCCAGTTCTCGGATCTCTTTCATCCGCCGGATATCATGCTCCAAATCATATTCCACATTATCAATTAAAGCTTGGGCGATATTTACTGCTGCTTCTGCCGCATAAACCCCAACTTTTTCTTCAAGGTAACTAAATACAACATTATATATGCCTTCTGTTTTGGTTTGGCGGGTTCTTCCAAAACCAGTTTCCATCCCGGCGATGGTTTGAATTTCCAAAGCAATGTGTTCAATAACATGGCCCATCCAGGTACCTTCTTTTACACGGCTGAAAAAGCCACCTTCCACACTTTTGGAACAACGGTGACTGAACATGCTCGGCAAAAGTTTTTCTATCCGTTCGCTGAATCCGTCGATTGTATTTGTAGGGCGTTCCTCTAATTCCTCTAAGTCGAGGCGCATCTGAATAAGTTTTTTGCGGTTTATCGACCATATATTTGGTCCCCTTAGCACTTGTATATTTAATATTTTCATGTAATATATTGTCTTTTTTTTATCCGGGTTTAGGATAAGTTCTTATTCTAATTTTAGAATAATTGATGATCGTAAATTATGCATTTATTTTGAAAATAGATACTGCATTAACCTAAATCAAATTTTATCTGCAATTGTTTTGTTTTCAGCACAAAGCAGGAAATATTTTAACATAAATATTTCAACTTTTGTTAATAATGTGAAGAATATTGACAAAAAAAGTCGTGTTTTTTATCTTATCCTGATATATTTGGGTTTTTTGATACAATAATAATACGCAAAGAATGGTTCCGAAAGGTAAACTCATCATTATAGGTGGCGCAATAAACACCGGCAGTTTTGCAGAAACGCAATTTGGATTGCCGGATAACATGAATTTTTTTGAGCGCGGAATTCTAAAAAGAATCACCACCGAATCTGTAAAAAACACGGAATCACGCTTTGAAATTGTTACCACAGCATCCCTGATGCCCGAAAAAGTAGGTGAAGAATACATTAAGGCTTATGCGCAGCTGGATGTTCACAATGTTGGCGTTTTAAATATAACCAACCGGGAAGAAGCAAACGCAGAAGAAAACTATGAGCGTATAAAAGCGGCTGAAGTTATTATTTTTACAGGAGGCGATCAGCTACGTTTATCGTCTATATTCGGAGGAACAAAAATTCACCAGGTGCTTTTGGAAAAATATAAAAATGAGCCTGTTGTTATTGCCGGAACCTCTGCGGGTGCCGCAGCGAGTTCCAAAAATATGATATACCAGGGTAGCAGTAAAGATGCCTTATTGAAAGGTGAGGTTAAAATTACCGGTGGTCTCGGTTTCATTGATGACGTAATTGTTGATACCCATTTTGTACAACGCGGAAGAATTGGACGTTTATTATATGCCGCGGCAAGTAACCCTGGTATCCTGGGCATCGGTTTAGGTGAAGATACGGGCTTATTTATCTCTGATGGCCACATTATGGAAGCTATAGGCTCAGGAATGGTTATTTTAGTTGATGGCCGCCAAATGGCCGATACAAACCTCACCGATGTGGAGATGGGTCAACCTGTTTCAATAAAAAACATGGTCGTACACGTTATGTGCGATGGCGACGTTTATGATTTAAAGGATCATAGTTTGGTTATCCATCATCCAAAAGTTATTCCAGTAGACTAGTAAATAAGCTCAAAGACTAAAGCTTAAAGCGAAAAGGCAAAAACTTAAAGGGATAAAATAGATAGCTTATCTGACAATGGTTTTGATACTTGATACTAAAATCTTGATACGTGATACTAACTACTTGATGCTAAATCTTAATACAAATGAAACTAATTATACACGGCGGTTTTTTTAGCGAATCATCTACCAATCAGGAAACAAAAAAAGCCAAACAAGATGCTTTAGCAAATATTGTTACCCTTGGCCACGAATATTTAAAAAACCATACCGCGTTAGAAACTGTAGTTTACACGGTTGGGCTGCTGGAAGATAATGACTTGTTTAATGCAGGTATTGGTTCTCAGATTCAAAGCGATGGGAAAGTGAGGTTAAGCGCGGCACTGATGGATGGAAAAACTGAAAAGTTCAGCGGTGTGATTAATGTTGAGGACGTTAAAAATCCAATCGAAATTGCTCAAAAACTTTTAAGTTATGATGATAGGGTTTTGAGTGGAGTTGGCGCTCAAAATTTCGCCAGAAATAATGGCTTCGACTATTTCAACCCGATAACCGAACAACGCCAATATGAATACGAAGCAAAATTAAATCAACAGAATAATAAAGGTACGGTTGGCTGTGTTGCTTTAGATGCATCAGGAAACTTAGCTGCTGCAACATCAACCGGTGGCAAAGGTTTTGAAATCCCCTGCCGGGTAAGTGATTCGGCTACAGTTGCAGGTAATTATGCAAACCAATTTGCAGGCATATCTTGCACAGGTGTTGGTGAAGACATTGTTAGTGGTGCATTGGCGGCAAAAATTGTAACCCGGGTTACCGACGGTTTCTCTTTAAAGGATGCTTCAGACAAATCTTTTGCCGAGCTTAAGGCATTTGATGGCTTTGCGGGCATAGTTGGTATATCCGCCAATGGCGAAATTTACCATTGCGATTCTCATCCTTACATGGTATGGGCATCTTTTGATGTTAATTTACAGGTATTTAGCTGAAAATTGATTTAAAGTATTATTTTTGTTGCATGACTAAATTGGTTATGGCTTTTTTTGGCCTTTTTGCCTCCCTACAACTTTCCGCACAAAATATTGATAAGCCTGACCAGGAGCCTGGTATCGGTGGCAGCGCAATAAATATTGCGGTTTCAAAATACGATCTCGCGGAAGGAACCAATTATTTTGAAGATGCAGAAAGTCTGGAGAAAAAAGGTGATTTTAACGAAGCGCTAACCCTGTTTGGCAAGGCTGCTTTCGAATTTAATGCGGTAAGAAATTTCGGATTATATTGCCAGGCGCTTATTAAAATGAGCAACATGCATTACCAGTTGGGACGTTTTACTGATGCCGAGCAAATCCTTTTGAATGTAGTATTAAAAAACTATTCAAAAATGGGCAGCCGCATTGGCCAGATGAATACCTATAATATTTTGGGTAGAGTTTACCTGGCCGATAATAAATATACCCAATCGATGTGGTTTTACACACAGCAGGGCATTCTGGCTAAACAAACGGGCAGCAATATTGCTTACATTGAATCTGTATTGGGTATTGCACAGGTGAAAATCAAAAAGAAAGATTTTGCACTGGCATCTAGAGAT
>Ga0247804_10000560_pt1 | contig 17062 bp, 12 predicted proteins | sample UWRJL029104C1_FD_181142 | JGI IMG/M metagenome (GOLD analysis project Ga0247804, IMG submission 181142) | Plant litter microbial communities from Arlington Agricultural Research Station in Wisconsin, United States - UWRJ-L029-104C-1 | ecosystem: Environmental > Terrestrial > Plant litter >...
CCCGCACCATGGGGTTGAACTTCACCGTTAAATTCTAACCGCTCATTTCTAAAACTATTGATATGAAATCATTTTTCAGAATCCCGTTGCTCCTGTTGATCGTGGTCACAGTGGCCGTTTCCTGCACCAAAAATTTCGAAGCCATCAACCGCGATCCCAACCGCATCGATGCGATCAGTCCGGGTACTTTGCTGAACCCCATCATTTACAACGTGGCCGGCTACAATATGCTGCGCTCCGACGACATTACGTTCAACCTGATGCAGGTGGCATTGCCTTATCCCAGCGCTTCGGGTGGGCTTCACCGTTATGATATATCAGAAAATGCCGGTAACGGTACCTGGAACACGTATTACCAGTGGCTCAATAACGTAAAGGAAATGTACAACGCGGCAAAAGCTGCGGATGACAGGAACTACCAGGCGGTAGCGCTTACGCTGAATGCATGGATCTATTCGAACCTGACCGATTGCTTCGGCGATGTGCCGATGAAGGAAGCCGTGCAGGGCGACGCCGGTATTTTAAGGCCTAAATTCGATACGCAAAAAGAAATATATACCACGCTGCTGGCCAACCTCGATTCGGCGAACAGCATGTACAACACCACGAAAGCCATGCTGTACGGCACCGAAATTTTATACGCCAATAATGTAACGAAGTGGAAAAAATTCACCAATTCGCTCCGCATGCGGTTGTTGCTGCGCCTTACCAAAAAAGCAGAGATCAATGCCTATGCCTTATTGGGAACAATGATCGACAATCCGACAACGTATCCTGTATTTACAGCGAACGATGAGGCAGCCGTTTTAAAACTTACGGGCATTACGCCGCTGGCTTCTCCCTGGGGACGGCCGGTGGATTTCACTACCTTCCGCGCCGCGGCTAAATTTTTCCTGGATAGCCTTAATGCCTTCAATGATCCACGCCGGGCAAAGTTCACTACCCAGGCACGCAACGCAGGTGGTACGGCCACCATCGGTTACCAGGGTATTCCAAGTGGTTATGCAGGCAGCGAATCCCAGTTCAATTACATTCCTTCCAATGTTAACCAGGCATTGGTAACCGCCAATTCCACCGCGCCCATGAACTGCGTGATCATGCCCTATGCCGAAGTGGAATTCATAAAAGCCGAAGTGGAGTGGCAACGCGGTAATACCACCGCCGCCAAAGCAGCCTATGATAAAGGCGTGAAAGCAGCGATCGAGCAATGGGGTGCCGTAATGCCCGCCGATTATTTTACCAACGCTACCACCGGCGCGGCTACGGTTTATAATGGAACGAAGGAACGCATCCTGCTGCAAAAATATTACGCGCTTTTCTTTGTAGATTACCAGTCGTGGTTCGAATACCGCCGTACCGGTTTGCCCGTACTGCCCGTGAATGCAGGCATGAACGGTCGGCCAATGCCCACCCGTTTTAAATACCCGATAGCGGTGCGCACCAACAATCCCGATAATTACCGGGCAGCGGTTACCAGCATGGGCGGCGATGATAATACAACGAAGGTTTGGTGGGAAAAATAATGTGCAAATGTGAAAATGGGAAAATGAAATGCAGCAGTGTTTTGCATTCCGAAATCCGATCTAAGTATCAAGTATCAAGTATCAAGTATCAAGTATCAAGTATCAAGTATCAAGTATCAAGTATCAAGTATCAAGTATCAAGTATCAAGTATCAAGTATCAAGTATCAAGTATCAAGTATCAAGTATGAAAAGAAGAGACTTTCTCCGCAACTTTGGCCTGGCCGGCGCGGTAATAACGGTACCAACGGTATTTTCAGAAGCGGCAACGCGCAACCCGCCGGTAAAGAAAGACATCAGCAACATCCGCCTCAAAGGAAAAGTGCACAGCAACGGTAAGGGACTTGCTTCCGTATCCGTTACCGATGGATACAATGTAACGCAGACGGATAAGAATGGTAATTATGAATTGCTCAGCAACAACACGGTTGAATTTGTTTACATCAGCGTACCGGCGGGTTATGCATTTAACCACGACAACCACGTTGCTCAATTTTACAGGCCGGTACAAAAGGATACTGGCAATTTCAAAGCCGATTTTGAACTGCAGCAACTGGCGGTGGATGATCAACAACATGTATTCGTGGTATGGGCCGATACACAAATGATATCGCAGGAAGATGTGGATGCATTAAAAGCGCAAACTGTTCCCGACCTGCAGGCATTGGTGGCAGGTTACCCTAAAGACACTTTGTTTCACGGCATCGGCTGCGGCGATCTGGTATGGGATAAATTTGAACTGTTCGACGGTTACCGCCAGGCGATCGATACCACCGGCGTAACTTTTTTTAACGTGATCGGCAACCATGATATGGACCTGGATGCACGCACGGATGAATTATCGGCGAAGACCTTTAAAAAATTATTCGGCCCTACTTATTACTCTTACAACCGCGGCAACATTCATTATGTAGTGCTGGATGACGTGTTTTTCATCGGCACGGCAAAGAAGTACATCGGTTACATTACGGAAGACCAGTTGCAATGGCTGGAACAGGACCTTGCCTTTGTACAACCCGGAACTACCGTGGTGGTGAGCCTGCACATTCCTACCAATACCGGCGCCGCCAAAAGAAATAAAAAAGAAGAAGAGCTCGGCTCCGTGGTATCCAACCGGCAGCAATTGTATAAGATATTAAAACCTTATACCGTGCACTTTATGAGCGGGCATACCCATTTCAATGATACCTGGGAAAAAGACAACATGATGGAACACAACCATGGAACGGTGTGCGGCGCCTGGTGGACCGGCCCGGTGTGTGGCGACGGTACCCCCAAAGGTTACGGCGTGTATGAAGTGAACGGCAGCGACATTAAATGGTATTATAAATCGACCGGCCACGCGAAAATGTACCAGTTCAGCGCGTTTGGCAAAGGCAGGTCGAAGGATTTCCCGGGGGATATAGTGGCCAATGTTTGGAACTGGGACAGCAAATGGAAAGTGGAGTGGCTGGAAGACGGCGTGGAAAAAGGACCGATGCTGCAACGCGTATCGCTTGATCCTATGGCCGTGGACCTGTACGCCGGTCCTGAATTACCAAAGAAGCACCGCTTTGTAGATCCTACCCTCACCGAACACCTCTTTTTTGCACAGCCTTCACCACAGGCAAAAAAAGTGGAGATCAAAGTAACCGATCGCTTCGGCAATGTGTACCGCGAAACATTGAATGTATAATTGGTACGGTGAAATAAATGCTTATCGCTTACAAGAAAGGAGCCTGTCCTGGTAAAAGGGGCGGGCTTTTTAATTTAAAACGAATCCGGGATCTCACAGGATAAGTACACCTTCACCCTACGCCCGATAGGAGCGGAAAGCCCGCAACCGCCGCAGGCGGTGAGGACTTGCAGCGGATAGCGGGACAAATGCGGGAAAGGATACCAATGCTGCCCGTACAAAAAAATACTGCTACCCGGTAATGTAGCCACTAACTAATTAAAAAAAATCTTCAATATTCAATCTTCAATATTCAATCCTCATTCTTCAACCTTCTTGCGTTCCGTAACATTCCCGTAACACACACGTAACCTTACCGTAACATTCCGTTCATCCTGGCATAACATGAAAGACGTCCTTTTGCAGTAAATTATTTACCGCATGAGATGGTTACCAATAGTACTCTTTTTTATCACTTTATCCTTTGCTGCAACTGCCCAGAAAACGAAGATCGAAGGTAAAGTTACCGATAGCAAAACCGGCCTCGCCCTCCCTGGCGTTTCGGTACTGATCAAAAACTCCAATAAAGGCGTGGCCACCGACCAGGAAGGCCGCTACGTGATCAACGCCGATGCAGGCACGAAGATCACGCTCATCTTTTCCTACAACGGCATTACAAAAGAGGTAGAAGACATAGAGGTAAAGAACAACGAAATTTCCACGCAGGACGTGGCATTGGACGTAAAAGCCAAAACAGGCGAAGGCGTGGTTGTACGGTCCACCACCAACGCGCGCAAAGAAACCGCCGCCTCCCTCATCGCTTTTCAAAAAAATACCAACACGGTGGCTTCGGTGATTTCATCGGAAGCGATCCGCCGCTCACCCGATAAAAATACAGGTGAAGTGCTGAAACGTATACCCGGCACGAGTATCCAGGAAGGCCGCTTCATCGTGGTACGCGGGCTTGCCGACCGCTACAACCAGGCCATGCTGAATGGTGTGTTGCTGACCAGCACCGAACCCGACCGTAAAACATTCTCTTTCGACCTGATCCCATCTTCCATGATCGACAACATCGTGGTGAACAAGGCCTTTGTTCCGGAATACCCCGGCGAATGGGCGGGTGGCCTGATACAGGTGAACACCAAAGACATTCCTTCAAAAGGATTTTTCAACGTACAGATCGGTACGGGCTTCAACTCGCAAACCCTGGGCAGGGATTTTTACCGCGACAAATCGGGTAACCAGAGTTTGCTGGGCATCGACAACGGTTCCAGGGACCTGCCCGATGCTTACACCACCAAATCGGAATTCGATAATTTATCGATCACTGAAAAAACGGCGATCGGCAAACAAATGAAGAATGCCTGGACCGCTACAAAGGGCAACCCGATGCCGAATGTTTCGTTCCAGCTCAACGGCGGTTTCAACACCAGATTATTTAAGAAGATCATCGGCGGCAACTTCGGCATCAGCTACAGCAAGACCAACCAATACATTAAACTGCAAAATAACCTCAACAAAATATCCAACACCTTTACAGTGGAAAGCATGTTCAACGATGACCGCTACCGCGATAACATTTCATCGGGCGCTTTCGGCAGCTTTACCATGCAGTTCAATCCCCGCAATAAAGTATCCGTAAAATCCATCGTCAACATCAATACCAACAGTACCGTTACAGAAAGGAACGGCATCGACATCAGCCGCGACGATAAATTTTTAAAAGGTACCGAACTCGCCTATAAACAAAATACTTTTTTCACCGTACAGGTAAATGGTGAGCACAGCATCACCACCCCGCTGAAGTTTAAATGGTATGGCGCTTTCAACATACTGGATGGCTACATCCCCGACCAGCGCCGCATCCTGTATTCGAGGAAGGACGAGGCCGATCCGTACAGGGCGGTGATCTCCAACTCGCTTTCGCAACAAAGCGGCAGCCGCATTTATCAAAGCCTGAATGATTACATCTACACGGCGGGCGGCGACCTGGGCTACAACTTCGAACTGTTTGGACAAAAGCAAAACCTGAAAGCCGGTTACATGCTGCAGATCAAAGACAGGTTGTACGATGCCAAGTTATTCGCTAACCACCTCGAAGGCAATGAAGCTTTGAAACTGTTGCCTGCCGACCAGATATTTGCACCTGGAAATTTTGGCAACGGCCGCGACAACCTCATCAGGTTCGACGCCATCAAAGGAAGAACATTCCGTTACCTGGCTAACACGATCCTCAACGCCGGCTTCCTGCAGTTCGACAATCAAATTGCAGCTGCCTTAAGGATCGTTTGGGGTTTGAGAATTGAAAATTATGACCAGTTGGTAGGCAGTGTAAAGAAAAATGATCCAAGGCATACCAATACCCAGGTAACCGATTTCCTGCCGGGCATTAACGCTACTTACAAACTGAATACGAAAACGAATATCCGCCTGTCGGGTTCACAAACCGTGATCCGCCCGGAATTAAGGGAATTGTCGTTCCTGAATTTATACGACTTTGAATTGAACGCTTCAGTACAGGGCAAACCTACCCTGGAAAGAACGAAGGTGACCAACATCGACCTGCGGTACGAATTGTACCCACGTGCCGGTGAAACATTCTCTGTAGGATTGTTCTATAAATATTTTTCCAAACCCATCGAGCAGTTGTTCAACGAAGGCAGCGGCGGCGCCAGCACCTTCACTTTCCAAAACCCCAAGAAAGCATTTACCTATGGCGTAGAAGTGGAAATGAGGAAGAAAATGGATTTCATCGGCGGGTTGAAAAACTTAACGATACAGGCGAACGGAGCTTACATGTACAGCCGCATCAAAGACGAAGCGTTCCAGGTAGACAGGCCGTTACAGGGGCAATCGCCTTTCCTGGTGAACATCGGTTTGCTGTACGACATTGAAAAATTGGGATTGAATGCTACGCTGTTGTACAACCAGATCGGCAACCGTATTTACCTGGTAGGTGATATTTCTTCAGGTTCTGCTTCACCGGATATTTACGAAGCATCGAGGCCGTTGCTGGATTTCCAGCTCGCGAAAAAAGTGTTGAAGACAAAGGGTGAGATCAGGCTCAACATATCGGACCTGCTGAACCGCACACAATATTTTTACCAGAACATCAACGATAAAAAAAGCCTGCAGAAAGGGGTAGATGCTTACCGCTTCACCCGCAAGCCCGGCACCAACTTCAACATCACGTTCAACTACTCATTATAAAAATCTTAAAAAATAAACGTAAATGAAAAAGTACATTTTATTCTTATTCGCTGTATCAGCAATTGCTATCAGCAGTTGCCGTAAAATTGAATCGGATGGCGAAGTGATCTACATCCCTACACCTGGCACCGGCAGTGGTTCAACAGGACAAACGATCACCTTACAGGGACGTATAAACGCAGATACCCTTTTGCGCAAGGAAAATACTTATATATTAAAAGGCCTGGTGTACCTGGTAGGCAACCATACCATGACGATCCAGGCGGGAACGGTCATCAAAGGTTCTTTCAACGGTGCAGACGTGGCGGCGCTGGTGATCACGCGTGGTTCAAAGATCAACGCGGTAGGTACGCCAACAGAACCCATCGTATTTACTTCTGCTTCTCCCAACCCGCAATCGGGCGACTGGGGTGGTATCGTATTGTGCGGTAAAGCGGCCATCAACACCAGCTTTAACGGCATCAACGGTTTGTACCAGGTAGAAGGCGGTATCGACAATGCCCAGGGCGATGGCCTTGCCGGTTCAGGCGATGCAATAGCGCCTACAGCAGTTAACAACGACAATTCAGGTACGCTCAGCTATGTACGCATCGAATGGGCGGGATACGCTTTCCAGCCTGATAAAGAGATCAACAGCCTCACCATGGCGGGCGTAGGATCCGGTACCACCATCGATCACATTGAAGTAGTATATGCAAAGGATGATGCCTACGAATGGTTTGGCGGCAGCGTAAACTGCAAATACCTGATCGCTTATAAAACACAGGATGATGATTTTGATACCGACAACGGTTTCAGCGGTAAAGTTCAGTTCGGCCTTGTAATGCGTGATTCCGTGATCGCCGACATCTCTACCTCGGAAGCTTTTGAAAGCGATAACAATGCAAGTGGTACCACGGCTTCTCCAAAAACAAGCTGCATCTTCAGCAACATCACGGCGATCGGCCCAAGGGCTACGCTCAACAACTTTGGCAACAGTTTGTTCCGCGCCGGTGCGCAGATCAGGAGGAACTCTTCCCTGTCGTTGTACAATTCCATCATCATGGGCTGGCCGCAAGGCATCCTCATCGATGCATCTACCGGTAACTCTACCGCGCTGAACATTGAAGACAGCAGCCTGCGTTTGCGCAATGTTACCCTTGCCGGTAACAACGTGAACTTTAAGTTTACAGGAACAGGTGGCGCCACCATCAACTCCGATGCAACGTTGACAGCCTGGGCAACCGGTGCTTTTTACAACAACGATGTACTGACCAATGCGGCGGATGCAAAACTGATCCAGCCGTTCAATTACAGCGCACCCGATCCAACGCCCTTCGCAGGATCGAACGGTAACCAAAAAATATTAACGGGCGGCAGCTTTACCGATGCTAAGTTCACCGGTGATACTTTCTTCGACAAAACCGTTACTTTCCGGGGCGCCATTGCACCCGCCGGTCCGGATGCCACCTGGTGGAAAGGCTGGACTAAATTCAACTACTAATTTTTTCTCAGCGATAGTAAAAGGCAGTCTTCGAAAGAAGGCTGCCTTTTTTTATTGAATATGGAATAGGTAATATTGAATATTTTCCCGGCTGAACGAATCTTCTAAACCTCTAAACTCCTAAACCCCTATCCAGCATCCAGTACCTATCCAGTATCAAGTATCCAGTCTTAACCATTCCATCACACTCCCGTAACCTTTTGCTAATCCCCTTTGCTGATCTTCGGTTGTGTTTGAAAAGTTTAATGCATAGCAAGTTCCTTAAGCAATAGCAGGTTTCTCATGCTTAGCCACCGTTATTCTTATCGGTGGCTTTTTTGTATTTTTAATTTCTATGAAAAAAATATTAACTGCTTTTCTTGCACTTGCTTTTCTTGCTTCCTGTAACGATGCAACCGGTATAAAAGATTTCGTGGCCGGTTCCGACAGCGTGGCCATTAATTTTTATAAAGGAGATGGCAGCATGGATGCTGTTGTTAAAGTAGTGGTGTTGAGGGATTCCGTGCAGGTAAATACCCTTGCCGGTTTCATCGAAGCCAAACAAACGCACCACAACAAATGCGGTGTTGACGGATCCCTTCATTTTTTTAAAAGAGATGTGGTATTAAAAGATGTCGATTTCAGGATGGATGAAGCAGGTTGTATGCAGTTCTCTTTCTTTATGAATGGAAAAAGTTATTATACAGAACTCAGCACTAAAGCCAAAGGCTTCCTGTCCGGGCTTAAAAGCAAATAATGATCATTTAAGCGGCGTATCAATGTACATGGCTTCCTTCCATTTATTTTCCCGCTTTACATAGGTAACGGCGGCACGCACCTTCGCCGGCAATTGAACGCCGCCACAGGCTGCATCCTGTGTAGCAATGTAGGTTACATACACCACATCTTTGGTGAGCATAACAAAGGTGAAATCGGACAGTGAATATGTTTTGACATCACAGTCCACCGGGGTGGATTTTATTACCTGTGCTTTATCACTGATGCCGTCGGCGCTGATGGTAAGGAAATCGCTGCTGGTATTCTTTTCAAACCAGGCAACGGTTTTATTTTTCCAGGCTTCCCAGCCCGATTTTTCCAGCGCGATGATCTGCTCTTTTACTTTTTTATCAAACGCCGGCTTCTGGCCAAAGCTTGTTGTAGTTACACAAAGAAGGATGAATACTGCGCAGAGGGATTTTTTCATAACGTTTGTTTTTTACCAGGAATAAAATTAAATGTAAAACACTTTACACGATAATAAGAACATGAATTTCACACCATCACAGTCCATCAAAAAAAGCAGGAACAACCAGGCTTAAAACTTGAACTGCAGCCTGCACGTAAACACATCATCTTTCGCATCGCCCGTATAACCCGGTATGGCCGTTCTTTCATTCGTCACCCTGTCGTACCACAATACCAGCTTCACGTTTTCCATCATGTAATAAATATAGCCGATGCCCAGCGTGCTGAATTTTATATTCGTTGCGTTCAGGTTGCTGCCCGCCCTGCCGATCTCCATACCTTTCACCTTGCTGTTGGCATCATACCAGTCGTATTTCAACGCCAGCTGGTGGTGCGGGTTCACAATGTTGGACACGAGGTAGAAATAAGCGCCGTTGAACTTCCTGATATAATAGCCATCCGTTCCCGTTAGTAAAGCGCCCGGCGGTTCGTTGCTGTTCTCTGTGCCGGTTTGCGTACCGATGATGGTTTCCGCCCGCAGCTCCGTTACACCCATTTTGTGTTTGAACTTCAACTGTGCATCGGCGCCGTAATATTTGCGTGGCGCAATTTCACCTTCGTTGCCGGCGGAAGAATCTACCTGCATGATCTTGCTGCCGTTGATGGTGCGGGTTTCATAAATGTATTTGTTGTTCTGCAGCAACCCGCCGTTGAAATACGATCCGGCAATGCTGAACGTAATATTTTTGGTAACCGGGTAAGGTTTCAATGCAATGCGCCCGATGAAATCCTTGTGGCTGTCGAAGTCCGCAATGGCATTCAGTCCCGGCCCGTTGAATACCCCCGCGTCGATCTTTAAATAATGCAGCGGGTCATGCTGTTTCCTCGATTCAAAAGATACCATCGCACCCAGGTCGCGCTCCACCTTCATCAGTATTTGACTCATACGGCCGCGCTCCGGGCTTTCCCGGTCGCCCGAACCCAGGTTCAGCTCGTAACTGAAAGGCCGGGCAAAAAGGCCTGCCGTTAAAGAAAAGACCTGGTATTTGTTTTCCATCACACGGCCCCAGAAATCGCGCGTAAAAAATCCTTTCTCCGAACCGTCGAACTGGAATACGAACTGAACGGAAGGGCCTTTGTTCTCTGCAAAATGGATATAGTCGATGCGCACCCGCCCGCGGCGCAGCATAAAGCGGTTGTTTACTTTCGGTGAAAAGTCGCCCCCGTTGAAACTTTTGGCGCCCTTTTCCTGTGCCCACTGGAATTGCGGCTGTACATAACCGCTCAGCTTTACCCGGTCGAATTTTTTATACAAACCCAGGATACCCTTGCCCGTGGCCGTAGATGTGTCCACCATATCCATGAGGAACTGGGCCTTAAGCGATGAAAAGAAGGCGAAGCAACAGCCAAACAAGAGCATTTTCTTTGACACGGCAAAATATTTGCGGCAAAGGAATAACAAATTAATATTACCCCTGTGTTAAGAAATCATTACCAATCGCAAAACCGGAGTATGGGCGGGCGATAATTATATTTTTGCGACAAAATAACTACTATGGCAGGGATCAATACAATTCTTAAGTTTTTTTTACCCAAGGACAGGGTTTTCTTCCAGTTGTTTGAGAACGTTTCGCAGGTATTGGTGAAGATGGGGGAGAAGTTGAAAGAAGTGGTACACGAACCCGATTTTGAAAAAAGGGCCAAGCTCATCAAAGAGATCGAGAACATGGAGCATGAGAACGATGACTATACACACAATATCTTCACGGAATTAGGTAAGAACTTCATCACACCCTTCGACCGCGAAGACATCCACTACCTCGCCAGCGCGCTCGACGACATTGCCGATTACATTTACGCCTCTGCAAAAAAGATCAATTTCTATAAAGTAAACCCGGCCGATACCGGCATTCAAAAAATGGCCGACATCATCGCGGAAGGCTGCGTAGCCGTGAACAGGGCCGTGGTGGAATTGCGCAACATGAAGAACATGCGCCAGATCACCGATGCACTCGTGGCCATCAACAGCATCGAAAACCAGGGCGACGATATCTTCGACATGAGCATCGAACGCCTCTTCGATACCGAACCCGACGCGAAAGAAGTGATCAAGAAAAGGGAGATCTACCAGGTAATGGAGATCGTTACCGATAAATGCGAAGATGCCGCCAACGTGATCGAATCGATCATAGTTAAATACGCATAATAGAAGACGTTTAATCAGCTTACTCTTTAGTTAATTGTATAACCAATATGATAAAGAGATTAAACTGGTTAGCTAAATAAAGAGTTGTTTGTATCATGAGGAGTTGAATAAAGTTCCGCTGTTGTTCATTACAGTAGTACAATAGCTGGCCATAGCTGCCTCCGAAATCGGGTTGTATATCGATTTCGGGGTCCTTTTTTGGTTCTTTTTTGGACAAGCAAAAAAGAACAGGTAATAAATAGAAGAGCTTATAAGGAACAGGCGCAAAAATTAAACTTAACAGTACAAACCGTTATGTCAACCATACTAATTGTTATCATCATACTCGCCATCGCCTTCGATTACATCAACGGCTTTCATGATGCGGCCAATTCCATTGCCACCATCGTTTCCACCAAAGTATTAACGCCCTTCCAGGCGGTGATCTGGGCGGCCTTCTTCAACTTCGTGGCCTTCTTTATTTTCAGCGACCACGCGGTGGCCAACACGGTGGCCAAAACGGTAAAGCCCGAGATCGTAGCAGGCACCAACGGCATGATCATCATCCTGGCCGGGCTGGTAGCCGCCATCTTCTGGAACCTGCTTACCTGGTGGTACGGCATCCCGTCTTCGTCCTCGCACACGCTCATCGGCGGTTTTGCCGGTGCCGCGGTAGCGCATGGCGGTTTCGGCGGTATCGATGGCGCTATGATCATGAAAACGGTTGTGTTTATCTTGCTTGCACCGCTCATCGGTATGATCATTTCCATCTTCATTACCATCATCACCATACAACGGAATTTCTGGATCAAGATGCTCATCATCGGTACGGTCGTCGCGGCCTGTGTACTGTTCGTACCGTTTAAAAAAGAATTTGAAAGATGGGCCCTGCTCGGCCTCGGCGTTATCTTCATGGCCTCCTACTTTTACAATTACCTCAAAGGCGAAACCACGCACCATACCACCAAGATGTATAAAAAGCTGCAGTTGGTTTCTTCTGCCGCCTTCAGTGTCGGGCATGGCGGCGCCGATGCACAAAAAGTAATGGGCATCATCACCGCGGCATTGATCGCCGGTGGAGAGATCAGCAAGTTCAGCGAAATGCCCAACTGGGTACCGCTTGTTTGTTATACGGCCATTGGCCTCGGCACCATGAGTGGCGGCTGGAAGATCGTAAAAACCATGGGCACCAAGATCACCAAGGTAACACCGCTCGAAGGTGTTTGTGCCGAAACGGCCGGCGCCATTACCTTATTTACTGCTGCCAACCTCGGCGCACCCGTAAGTACCACGCACACCATCACCGGAGCCATCATTGGCGTAGGCGCCACCAAAAGGCTCAGCGCCGTAAGGTGGGGCGTTACGGTCAACCTCATCTGGGCCTGGATCTTAACCATACCCGTGAGCGGGCTGCTGGCAGCAGGGGTTTATTTGTTGCTGAATGCCATCCTTTGATATTTAATATGGAATAGGTAATATTTAATATTGGAGGTACCTTCTTCATGGGAAGGCTGTTGCTTTTTACGCAATGATTATTATTTGCAGCCCTGTACAATAACACTTCTTTCAAAAAGCAGCACGCTCCATGAGCCCGGAAAAAATATTAAATATTACATCTTACCTATTAAATATTTTTACTCCTGCTCCCGAAATCCTGATATTTGTACCATGAACAAAATCCTCGTAACCGGCGGTTGCGGCTACATCGGGGCGCATACCCTCATCGACCTCGTGGAGAACGGGTTCGACGTCATATCGGCCGATAACAATGCGCGCAGCAAAGAAAGTATACTCACCGGCGTGGAAAAGATCACCGGCAAAAAAATAAAGAATTACAAAGTCGATCTCTGCAATTACGACGATACCTGCGCCATATTCCAGGAAAACCCCGACATCGCGGGCATCATCCATTTCGCCGCTTACAAAGCCGTGGGCGAATCGGTGGAAAAACCGCTTTTGTATTTCGAGAACAACCTCAACTCCCTCATCAATATTTTAAAATGCGCCGAAGAATTTAAAGTGGCCCATTTCGTTTTTTCCTCTTCCTGTACGGTGTATGGCAATCCTGATGAAGCGATGGTTACGGAAGGTACGCCCCAGAAAGCGGCGGCCTCGCCCTATGGCGCCACCAAGCAAATGGGCGAACAAATTGTAAAAGAAACGGTGGACAGCAACGGCTCCAACGCCGTGTTGCTGCGGTATTTCAATCCTGTTGGGGCGCACCCTTCCGCATTGATCGGCGAACTGCCCATTGGCCGGCCGGCCAACCTGGTGCCCGCCATTACGCAAACCGCCATTGGCAAATTGCCCGCCATGCAGGTACACGGCACCGATTACCCCACCAAAGACGGCAGTTGCGTGCGCGATTACATACACGTGTGCGACATTGCCCACGCCCATACCCTGGCCCTCAACTTTTTAATGGACGGCCGGAACGATAGCAACTGCGAAGTCTTCAACCTCGGTACCGGCACGGGCTACACGGTACTGGAAGTGATCGCCGCCTTTGAAAAAGCATCGGGACAAAAACTGGATTACAAAACCGGTCCCCGCCGCCCCGGCGATGTGGTGGCCATTTATGCCAACAACGAAAAAGCAAAACAGGCACTGGGCTGGCTGCCCGGCTTTACCCTGCACGATATGATCGCCAGCGCCTGGAAATGGGAGCAGCAACTGGCGGAAGATGAAAAGATGTTCAGTGGAAAAAAGGCGGGTCTAAATTAAGGCGCAACAACTATCTTGCAGCCCAATAAAAAACCATAAAACGCATGTTAAAAGACATTGAAGTAACCGGTAACAAAGATACCCGCAGCGGCTTTGGCGACGGCATCCTGGAAGCAGCCCGTAAAAACGAAAAGATCGTAGCCCTTACCGCCGACCTGGCCGGCTCTTTAAAGCTCAATGGCTTCATCAAAGAATTTCCCGAACGCTTTATACAGTGCGGCATTGCCGAAGCCAATATGATGGGCATCGCCGCCGGGCTCACCATCGGTGGAAAGATACCTTACACCACCACCTTCGCCAACTTTTCTACCGGCAGGGTGTACGACCAGATCCGCCAAAGCATTGCCTACAGCGGCAAAAACGTAAAGATCTGTGCTTCGCATGCCGGCCTTACCCTCGGCGAAGACGGCGCCACGCACCAGATACTGGAAGACATAGGCATGATGAAAATGCTCCCCGGCATGACGGTGATCGTACCGGCCGATTACAACCAAACCAAGGCCGCCACCATGGCCATCGCCGATCACGACGGACCGGTGTACCTCCGTTTTGGCCGCCCCGTTTGGCCCATCTTCACCAAAGAAGAAGATTTTGTGCTGGGCAAGGCGCAAATATTATCCGAAGGATCGGATGTATCCATTTTCGCCTGTGGCCACCTCGTTTGGAAAGCCATCGAAGCCGGTAAAATATTGCAGGAAAAAGGCATCAGCGTAGAAGTCATCAACATACACACCATTAAGCCGCTCGATAAAGAAGCCGTGCGCGCTTCCATCCAAAAAACAGGTTGCGCCGTAACGGCCGAAGAGCACAACATCATCGGCGGTCTTGGCGACAGCATCGCGCAGGTAGCCGCCACCGAATGGCCCGTGCCCATCGAATACGTAGGCACCAACGACACCTTTGGCGAAAGCGGCAAACCCACCGACCTGCTGAAAAAATACGGCCTCGATACCGAACACATTGTAGCGGCAGCGGAAAAGGTAATGGCGAGGAAGAAGAGATAATTACGAATTACGGATTACGAATGGAGGGCAGTGTTTAGAAGTTTAGGAGTTTAGAGGTTTAGTTTCCCCGCCGCCGTCTGGTCTCTGACCAACGGCTTTAGGAAGAAATGTTGAAAATAGTTGAATGTCGTTGAAAAGTTGAAGGCGGTATTTAATCATCAAGGCCTTTAAAGATTAATCCTGCTCCGTCGGAGCAACCTGTTTGTAGACCTGGAATTTTTTAGATTTGCCTTGCTCCAGCGGAGCAACATACCGGTAAAAAGATGTTTGAAGTTGGGATGGCGCTCCGTAGGTGCGCTACATGCAGGTTAGGAGGTTTAGAAAGTTTAGAGTTTAGTTGAAACCTGGTACTGATAACTCCTTCTCTCTTTTGGATGATTGGAAAGGCCAGGTCCCCGTTAAATTGAAAAAAATATTAAATATTACCTATTCAATATTAAATCCCATGCTCCATGCAATTTAATAAAATCTTAAACCTTCCATCTAACCTCTTCCATCATTAAACCTTTCGTTCAAAAATCCATTACACCACCGCACAACCTTATATGGCCGAACAATTAGACGATAACGAACTGTTACAGCAGTTCCGCAACCCGGCAACCAAAGAAGCCGGTTACACGCGGATCATAAAAAAATACCAGGAAAAGCTGTACTGGCACATCCGCCGCATGGTGGTGGAACACGAAGATGCCAACGACGTATTGCAAAATATGTTCATAAAAGTGTGGAAAGGACTCGAAAACTTCCGCGAAGACAGCCAACTCTATACCTGGCTTTACCGCATTGCCACCAACGAAAGCCTCAGCTTTTTGGAACAGCAGAAAAAAAGGTCGTCCGTTTCCCTCAGCGATGTGGAAAGCGGGCTCAGCAACAAGCTGCAGGCCGACAAGAACTTCGACGCCAACAAACTGGAGTGGAAACTACAGGCGGCCATACAGCAACTGCCTGACAAACAACGCGCTGTGTTTAACCTCCGGTATTACGACGAGATGCCGTATGAAAAAATGAGCCGCGTACTCGAAACCAGTGAAGGCGCCCTCAAGGCCAGCTACCACCACGCCGTTAAAAAAATAGAAGATTATATACTCAATCATTAAACTTTGGGCACCAAAAGCGGTCTGAATAACACATGAATCCCTCACCAGCAATATTGAACGAATTAAAAGAACTCAGCCCTTTACTCGCGGGGATGGACAGGGTGAACGTGTTCACCGTGCCCGAAGGCTATTTCGAAAGCCTGGAGATCGTTTTAATGGCGGGCATTGCTACGGGAAATGCCGCTTTAGACCAGCACATTGGCATGCCCGATCAATCGGTACCCCCCGGTTATTTCGATGGACTGGCAGGCAGCATCCTCGCCAAAGTAAAAGCGCTGGACGAAAGTGCAACCGGCGAGATCGCTGGGTTGTCGCCTTTATTGGCCGGGCTTCAACAACACAATGTATTTACCGTTCCAAATGGATATTTTGAGGCATTGCCTGCCAAGCTGGTAGCGCAACTTTCCACAACGGAATTAAATGCTGTGGAAGAGATCAGTGAACTGTCGCCCGTATTGGCTGGTTTGCAAAACAAGAATGTATTTACCGTTCCCGGTGGATATTTCGAAACGGTTGCCGGCCGGTTACTGGCACAGCTTTCCACTACCGAAGCAACGGCTGCCGCTGAGCTCCGTGCTTTGTCGCCCCTGCTGTACAGCATCCAGGGCGAAAATGTATTCACCGTGCCACGGGGTTATTTTGAAGGCCTGGCAGGGGAGATCAACGAAAAACTGAAGCCCGCGCCTGCCAAAGTAATTACCCTCCGCAAGCGCAGCAATACGTTTCTGAAGTATGCCGTAGCTGCTGTGTTCACCGGTGTAATGGCCCTCGGCGTTTTTAAATTTACCGGCGATAAAAAAGTAACGCTCGACGATACCGTGGTAGCCGGCCTGCAGATAGCCAAAGAAAAGAAGGTGGACGAAGAGATCAACAAGCTCACCGATGCCGACATTGTAAAATACCTGCAAAGCAACGGCGAGAACATCGACATGACGAGCGTGACCAACCTCATAGACGAAAAGAAATTACCCGAACAAACCGATTATTTAATGGATGAGCAAGCCCTGGATAAGTACC
>Ga0247804_10000561_pt1 | contig 17017 bp, 15 predicted proteins | sample UWRJL029104C1_FD_181142 | JGI IMG/M metagenome (GOLD analysis project Ga0247804, IMG submission 181142) | Plant litter microbial communities from Arlington Agricultural Research Station in Wisconsin, United States - UWRJ-L029-104C-1 | ecosystem: Environmental > Terrestrial > Plant litter >...
AGGGCCTCCAAAGTTAGCATAAGGTAATTCTCCAAGAGTTAAAAATTCTTTTTTTTCAGTATTAAATTTTTGAAATAGCACAGATCCATAATTTCTTCGCACAAGTGCGTAAAATTCACCTTTACTATTTGCTACCAATGTACCCTCTGTCGGCATCGCAACTTTATTATACTTTACCGCACTATTTTTATAGAAAAGCCCATCATCACTATTGTAGAGACCAAAAATATCCACACCATTATAAGCAAAAGCATAAGCCTTTCCATTTAACCACGTTATTCTCCAAGGCCAAGCTTCATTTCCAGTTACTTTTGATGTACTTTTAATAGTCTTATCTAATTTTACATTTTCAATTTTACTCCAGCTGTCCGAATACCTAGCTCGATAATCTGTAAATTGTGAGATAGCTTTTCCTTCGTAAGTTGAACCATGAATGTAAAGCATTAATTCATTTTTATTTATCGAAAATTTAGGATCACGTAAATCAATTCCGTCAATGTTAAATTCTTTAATTAATTTCCATTTTTTTCCATCAAAGCTGTTTAGCATCTTTATAATTCCATCTTTACCAAATGCATGAGAATCAGATTCTCTGAAAACCAAAAAAAACTGATTATCAAAATAAACTAAATCTGTAAAAGCATGATGTTTATTTTTATCGTTAGTAATTCTTAAAGTGACAACTGAACCATTATCATTTTCATCTTGAGCCGTACAAGAAAAACAAATTATCACAACAAATATTAAATTGAGTAATCTTACTTTCATATAGTTTATAATTAAATTATATTCTCCAATTTTAATGGGTCCCCTTTTTCTAAATCAACTTTTAATGTTTTACCTAATATTTCATTAAAATATTTTGGATGCAATCCAAACCCTGGTCTAATTGATCGAACATTTTTTTCTGTGATTATTTCTCCGGCTTTAATATTCTCAACAACATACAAAGATCTAGAAAAATCTTTGCCTTTCGCTTGTTTTTCGGTTAAGGAATAATCAACAATTCCAATAGCATTCTCAGCCTCGCGAACTGCTTTTACCATTGCAGTAAATTCTTGTTCATTCATAGAAAATGAAGCATCGGGGCCTCCAATTGAACGATCCAAAATAAAATGTTTTTCTATGATTTTAGCACCAAAAACAGTAGCCACAATTGGTACGGTAGCCCCCATAGTATGATCAGAAAGGCCGCTGATAACATTGTAGCGTTCTGCCAAATCTTTAACCATGCACATATTTGCCTCCTCAATTGGAGCAGGGTAACTTGATGTGCATTTTAATAATGCAATATCAGAATTACCCACTCTTTTGCATGCTTGAATGGCTAGTTCTATATCCTCTTTCTCTGCAATTCCTGTTGAAATAATAATTGGTTTTCCTTTAGAAGCTGTATATTCTATTAATGGGATGTCCGTAATTTCGAAAGAAGCAATCTTATATGCAGGAACATTGAGGTTTTCTAAAAAATCAACTGCAGTTTTGTCAAATGGTGAAGAAAAACTTATTAACCCTTCTTCTCTTGCTACTTTAAATAATTCTTCATGCCATTCCCATGGGGTATATGCTTCCTGATATAATTTATGTAGATTTTTACCTTCCCAAATGGTTCCCTTTATTAAAAAGTCATCTTTATTACTGTCAATTGTAATAGTATCAGCAGTATAAGTTTGCAATTTAATACAATCTGCACCTGCTCTTTTTGCTGCACGTATAGTTTCTATCGCAGTTTCAATACTTCCATTATGATTGGCTGAAAGTTCAGCAATAATAAAAACTTTGCTTTGAGCATCTATATTAAAATTATCAATTTTCATATTTAAATTATTTTTTTAGAAACACTAAGATTAAAAATATCTCCTACTGTTGTAAATTTCTTGAACTTCTCATCGTTATTCTTAACATCCATATTCATCTTCAATCATTGCAATAACTGCCATCGCAGTTAATGAATCCCAAACATCTAAATCTGTAGAAATGGTTTCACTTGTTAGATTTTTTTAAATCTTGATCTAATAATTGATTACCAAAATTTAGAATGGATTTTTCCATATGCATTTATCTATTTAGTATTTTTTCTAACATTTGTCTATTTTTTTCCCACTGATTCCTAAATAATGATAGCAACACTACATTTTCAAATTTTTCATCCAAAAAATAATGATCTTTTTGTTCTCCTTCAATCAAAAACCCGAATCGCTTATGTAATTGAATAACCTTTTTATTAAATGCTAGTACTTCACAATGAATTTTTAATATTTCAGAATATTCAGAAAACATATAATTCAAAATTTTATATTGCGCTATTGCACCGGCTCCATTTAACAAAAAATTTTCATCGGCTATATATAAACTAGCAAATTCACATCGCCTGTTTTTCAAATCGATATTTTTTATTGCAGCATATCCGGCATCAGTCCCTTCAATATTTATAATCCAATGCAATTGAGACATATTGTCTTTTATACTCTCAAACCATTTAATTTGCATTTCAGGACTTATATCATCCCTATTATATGAAACATTTTTTATTAAATCTGAATTTCTCCATTTTCTAATTAATTCAATATCTGTCACACAGATTTTTCGTAATTGAACATTCATATCTTTATAACTTGATTGTATCTTGTTTTTTTAACTAAACACTTATTTAATTTTTTATAAACTACGCATGTGTCAATTAAAGTTATTTTTTTCTTGCTCAAATCTGTATTTTAATTTATTTTTAATAAATGACAAATACAAGTATTTAAAGCAAATTAAGAAAAACTAAAACATTTCAATTTCTCTCGTGTCATTTAATTGAGTATATACTAAACTACTACTACTTCTTCAAATTAATTTTAGAATGAATGACAACATCGATAAAATTGTTTTCAAATAAGCAATGTTCTAGCAACCTTGCTTCTTCATTAAAATTTGCTTCCAAGAAAATATCATATAAATGTGGCCTTAAATCAAAAGCATAGGTAAAAATTTTATGCAATTTTAAAGTTTCAAAAGCTACCCCTTCAATTAAATGCAAATAATTCAACCAAATTTCAGAAAAAAAATCTTTTTCTAAATCAGTTTTCATGATAAAAGAAATTTCTGCATTTTTATCAATCCAATTTATGTGTACCAAACCACCATATCCAATGCAAATATCGTTTTTCAAAAATGAAAACAAAATTTGATTTGGCCTTTCCTGATCAAAAAGCTTATTAACGATTGATTTAAAATAATTTTCCTGATCTTCAATTTTTAGCGGTTTATCTTGACGTAGATGGTAAATTTGTTCATTTCTCCATTTCATTATATCTAATCGATCTTTATAACGAATTGGCACAATTTTGTAATCTCCACTTTCGAATACGTTTTTATTTAAACATAAATAATTTTCTTTAAACTCAAGCATTTTCATAAAATTATTTTCGAACGAGAATTCCTTCTTCAATTAATTTTTCCAAAATTGGATATAATTTTTTCACTGGAATCTTGCTCCTGAGAGAAATATCGATTAAGTCATAATTGCCATCACTTAAATTCAAAATCCACATCATTCCGCTTACAAAATCTTCCTTTATTTTTTGCGATCCAAGATTTGGATACAACCCTCTTTTTCCAAGTTGCGGTTCACAGTAAGGCAAAGTATTTATATAGAAGTCATTTTTTTCGATAACCTCTATAATATCTAAATACATATTCACAGAATCTTCCATAGCTGAAAAAGAAATTATATCTTTATTATCTCCAGAGGTATGGTATTCTGGATAAATTCCATACATTGTCCGCATCAAAGATCCCACTGGCAAATTAAAGCCTGGTGAACAGTACTGTCTTTCATCACTTCCACTTGGGAAAAAATCTATAATACTAAAATCTTGATTAGATTGTGATAATATTAATTCACTTGCTCTATCTACGAGATTATTGCCATCTCTACTTTTCTTGTAAGTAAAACTGCCATCATCTCCTATACAGGTAACCACAAAACCAGCTATCAAATTTTCTTTAAAAAAATTTCCTTTCGAAGACAACAAACTAATACTTCCAATTGTTTCAGGAACAAAAACAAATCTGTAAGAGTACTTTAAATTGTTTTTCTCCTTAAGTTTTCCATAGATAAAAGCGCTTACTAAAGGTCCTGACAACTCATTATTAGCCAAAGAAGGGTGGCAAATGTAAGTTGAAAACATAATTTCTTTGTCTGTACTGCCCTTTATTACTGCCTCACCCATTGTCATTGAACCGGCAGCATCTAAAGATGAATCTATAAGAACAGTATAAGTTTCATTTTTATCTAACTCTAAAAATTGAGTATGAGCCATACAAAAACCCCATCTTCTTTGATAGTAAGAGGTTAAATAAGGAATTAATGTAGGCTGATCAGGTAAGGTATATAATTTTTCTTTTAGCTCTTCGTAAGATAAAATTCCTGAAAATGGTTCTGAATAGCCTAATAAATGCAAATTGTTTTTTGCAAAATCAATTATAACATCACCTTTGCTATTTTTGATCCAAGCTTCATTTACGTTCCACTCTGGTGGAACAGTCCAATCAAAACACTTTGTTCCTGATGGTATTTCAGAAACATTCACATCTACAATCTCAGATAATATTTTGAAAGTTTCTCTATTACCATTACCCGTCAAACTTCTATTTAACGGCCATAGCTTATCAAAAAACAACTCTATTTTCTGTTTCATAATTTATTCAAAATCGGTTATTAAAAAAGATCTGCCTAATTTATCTACAGCAGGAATTACCCATAATTTACTTTCTCTGTCGAGTAAATAAAATGGATCATCATTTAATTTTACGACCCAAAAATCGATTAAGTCCTTTATTCTGCTCAATAAAATTTTAGTATTATCCTTTTCGAATTTAAAAAGAATTCCCTCCGCTATTAAATCATTTTCTATCTTAAGCCAATCGTAACCTAGATAATTATTCATTGGTCTGACATGGTATTTTATGGCTACTTCTAAAATACTATCATTTAAGCTTAAAATACTTCCTGCAAAAAGCTTATCATATCTATATAGTAATTTTTCCGAAATGCGTTCCGCATAATGTAAAATCGTTGATGAGCTAAATAAAGAACCATAGTGCATCAACCAAGCATTATTTTCGTACAAAACATTAAAATCAGAGCTTTTTCCAAATGGATCTAAGATAGAATCGGTAAGTTCAAATGGAAGTATATTTCCTGTTCCTGAAAAAGAGAACACAGGCATAGAAGAACGCCATTCAGAAATATTTTGTCTAAAATGTTCTGATAAAACACCTACTTGAGATTTAGAATTTCTAATATCAAAAATTTTATTCTGCAAAAATCCGTAGTTAAAAGTCGGCATCCAAATATTTAAATTATCGTGCAGACCTTTAATTTCGTTATAATGAGATATCAAAAAATCATTACGATTTAAGAAAGGAATTTTAAACCCTTGCATTACATCAGCATGAATTAAAACGGTAACATCATCATCACCTTTTAAAATATTTTTAATTTCTGATTTAATTTTACTATCACCAATCATACAGATTCGATTATACACGCTCCCCATGAATAACCAACACCAAATCCGGCCAATACAATTTTACCTTTTGCATTCTTGTTAATTCCTTCCTCTTTTAATGCTATTGGTATCGTGCTTGAGATGGTATTCCCTACGTTTTCAAGATAATACATGAATTTTTCTTCTGGAATTCTCACCTTTTTTCTTATAAAATCCAACATGTATTTATTAGCTTGATGAAACAAGAAAAAATCAACATCATCGAATTTAACGCCATTATTTTTCAGAACTTTATCTATTAATTTTGGCACAGCGTTACTTGTAAAAGAAAAAATTTCCCCTCCATTCATGTAGAGATTAGAATCATTACGCACATATTGCCCGTCCTCATTAAAAACATCTTTTCCTATCGCGTCCTTAAACTTTGAACCTCCATTTCTAACTATTAAGTTTTCAGCACCTAATCCATCGGAGCCCAATTCAAAATTTCCTACTTTATATATCCCTACATTGCTAGACAACAATGTTGCTGTAGCAGCATCTCCAAAAATAGTTTTATTAGACTTATCATTCTCGTTAATAAACTTAGAATACGTTTCTGAAGTGATAAATAAAATATTTTTTGCAATTTTTGATTCAATCAGACCTTTTGCCAAAGCTAGTCCATAAACATAACCAGAGCAACCTAAATTAAAATCTAAAGCACCACAAGATGTAGGTAATCCGAGCTTATTTTGCAAAATACAAGCCGTGGTAGGTAAAAAATAATCAGGACTTTGCGTGCAATATAAAATAAAATCTATTTGATCTTTTTCAATTTCGTATTCTTCGAAAAGATTATTAGCCGCTTCTATTGCCATATCACTTGCAAATTCTTCTTTTGAAGCAATATGTCGCTTAAATATTCCCGTTTTTTGAGATATCTTATCGACGGCCCATTCAGGATGGCTTTTATTAATCTGATGATTGTCTAAAATTTCTGACGGCAAATAATAAGAAATACCATTAATATAAGTACTCATTTATTACTGATTTAATTTTACAAAATCAAAAAGTTCTTGAATTGTACTTAACTCTTTAAATTTTTCTACTGGGATATCAACATTGTAATCATCAGCGATAACGGCTAATATAGCCATTCCCGTTAATGAATCCCAAGTATCTAATGATCTAATATCAGTTGTTAACGTTATAGAATCTATATTATCTTCTACAAATTGTTCTCTTATCGTCTGTGCAAAAACATCTAATTCCATAATATTTTAATGATTTTGTTAATAATTCTTTTATAAACTTTCAAGATGAATTGCCTTAAGATTCTATCTGCTCAAGTTAATATTTTATTTTTGGCTACTAAGCTCTATATTTCTTTAATTTTAAATAGCAGACTTTTTCCACAGTTGAAATTTCAGTTCTGCTAATTCCCAATCAACTACATTATCAATATCTTGACCTTCTAATTCAGAAATAATAATGCTACCTGTATTATTTGTCAAGATTTTACTCTCTTTTAAACATCTTTCAACATTCATCCAATAAAATTGTCCTGCATCATGATAGCTTTTTGCAAGGTCCTGAGATCTTGACAAGCTAAACTCTGGATAAAAAAAAGAGCTCTTACCATTTTCTAATCTTATAGCACGTTGTATAGGAAATCCGAAAGGAATAACTGGAAAAACACTGTCAAATCTATTTTTAGTCAATATTTCAAAACTCTCAATAAGTTTATTATCTGTAACAAATGGTGCACACGCATATAAGCAACAAGCGACTGTAAAATTTTTATGGATAGCTTTGTATTGGAAAAGCACCTCTTCAATTACATCAAAAGTTGTCGCAAAATCATTTGAACTTTTTTCAGTGCGAAAAAAAGGAACTTTAGCTCCATATTTTTTAGCGATTTCTGCAATTTCTAAGTCATCGGTAGACACCATTACTTCATCAAAAAGTTCAGATTTTATAGCTGCCTCTATCGAATAAGCAATTATTGGCTTTCCAAGAAATGATTTAATATTTTTTCTTGGAATTCTTTTACTTCCTCCCCGTGCTGGTATGATACAAAGATTAGACATTTAAAAACTTAAGAGTTTTTTCGATTACAAATTTTTGCTCTTCTTCGGTCAAAGTCGGATACATTGGCAAACTAATGCATTTAGAATAGTAATCTTCAGAGTTACTCAAATCAACTGCATTGTATCCAATATTTTTATAGTAGGGCAATTGATGAACAGGAATATAATGAATTTGAGCATATATTTTATTCGTATGCAGATAATCATAAAGTCCTTTACGATCTTCCACTTCTACAATAAATAGATGATGTGCATTGAGACTGTTAAATGGTAAACTTTGAAATTTAAGCTTGTCTTTAAAAGCATCTTTGTATTTCTTCGCAATTTCATTTCTCTTAGCAACACCTTTTTCATTTCTTGCTAATTGCGATATACCCAATGCCGCTTGAAAATCTGTAATTCTATAATTAAATCCTAGTGTCTGCATTTCATAAAACCAACCACCTTGGTTTTCTGACATATTTTCTTTTGTTATTCCATGAGAACGTAAAAGCAATAATTTTTTATAAACTTCTTCAGAGTTTGTAGTTACCATTCCACCTTCTCCACACGCAATATGTTTTACCGGGTGAAATGAAAAAACAGCTGCATCCGCATATACACCATTTCCACAAAATTGCTTCTGATTTTTAGAATCCATAAAATATCCGCCAGGTGCATGACATGCATCCTCCAAGATCCACAGACTATGCTCATCCGCTAATTTCCTAAACGCTTCTAAATCTACTGGTAATCCAGCAAAATCAACAGGAATAATTCCTTTAAAGAAACCTTTTGGCTTGCTTTCTATTAATTCTTTTGTTTTTTCAAGCGACAACAAATATGTATCTCTATCAATGTCTGCGAACCAGACTTCGGCACCAACAAATCGTGCACAATTAGCTGAAGCCGCAAAAGTTATTGGAGTAGTAATTACTCTATCTCCCTGTTCCAATCCTAAAGCCATGACCCCAATATGAAGACCTGCAGTTGCATTATTGACCGCTACAGCATATTTAGCATCTACAGATTTTGCGAATTTCTCCTCAAACTCTTTTATCTTAGGTCCTTGAGTTAAAAAGTCTGATTTTAAAGTTTCAATTACAACTTTAATATCTTCCTCAGTAATATCTTGTCTTCCGTAAGGAATAATTTTATTTTCCATTATACTTCAAAATTAGCATCAACGTGTTCTTTTATTAAGGCTCTCAAAGTATCAACAGTTTCCCAATCTTCATTTGAGCCAGAATTATAATTAAACCCTTCTTCTACTTTTTTAGCTTTAAAATGATTTAAATATTCTTCTAATTTAAAATTAGGAATTGAAGGTAAGATCGTATAATATTTCCCTAGGTCATAAGTATAAAAAGAGTCTGAAGCTGTAATCATTTCTTCATGAATTTTTTCACCAGGACGAATTCCTACTACATCAAGTGGGCAATCTGGAGCTACAGCCTCAGCGACGTCTGTAATTTTATATGAAGGAATTTTTGGAATAAAAATTTCACCTCCCCAAGCATGTTCCATTGCATGCATCACCATATCAACGCCTCCTTGAAGAGAAATATTAAAACGAGTCATTGCAATATCGGTAATTGGTAATTTACCTTCTTTCTTTTTGTTTATAAAGAATGGAATTACTGATCCGTTAGATCCCATTACATTTCCATATCTAACAACTGAAAATTTTATAGGATTAACTCCTTTAATATTGTTCGCTGCTACAAATAATTTATCTGATGTTAATTTTGTTGCTCCATATAGATTAATGGGTGCGCACGCCTTATCTGTTGATAATGCTACTACATTTTGTACATTAGTCTGCATAGCTGCATGAATAACATTTTGAGCTCCTCCAATATTAGTTTTAATACATTCGTCAGGATTGTATTCTGCTAAATGTACATGTTTCATTGCTGCAGCGTGAATAACATAATCTACATTCTGAAAAGCTCTGATCAATCGCTGTTCATCCCTAACATCTCCAAGAAAAAATCTAATTTGAGGATATTTACTCAAAGGATATTCCTGCGCCATTTGAAATTGTTTTTGCTCGTCACGAGAAAAAATAATTACCTTCTTAACAGATGGATATGTTTCAAAAATATGTTTTGTTAATGCTTTACCTAGAGAACCTGTTCCTCCAGTTATTAATATTGATTTGTTATTTAACATGGTGTTATTGTTGATATTGATAAAAATTAAACTAAAAGCTTTGTTAATCGTCTAATTGTAAAATATAATAAGGCAAAAAATCCTCCTAAAAAACCTCCAATTAAAATCCCTTTCAACTTTCCGAAACGTTCTTTAGCTAATGGTAAAATAGGTCTGTCTATTACTTGAATTAATGGTGTTTCTTTTCTTAAAGTCACTTTGGCCAATTCTACTTGCTTAACCAGTTCTGCTAATATTGCAGTATTTGCCTGCACATCTACTTGTCTTCTTGCTGATGGTGCACGACGAACGTTTAAAGCTGGATTTAAATTAAAAGTATTGTCGTTAGCTATTGCTACTCCAGTTATGGCGCCATTGAGTTCACCACGAATAGAATCAACTTGACGCTCTAAAATAACCATATTAATTCTAGCCTTTTTACTTTTAGTTTCAACATAAAAATCTCCAACTTTTTTAGCCAATCCCTCACAAAAATATTTAGAAAACATTTCATCAGGCGATGAAACATCAATATTTATAATAGCAATTTTTTTGTCTTTCTGACCAACCGTTAAACTTGTAGTAGAGAGTTTTTTAAACATTACTCCTAAAATACTATCCTGAACTCTAGTAAACTTTTTACGATCAGCATTTGGCAGAAACTGAACTTTACTAAATTTAGGGTCTTTATTCCAGATTGCTCTCCAATTGTTATTTTGAATATACATCTCTGCTAAAGAAATTTGTTTTCCATTTACAAAAACAGGAGAAAGTAACGTTTTTTCAACCATTGACCTTGATTTAAATAACTCCGTCAAATTAGACCCCGAAAAGATACCTCCTGCATTTCCTCCTAAATCTAATCCCATAGAACTTGCAAATCCAAGTGCTCCTCCAAATCCACCAGTAGGTTTTTCATCCTCCAAGGCAAAAGAAAGCGTAGCTGTATAAATTGGCTTATTAAATGTCGAGTAAGTAATCCCCAATAAAGATCCTAAAATTGCAATCAAAAAAATATTTTTCCACTTTGAAAAAAAATAAAAAAACCATTCTTTACTTTGTAATATTAATTCTCTTAACGAGAGTTCATCATTCACATTTGTATTGTCCATGAGTTTTATTTAAAAGCTGTTACTATTAATAATGCTAAACTTGTTAACACACTTCCTATACCAACCCATTCTCCTGTGCTCATTTTTCTTGTTTCTGGTTTTTCGGGAACTACTATTTGAGAGCCTGGTTGTACTGTCGGATATGATTTAAAAAATAAAAATGACTTAGTTACATCTGCCCGACCATTAGGGTAAATAATATAAGCTTTTTTCTTCCAACCTTTGCTGTCAACACCTCCAACTGAATTAAGATAATATTTAAATCCTTTTCCAGTTCTATATGGGATTTCAGATGTTAGTAATACATTACCAGCAACTTTCACACCTTCATTGTATACTGCCACTTCAATTTCATCACCAGGAAACAAAGTAACGTTTGAATAATGATTTTTATCTTTTACAATTTTTTCCCAGTTTACAGGTATAGTAGCATATTTCAATTCATCTCTAAGTCTTTTAGATAGTACTCCCTTCAGCGTATCTTTGCTTTTTAATCCTGATTCTTCTTCTGAGGATACTTTGTTCCCAATATTAAAATTTATATTTTCTAATTGTTCAATCTGTTCTTCTTTTATTGGTCTTTTAATTTTCATACCATCTAAATTAGCAATAGATGTTAGCCCTCCCGCCCTCATTACAAGATTGTAAACAGTCTCCTTTTTATTCGCCAGAACATATTTGCCAGGATAAGCAACTGCACCGTTAACTTTGACCATTTCTGGTTTTTCATAAACTGCCACTTTTCTTATATTGATAACATCAAAAGGTTTTAAAACAAAGTTTTTAATTTGTTCATTACTATCAGCAGTAATTTCAAGTTGAACCAATTCAATGCGTTTTGGATCAGAATCATCTATCACATCAGACTTTAGCATTCTAGCAATTTCAACTCTTTTAGATGCTGAGCCCGTTAGACCACCAACCTGAACAACCAAATCATTTAAAGTTAAATTGTCGAAATATTCATATACCCCAGGATTTTTAACTTCACCATCAATTGTTACTTTGTATTCTTCTCTGAAATCCAGAATAGAATATACCGTTACAATATCTTCTCTTTTTAATTTCAGATCAGCATTCAAATCTCCGGATAATGCGGCGCTCAAATCTACATTTACAATCTCAGTGGTTAAATCTGTTTTTAATCTAATAATCCTAGCTCTTTTTGTGTACGCATCCTCCTTCAGACCTTCTGCTCTGGTAATAAGATCCGAAATTCTCATTCCTTCACTATACGAATAATAATCTGGCCTAAAAACAGCACCTTCAATTTTAATTCGATTTTCAAATCTGTTTAATATTTTAGTCACTCTAAACACATCACCAGATTGTGATAAATATGTATTATACTCACTTTCATTTATATCATGTACTTTAAACTCTTTCCCTGTTTTTTGTGTCACATTAACTGATGCAGTATAGGCAAATTCATTAAAACCAGAGGCGAAATTTAATAAATCAGAAAATTTTTCTCCTTTTTTCATTTCGAAAATCCCGGGACGTTTTACTTCCCCTTCAACTGTAACTCTTTGGCTATATGCCGGAATTCGAATAACATCGTTATCCTTCAAACTCACATTATCAGATTGATCTCCTTTCACCAAAAATTTATAGATGTCAACATTTTTATAAACTTTATTATTTCTAATTAATTCTATATTTCTGTAACTTCCGTTTTTTCCTGGACCTCCAGCCAAATGCAAAGCGTTATATACTGTCGCTAAAGAAGAAATTGAGTAATTACCTGGTTGCTTACCTCCAACAATCGTTACCTTAATCGTTCGGATTCTACCTAAGCTCACACTCACTTGGGATTGTCCTGAACTTACTGTACTGTAAACTCTTGCAATGGCAGCTTTAATTTTTTGGGTCGCTGCTTCAATTGACATTCCAGAAACTGAAATTTGTCCTACGTAATCTATAGTTATCTTTCCTTCTACGCTTACCGGTATACTGGCATTATATTCCTGAATGCCATATACACTTACCTGCAATTCATCGCCGGGCCCCAGAATGTAATTCATGGGAGTGGCTAATTTTAAATCCGGTTCAAAATTTAAAGTAGGATTATCAAACAACTCAGAACCAAAAATTAAAGAATTTGTTGAATCTTTTACTTTATCGTTTTTAACTACTTCCTGTTTTCTTCCAAATCCAGAATTTTCCTTATCAACTATGTTTGGTTTATTATCTTTTGAATTTTTCTTATTAAATTCAGAAAGCTTAATTCTTAGTTTATTAAACTCTGTTTGTGTCATTCCCTTTGACAAGGCCATCGACTCTACATTATCAATTGTTGTATTGTTGCTTCTTAACTGTGCACTAATTTTACCCAAATCATCATCAGATAAATAATCAACCTTGATCGTACTCAAATCTTTCGACTTAAGTATGTCTTGGGCATTTGCATTAAATGACAGTGATAAAATAAAAAGCAGCGTAAGAACGAATGTTATCTTTTTCATATAGAATTATAATTTAACCTAAAGTTTGGTTGAAATAAAATTGCTTATTGTTTATGAATATTGTTTTTGGTAATAATCTTTATAAGAACCTGATGTTACATTTTGCAGCCATTCTTCATTATTAAGATACCAATTAATTGTTTTTTCCAAGCCTTCTTCAAATGTAACAGAAGGTTTCCATCCCAATTCTCTATTAATTTTTGATGCATCTATCGCATAGCGTAAATCATGACCAGGTCTGTCTTTTACATAAGTAATCAATTCCTGAGAAGTCCCTTCAGATCTGCCTAATTTTTGATCCATAATTTGGCACAATAATTTTACCAATTCGATATTCTTCCACTCATTAAAACCTCCAATATTGTAAGTTTCATGATTTTTTCCTTCATGAAAAACCAAATCTATAGCAATGGCATGATCTTCTACAAAAAGCCAGTCACGTGTATAATTACCATCTCCGTAAACAGGTAATGGTTCATTATTTATAATATTATTTATAAAAAGTGGAATCAATTTTTCAGGGAAATGGTAGGATCCATAATTATTAGAGCAATTTGTTAAAACATAAGGCAATCCATAAGTTTCTCCATAAGCTCTTACAAAATGATCAGAGCTTGCTTTTGAAGCTGAATAAGGTGAATTAGGATAGTAAGAAGTAGTTTCTGTAAAAAGACCTTCAACTCCAAGTGAACCATACACTTCATCAGTACTAATATGGTAGAAACGTTTTCCGTCAAAATTATCTTTCCATTGATTTTTAGCTGCATTCAATAAATTCATCGTACCAATAACATTAGTCCTAACAAATGCTAAAGGATCTTCAATAGAACGATCTACATGGGATTCTGCTGCCAAATGCAAAACACCATCAAAATTATGAATTGAAAAAAGTTCATTTATAAAGCTCTCGTCTACTATATCTCCTTTTACAAAAGTATAGTTAGACTGATTTTCAATATCCTTAATGTTTTCCAGATTACCTGCATAAGTTAATGCATCTAAATTAAAAATTTGGTATTCTGGGTATTTGTTTACGAAACGTCTTACTACATGTGAACCAATAAAACCGGCACCACCGGTTATAAGAATCTTTTTCATTTTGAATATTAATTTAATAAATCGGAATTTATTTTTTCTAATTCACTATAGATATCCTTAACATCTTGCGAATTTTCTTTTTGCAAAATTAAATTTGCTGTATCGGTATATACAAAAATAGTATTTTTTAATCCTAAAAAAGTGGTATGCTTACCAGAACCAATTACCATATTTCCATTTTTGTCTGTCGGATGTCCTTTTGTCACTAAATAATCGTAAACCGACTCAAATGATCCTAAATCTGACCATGAAAAAGCAGCAGGTACCACTTTAATTTTTTTACTACGCTCCATTACCGCATAATCAATACTTATTGATGGAATTTCTAATGATAAATCCAAGTCTAAAAACCCATTTTCACTTGCCTCCCAGACAGTTTTAGATTTCTCATATACATCAGGTTGAAATTGTTTTAGTTCATCCAGAAGAACACTTGCTTTGAAACAAAACATTCCACTATTCCACAAAAAATTTCCTTTTGCAATAAACTCTTTAGCTGTAGTTTGGTTAGGTTTCTCTCTAAATGAAATTACCCTATCTCCTTTTGATTCAATATAACCGTATCCAGTTTCCGGTTTGGTTGGAATAATACCAAAAGTTACAATAAATCCTTCTTCTGCCATTAAAACTGCTTCCTTTATAGCTTTATTATAATCCTCTATTTTATCAATAATATGATCTGAAGGTGTTACAATTAATATGTCATCCGGATCTGATGCAAACGCAGCAAAAGCTATTGCAGCAGCAGTATTGCGAGGCGTAGCTTCAACAATGTTCATATAAGAAGTTTTGGTTTTATCCATAACCTTACCACTTAAATGATGATTATCAACATTTCCCACCACCATTACTTTATTTATTAAGTGACTGTTACGATCAACAGTCATTTCAAATAAAGATTTATTTTCAAATATTTCAAGATATTGTTTAGGCTGGCTTTTTCTTGAAAGAGGCCATAATCTGCTTCCTACTCCTCCAGTCAAAATAACATGTATAATTGATTTTTGTGTTTCCATTTTTTTTAAAAATAAAAAAAAGAATTTTTAAATACTATAACCTGTTATCAGCTATACTACCCAAAACTCCTTTGACATCGTATAATAAACTATTTTCTTTTTGCAACTCTGAGAAATTTAAATCTAAAAATTCTTTGTGAGAAACTCCGAGCACAATTGCGTCAAATGTATCATTTGGCAAAGTGTTAATTGTTACTAAATTATATTCTTTTTTTACATCATTCACATTAGCCAATGGATCAAATATGGTTACTAAAATTCCGTATTCTTTTAATGCTTTTACAACATCTACAATTTTGGTATTGCGAACATCCGGACAATTTTCTTTAAAAGTAATTCCAAGCATTAAAAGATTTGCACCATTAACCGAAATTCCTTTTTTGATCATCAACTTTACTATTTGAGAGGCAACGTATTCTCCCATGCTGTCATTCAAACGGCGACCAGCTAAAATTATTTCGGGATGATAACCAAATTCCTGGGCTCTTTGTGCTAAATAATAGGGATCCACACCAATACAGTGTCCTCCTACTAATCCAGGTTTAAAAGGCAAAAAATTCCATTTTGTTGATGCGGCAGCTAATACTTCCTGCGTATCAATATTCATTAAGTTGAATATTTTAGCCAGTTCATTTACAAAAGCGATATTAATGTCTCTTTGTGAGTTTTCTATCACTTTAGCCGCTTCTGCCACTTTTATAGAAGGCGCTAAATGTGTTCCGGCAGTAATTACTGACTTATATAAATTATCAACTTTTAAACCAATTTCAGGTGTTGAACCTGAAGTTACTTTTAAGATCTTTTCTACTGTATGCTCTTTATCTCCCGGATTTATTCTTTCTGGTGAATATCCGGCATAAAAATCCTCATTAAATTTTAATCCTGAAACTTTTTCTAAAACCGGAACACATTGCTCTTCTGTCGCTCCAGGATAAACTGTCGATTCGTAAATTACGATATCTCCTTTTTTTAATATTTTACCAACAGACTCACTCGATTTATATAATGGAGTCAAGTCTGGACGATTATTTTTATCTACTGGCGTAGGAACCGTAACTATAAAATAATTACAATCTGCAATATCGTTTAAAGAAGTCGTGCAATACAATCCCGCGTCTGAAGTGGAATTATCTACTAAAACATTCTTCAATGTAGCATCATCAACTTCTAATGTTGTATCTGTACCTGATTTTAAAGAAGCTATTCTTGATTCATTAATATCAAAACCTATAACTGAATATTTAGTAGCAAATAATCGAGCCAAAGGCAGGCCAACATAACCCAAACCAATAATGGCTATTTTTACGTTTTCGTTCAATTTGTAATCTTTTTTATCTATTTCAGTCATAACAATTCACGGCTTCGCCTCTCTGAGTCACAAAAATTGGACACAGATACTCTAAAATCATTTTCGGCAAATATAACATATTAAGTCAATCTATTCAATACGGTTTCCCGTAATACAGAAAAAACAACCAAATAAATAGCACCAATAACCACCAACGCTCTATCAATCAGTATGTAAAAATTCACCTTATAAAAAAAACAGAAAATAAACTTTCTATTTAGAGAAATTTTACCTTCTGTTAGTATCAATAGTTACACAATATAACTACATTA
>Ga0247804_10000564_pt1 | contig 16996 bp, 12 predicted proteins | sample UWRJL029104C1_FD_181142 | JGI IMG/M metagenome (GOLD analysis project Ga0247804, IMG submission 181142) | Plant litter microbial communities from Arlington Agricultural Research Station in Wisconsin, United States - UWRJ-L029-104C-1 | ecosystem: Environmental > Terrestrial > Plant litter >...
TTTAGATTAAAAGAAATACGGTTGAGTACGGCACAATACATTGCATGCATTGTGTTAAAAGTGAGAGGGAAGGCTGCTAAGGAGGGTGAGCAGAGTGGAGCAGCAGGTGATCGATACTGCACATGCGGGCATAACTATGTTGTATAGTATATGTCATGGTTGGTACGGGTTAAAAGTATATAGTCGATATTCAACGGTTTGATCAGCGACTATATGCCTGTTCGAACAAAGTAGAAATAAAATTCAAATATTAAAATGTTTTTGCAGGTATTTTTTCATTTATATAATAAATATGTAACAACCATGACTAATTACCCTACTAAAAGGGTATACTTTTCAAAAAAGGCATAAAAAAAGCCCGGGATCAACCGGGCTGTTATTTTTTAAAAGAATTTTTCTTTAGCGGAAACTTCTCTTTTCTTTTTGCGGGTAAGTTCTTTTCCTTTCCCTTCCACCGCCGTCGCCTTCATCTGACGGTCGTTTGAAGCCGCCGTCGGCATCGTTCATGCGGATGGTGCGGTTGTTATAACGTTTGCCGTCCAGCGCTTTGATCATCGTTTGTGCATCGGCCTTGTCGATCTCTACCCAACTGTTCATGTCGCGCATATCGATCTTGCCCAGTACTTCTTTTTTCAAATTGCTTTCATCGAGGATGAACTGTAAAAAGCTGGCTTTGTAAAAACCGTCTTTGATGCCGAGGTTTACAAAAAGGCGCGCATAACCATTGTCGCGGCGCGTAAATTCCTTGCGCTCGCTGCGGCTGCCATCGCGTGATTCAACCGGGCGGCGTTCTCCACGCACATCGGGCCTGTTGAGGTCTTCGGCATTTTCGTAATATTTAAGGAAATGACTGAATTCCAGCGCAGCAACGCGTTGCAACACTTCTTCCTTGGTTACGTTCGCAAATTTTTCCATCAGGTCGGGCATGTAGGTTTCGTAGTCCCCGTGACTTACATCCGCTTCCATCAGTTTATCCATGAAGGCGAAGAACTGCTTGCGGCAAACTTCTTTACCGGAAGGAATATCTACTTTATGGAATTTGGCGTTGATCATTTTTTCGAGCGAACGGATCTTGAAAGACTCGCGGCTGTGGCAGATGGAAAGACAGATGCCCGTTTTGCCGGCACGACCGGTACGGCCGCTGCGGTGGGTATATACTTCCATGTCGTCCGGTAATTCAAAGTTGATCACGTGCGTGATGCCATCCACATCGATGCCCCTTGCGGCCACATCGGTAGCAATGAGCAACTGTAAATTTTTACTGCGGAAACGGCCCATCACTTTATCGCGTTGTTGCTGCGTAAGATCGCCGTGCAGCGCTTCGATATCATAACCGGCTTTCGATAAACGCTCGGATATTTCCTGTGCATCGGCCTTGGTGCGGGTAAAGATGATGCCGTACATGCCGGGGTTGAAGTCGATCAGCCTTTTCAAAGATTCGTAACGGTATTGAGCCGGTACGATGGAGAACTGGTGATCGATGTTCACGTTGCCGCTGTTCTTTTTACCAACGGTAACTTCCTTGTGGTTGTCCATGTAATTCCTGGAGATCGCCCTTACTTCCGGTGGCATGGTGGCGCTGAAGAGCCAGGTGCTTTCGCGGTTCACGGTGTTCTTCAGTACGAAATCGATGTCGTCGCGGAAGCCCATGTTCAGCATTTCATCGGCTTCATCCAGTACCACGTATTTTACTTTACCGAGGTCGATGGCTTTTCTTTCGATCAGGTCGATCAAACGGCCGGGTGTTGCCACTACGATCTGCACACCTTTCTTCAGGTTGCGGATCTGCATCATGATGGAGGCGCCGCCGTAAACAGCTTCGGTGAAAACGCCCCTGGTATGTTTCTTAAAGGTTTCGATGTCGTTGGTGATCTGCAAACAAAGTTCGCGGGTCGGGCATACGATGAGCGCCTGCACGTGGCGTTGCGAAATGTCGATCAGTTGCAGCAAGGGTAAACCAAATGCCGCGGTTTTGCCGGTACCTGTTTGTGCGAGGCCGATGAAATCGGTGGTGCCGGATAATAAAATGGGAATGGCTTTTTCCTGTATTTCGCTGGGCTTTTCAAATCCCATGTCGGTTACGGATTGTACCAATTGTTCGTTTAAGCCTAAGGCTTCAAATGCATTCATTCAAATGTGTTTTGCGATAGCCACATGTAGGTTCCGGTCATCCATTGCCGGTTATCATGCTTTTGGCCGTTGTATAAGTGAAGGTATTGCCTTGTACCTTTTCGGCTTGTACCCAACCCTTGGGTTGATGCGTATCGTGCCGGTCTCTAAGTGTTTCAACAGCAACTGAGCATGCTCATGTAATTCTCAGTTATTTAATAATGGGCGCAAAGCTACGGAATATATTTTAATTATGAGTTATGAATTACAGCTTATGAAAAGTTGATGGTTGAGGTTCAAGGAAGATAAATAAAAAATGCTGTGCATTTCAGGATCTTGCCAACCGCTAACCGCCAACTGTTATAGCTGCACGTTTAACAAATCTTTCTAAACCATTTTGGGTTACTGGCATATATCTTGAGTTTAGCCATCCCAAATTAAAACCTGATATATGAAAACAAAACTCGTGGTGCTGGCGTTGATCAGCATCTTCAGCACTTCGTCCTATGCGCAATTGATAAAGCCCGGTATCAAAGGCGGCGCATCCATCAACAAACTCAGCGGCAAATCATTTAAGGACGAATTTTCCTGGGGATACCATGTAGGCGGTTTCGTGGAGATCAAACTGCTCCGGAAACTATCCATCCAGCCGGAGATCCTGTTCAACCAGGTGAACGTGGATACCTCCAGCCAGTTCAGTTCTGTTTACCAGTTTAACAAAGTAGGCAAGGTAGACCTGAAATACCTGAGTTTCCCGATCCTGCTGAACATCAAACCGGTGAAATACCTTTCCATACAGGCCGGTCCGCAGTTCGGCGTATTGATCAACAAGAACAATACGCTTGTTGAGAATGGTAAAAAAGCATTTGACGGTGGCGACTTTAGCATGGTAGGCGGTTTGCAACTCAACTTTTCGCACCTGCATGTGTACGGCCGTTACGTGATCGGATTAACAAATATCAATGACTTGGACAACCAGGAAAGATGGCGAAACCAAAGCATTCAATTAGGCGTTGGATTATCGTTGTAACGTGATACTTTAACGAACTATTTAAGAAGCGGCTTAGCCGCTTTTTTTATTGCCGGGAAGTCGGGAAGGCGTCTATACTTTCTGAACTATGATTTCAAATGATTATTTGATGAGCTATTGAAAAGAGGCTTTTTATTACTTTCCGCCTTCCCGGCAAAATAAATTCGCGGAGCGAAAAAATTCAGGATCGTAAAACGGTATAGTTTCCGTCACTATTCCATTTAATAACGGCAGAGGGTTGTGCAGGCGCCTCCTCTTCCTGGCGATGCTGCACGATATAATCAACACCTTCTTTAATTTCAGTGGCGATGTCTTTAAAAATTTGCGGCGGCGGGTAGCCGGAAACGTTAGCAGAGGTAGAAACGATGGGTTTTTGAAAACGTTTCAACAAGTGCCGGCAAAACGGGTCGGCGGTAATACGGATGCCGATGCTGCCGTCGGCACCCACGAGGTTGGCAGCCAGCCCGACCGCGCCGGGATAAATGATGGTTGTTGGTTTGGTCACCGTTTCCAGGAAATCGAAAACAGCGAGATCGGGTTGACCCACGTATTGGATCACGTCCCTTTCCGAGGGCAATAAAACGATCATGCTTTTTTCATCGGCCCTTTGTTTGAGCGTAAATATTTTTTGAACGGCGGCTTCGTTGGTCGCATCGCAACCAATGCCCCAGATCGTATCGGTAGGATAGAGGATAAGGCCGCCTGCTTCGAGTATTTTTATGGCGGCGGTGATGTCGTCGTTGAAATCCATTTTTTTTATCTAATATGATGATTTGATAATTCGATTATGTGATGATTTATTTGGGACATGTAGGCTAAATTATCATATTGTCACATCATTGAATTATCACATTAGTCTTTGCTTAACTTCCGCCGCAATCAACTGTTCATCCAGTTGCAACAGGCATTCCGGTACGCCGTAACGCTTGCAGGTATTGTTTACACAGGGTTCGCAGGAAAGTTTGCCCAGCCGGATGACCGTGCGGTTTTTCTTATTATAAGGTGCTGTATTATGTTCATTGCCGGCGCCAAACAGCACGATGGTTTGCGTACCAAGGGCATTGGCTACGTGTGCCGGGCCGCTGTCGGTCGTCAATACCGTACTAACGGTGGCGAATAGCTGCATTAGTTGCGGTAGGTTGGTTTGCCCGGCCACATTAATGATGCGGGCCGTGTCCTTTAATCCTGCATATACTGCATCCACAAATGGTTTTTCCTTTGGACTGCCTACCAGCAGTATGTCGCAATCGACAGTTGCTTTAATGGTATTGATAATGCTGATCGCTTTGGGAGCCGGGAGCCTGCGCGATTCTGCTTCGGAGTTGATGTTGATCACCAACTTCTGTTCCCTTTGCACAACGGGTGCCCGTAACTCCACCGTTGGCACCGGTATTTTTTTGCCGGTGAATTGCTCCAGCAGGTATACATACTCTTCCACGCGGTGCAATCCTGTTGGCCTGTTGTAACTGTTGGTCAGTAATAAGGACCGCAATTCTTTTTTATAGCCGACGATCGTTTTGGCGCCGCTGGCCCGGGCCATGACGGCGGAAGAAAAGGAGTCGGGCAGGCAAAAGCAGGTGTCGAACTTTATTGTCTTTCCAATATTTTTTCCAAAACGCCAGGCGCCTTTCAAACCCTTGTGATCTTCTTTTGAAAATACATAACGCTGTTGATGCACCGGGAAATAGTCCAGCAAAAAATCGATGCCTTTCTTCGCTACCAGGTGCAACTTTGCTTGCGGGTATTCCGCCGCCACGGCCTTTACGAACGCGCTGCTCATTACCATATCGCCAAGCCAGTTGGGAAGGCGGATCAATATGTTTTGAGGAGGCAAAGGAATTATGAGTTATTAATTATGAGTTATGAATGCAATACAGTATTTAATTGATGGGTGAAATTACTAATCTAAACCGTATTTAATTCGTGTAATTCGTGCTCAAAAAATCGTGTTGAAAACAATCGGTGTAATCTGTTGCAATCCGTGAAATTAATAAATGCATTGCTTAATTTTACCCAAACAACAAACATGGAACTGAAACAACTCATTACCGAAGCCTGGGCCAACCGGGAACTTTTAAAAGAAACCGATCATGCCGATGCGGTGAGGGCGGTCATTGAAGCCGTCGACAAAGGCGGCCTGCGAACGGCCAGCCCGGTAGCGGGGGAAGATGGGAAGCACAACTGGCAGGTGAACGAATGGGTGAAACAGGCCATCCTGATGTACTTCAGCATCCAGAAAATGGAAACTTTTACTTTACCGCCTTTCGAGTTTTATGATAAGATGAAACTGAAAAGCGATTACGCGTCGCTGGGGGTACGGGCGGTGCCGCATGCCGTGGCCCGCTATGGCGCTTACCTGGCAAAGAATGTGGTGCTGATGCCCAGCTATGTGAACATCGGCGCTTACGTGGATGAAGGCACCATGGTGGATACCTGGGCTACCGTGGGCAGTTGCGCACAGATAGGCAAGGGCGTGCATTTGAGCGGCGGGGTAGGCATCGGCGGCGTATTGGAACCTTTACAGGCCACGCCGGTGATCATTGAAGATGGTTGCTTTATCGGCAGCCGCTGCATCGTGGTGGAAGGGGTAATCGTGGAAACGGAAGCCGTGCTGGGCGCCAACGTAGTGCTCACCCAAAGCACGAAGATCATCGATGTAAGCGGCCCCGAGCCCATAGAAATGAAGGGGCGCGTACCGGCGCGGAGCGTGGTGATACCGGGCAGCTATACCAAAAAATTCCCCGCGGGTGAGTACGGGGTCGGTTGTGCGCTCATCATCGGGCAACGAAAACCGAGCACCGATTTAAAAACAAGTTTAAATGAAGCGCTTAGAGATTTTAATGTTTCAGTTTAGCACCTTATATTTGCAGCCCTGAACGGGAATTCATTCCCGGAATTAATGCCCAGGTGGCGAACCTGCCTGCCGGCAGGCAGGATTGGTAGAAAGAATGAGTACTTTAGTGAAGATTGAAAAAGGAGGAGGTTATGATCTTTTATGTTTATGCTATACGCAGTTTGAGCCGCAATTATATTTATGTCGGAATGACAAATAATATAGAGCGAAGAATTAAAGAGCATAATCAAGGAGAGAATAAGAGTACAAAAGCATATAAACCTTTTGTTTTAATTTATTCGGATGTACAACCTGATGGTATATCTGCAAGAACAAAAGAAAAGTTTTTAAAATCGGGGATCGGTAAAGAATTTTTAAGATCTCTTTGTTAAATGCCCAGGTGGCGAAATTGGTAGACGCACTGTGTTCAGGTCGCAGCGTTCGCAAGGATGTGCTGGTTCGAATCCAGTCCTGGGCACAAAGGCCTTTCATGCAAATGGAAGGCCTTTGTTTTTTACCGGTAAGAGAAAGTTAACCGGTAAGACGGGGGAAGGTAAGGTATTCGTTGCGCGAAAATTTTAGCCGGGAAGTCGTTTTGGATTTTAATAAAACAATGACCGGGGAAACATTCAACTTTTTTAAGCGTTGGCCAGAAACCAAATGCCGGATCGTATTTTCTCTAAACCTCTCTAAACTATCTAAACCTCCTAAACCTAAAGCCTCTTCCTTAATATTTATAATATTCTTTCATCCGGTTGATAAAACTATCTTTTTTCCGCCTGCTTACTTCCACTTCTTTGCCATTGGAAAGGATCACGGAGCCGCCCTCACCGCGAATGTATTCTTTTACATGCCGCAGGTTAACGAGGTAAGATTTGTGGATGCGCACAAAACCCGCATCAGCCAGTAATGTATCATACTCGTGCATGGTTTTGGCAGTGCACAATATTTGATTGTCGGCTAAATAAAAGTTGGTATAACTCCCCGAAGCTTCACAAAACAAAATATTTTTTATTTCTACCACCAAAAACCCTTTTAGCGAAGGGATACATAGTTTCATTTCCTGCGGCGCCTGCTCTTTGGGAAGATTGTGCAGGAGCGTGGCTACCCTATTACTGATCGTATGCAGGGCAATTCTTTTACCCGCTCTTGCCACTGCATCCACCAGGAGGTCTTCGTCGATTGGCTTTACCAGGTAGTCCACGGCGCTGTAGCGGAAAGCCTGCAGCATGTAATTGTTATGTGCCGTAACAAAGATGATCTCAAAAGTAAGCGCGTTCAATTCAGCCAACAGGTCAAAACCACTTTTGCCCGGCAAAGAAATGTCGAGGAAAACCAGTTGCGGTTGCAGGAGGTTTATCTTTTCCTTTGCGCTATCCGCATCCATACATTCCGCTACTATTTCTACCTGGGGACAATATGCCTGCAAGAGTTTGTTCAGCGTATTCAGTCCCCGGGGTTCGTCATCAACCAGTATGGTGCGGATCATATTGCTTATTTATATGGTTAGTTGTAATATCGCAATGGTGCCGGTCCCTTTACTTCCCGGTAATGCGGATTTATCAATGATCTGCAGGGAACAGTTCATTTTATATTTTTCGTTGAGTACGGCCAGCCTTTCGCGGATATTGGTAATGCCTAAAGACCGGTGCGTGGCATGGGTACCGGGTTTATTTTCTTTGGATTGCCGGATGCCAATGCCGTTGTCTTCTATTTCGCAAAACAACTGCTTCTCTTTTATATAGAAACGTACCCGCAATTCCTTGTAGCCCTCTTTATTGCGCAGCCCGTGCCAGATGGCGTTTTCAACCAGGGGCTGGATGAGCATTGGCGCCATATTTATTTCATCGGGGAGCATGCCTTCACCTACTTCTATAGAATAAGAAAAGGAATCAAACCGAAGTTTTTCCATTTTCAGGTATTGCTCCAGGTGGTCGATGCATTGACGTACGGTAACAAATGCCTGTCGTGACTGCTCCAGGTTGGTCCGTATCAGTTGGGCGAACTTGCTGAGGTAGCGGCTGGCATTTTGCTTCTGGTCTTCCAGTATCATTTCTTTGATGCTGTTCAACGAATTAAAAATAAAATGCGGGTTCATTTGCGCGTGCAGTCCTTTTATTTCCAGTTCAGCGAACTGTAGTTTCAGGGCTGCGTCCCGCCGGATGGTCTTTATCCGTTTGCTTAAGAAAAAAATGATGAGCCCCGTCACCAATACAATAAAAGCCATTCTGAACCACCATGTTTGCCACCAGGGCGGATAAATTACAATGGCCAGCGTTGTTATTTCACTGCTCCATTTACCATCGCTGTTGGCAGCGCGGAGTTCAAATGAATAATTACCCGGCGGCAAACTGGTATAATTAGCAAAATTGCTGTTGCCGGCATATACCCAGTCGTTGGTAAGGCCTTTAAGCCGGTAAGCAAACTGGTTGTTGAGGTGGTTTGAAAAATTATTAACGGCAAATTGTATGGTAATAAAGTTCTCGTTATGCGCTAATGAAAGTTTTTTTAGATGCACAGGAGAACCCTGAAATTCCCCCGGCCTGTCATTTATCCGTATGCCGGTAATAAGCGGGGCAGGACTGTAAGTATTTTCTTTTAATGATGCCGGGTCAAATTTAGTAATGCCGCCAATGCCACCAAATATAAGGGTGCCATCGCTCTCCGTTAAAGCGCAGGCGGTATTGTATTCCAAAAAAGCAAGACCGTTGCCAAGATTATAATTTTTTTCTACGTCGTAGTTGTTGGGATTTATTTTATACAATCCCATGTTGGTGCTCGCCCATAAAAATCCCTGTTTATCTTTTTGAACGGCATAACAAACCTTGGAACCGGCAAAAGTATTGGGAGTAATGTGTTTTTTAATTTCATTTTTTTTAAAATCATACAATATGATCCCTTTATCGGTAGCGATCCAGAACAAAGGCCCATCCCTCAGTAAATGCCTGGCATAGGTGGAAATTTTTTTTACCGGCTCTATTACTTTTACGCTTTGAGTACGGTAATTGTATTTTACCAGGCCGGCGCCCACCGTGCATATCCATAGCGTATTATCCTCATCTTCATAAATATACCTGCAGGTAAATAAATTATACCTTCCAACCGTTGTACCAGGCTGAAGCAAATTAGCGGGGCAGGCTTTCCAGCGGTTATCTTTTAAGGAATAAAAAACAGGGCCGGCTTCGGAAGCTATAAAAAGGCTGTCGGCGTTCTTAAGTTTAACGATCGCGTACAATTTTTTTGAAGTGACCAGCGCTTCATTTTTATGATGGATGATCTTTTTACTCTTCCGCTCAAACTGCATCAACCCGCCCCAACTCGCTATCCACAGGTTGTTTTTGCTGTCTTCCGTTATATCATAAATAATATTATCGGTCGCGCTGTTCGCATGGGAAGCAGGATAGATAATGAATTCATTTTTTCCAGGATTCCATTCCGTGATCCCGTTGTTTTGTGTACCCACATAATAATAGCCATCCCTGGTTTTGAAAATATCGATCACCATGTTATCGGGTAGCGAACTGGTATTAACGGGGTCATTATTTATGGAAGTGAACTGGTATTTCAACGGGTCGTATTTGGCGAGGCCGCTGCCACTCAAGCCGCACCAGATGATGCCTTGCCGGTCTTTAAATATGGACAGAACAAAATTTTTCCCCGGTGTCCTGCTGTCATAGGCAGAGTGAACAGCATGTTGAAACGTTTGCTTAACAGGATTGTATTGTATGATGCCTTTGCCCCGGGAGCCTATCCAAAGATTGCCCTCTTTGTCGGTGGTAAAACAAGCGATGCCCTCGGCGCCTGTTTCAACATGATGAACAGTTGTTGCTGTTGTTAAATCGCCAGGAATATAGAAGCAGCCTTCGGTTAAGGTGCCGATCCAAAGCGCCCCGTTAAACGAATACAATTCCTTTATTTCCTCAAAACGATGTTGCGGCAGCAATGCTGTTGGTGTAAATCCATTGCCCGAAGGAGCAAGGTGGAACAGGCCGTGCAGGAGGCTCACAACTATTTTGCCTTCATGCCATGCAATAGCCGTTACCTGGTTGCAATAAACAGCATCGTCGAAAAAAGGTTGAAGCGTTTTTGTTTCCGTATTGATAAAGAAAAGACCCTTGTTAAACGTAATGATCCAGTACTCATTTTTTTTAAAGGAAATTATTTTTTTTATCCCCGTATTCGGCAGCGCTGAAGCAAAAGGAAACAATTCCTTCAGCAATACCAGGGAATCCCCGGCGAGGTGGTACAAACACAAACCCTCGATGGTACCTATCCACAATAAATTTTTTTCTTTGTCAAAATGAAGGGCAGAAATATAATTGGAAGGCAGTTTTTTCCCTATCTCATTTCCCGGCCAAAACACTCTGAATTCTTTTCCATCATAACGGTTAAGCCCGTCCTGTGTACCAAACCACATAAAGCCGTCCCCATCCTGCGCAATGCTGTAGCAACTGTTTTGTGAAAGGCCTTGCTGGGAAGAATAATTCTCAAAATACAATGGCTGGCCATATGAAATGGACGAAATAAACAGGCTAAGTAACAGTAAAATGAAACGCATACTATTGAAATCTTGGAGTACTGTTGTGCAGGGAACTTTGCCCCTTTAGTTAAATTACCAATTTCTTCCCATGCTGCTTAACGCACTTACTAAAGTAGCCTGTTTGAAGCAAAAAAAATACAGTGAAGATCATTTCTCAAAACGGTCAGCCGTTAATGTACCGGTAGGCGCCACTGCAGCCGCTAAAGCCCCCGGTTACAAAACCAGGGAAAAAAATATTGTTCCTATCTGTTGACTGCCTATTGTACGAAAGAGTAAACCTCAGCCAGTTATTTAATTACTGCTGCCGGATAAAAGGCCGGTAACGCCGTTGGTTAGATGGTGATTTTTAAAGCAAATAAGAAAATTAGTTTTAATAATTATCAATCAACTCTACTTTAAAATTAAAAACATGAAGAAAGCAACCATCCTTATCGCATTTGTAGCAGCCCTGGCAATCACCGGTTGTGGCGGTGACAGTAAAAAGGCCGATTCGCAAAGCACTCCCGGCGCAGTGGCCGAAACCATCTTTGACGCAGCAAAATCAGGCAAGTACGACGGCCTGCCTGCATTGATAGACGCCGATGCAGATGGCGACAGCAAACGTATTGCTTCTGTAGCAACAGATCCTGCAACACAGGTGGAGTTTAAAAAATATTTTGAAAAAGGAAAGGTGAACGGTGAACCGCTTATCGATGGCGATAAAGCTTCCGTGAAAATCCTGTTTGGCCCCGATGGCGATAAAGAAGAAACTTTTGAAATGGTGAAGAAAGATAACAAATGGTATTTGAAATCATTTTAAATTAACCGGTAAGACGGGAAGGAGGTAAGTTGTTCGCTTCGCGAAATAATTTTAGCTAGGAAGTTGTTTTAGGTTTCTACTGGAACAATCAATATGTATATAATTATAGGATTGTGCTGGCAGGCAAACTGTTTTTTATTACTTCCGACTTCCCGGCAAAAAATTAACCGGTAAGATTTGGAGAAGGAAAGTTGTTCGCTTCGCGAATAATTTTAGCCGGCATTCTTAGCGCTTATTCTCCCTGCTTTCCCTGTTTCCCTTTAAGTAAACCCAACAACGCTATCACAGATACCAGGGTAAAGACAAGTCCGGCTCCCTTTTTCTTTTTTAATTGTTTGCCAGGTGCATTTTCAACGGCGGCAATCAGCGGGTCGATTGCCACCGGATTTTGGGATGCGGATTTTTTTGTCTCCTCGTCCTGTTGTTTTAAACTTGTTTGGCTTTCCGCCTGTCGGACCAGGTTAGGAATCAATACTTCGCTGGCGCCTGCGATCATTGCAAAAAAATAAAGCAGCCAAGGTTGGCCTTCATCCGCAAAATTGGCAATGATCTTTCCTTTGATGGCTAATGAAATGACCAGTCCCGCAATAAGTCCGTAAAACACCCGTAGGAAACCATCGAGCCGGTGTATCGGCAAGCCGGCCATGATATTGCCCTGGTAATTTTGAAACCGTGCAAAACTGGTAATGAAAGCACCGATGCCACCGAGCAGGGTACAGGCAATGATCCTGAAAACATCCTGGTTCCCAACCGTGTACAATACGTCTTCTTTAAAAAGTAAGGTCAATATTGTTAAAATGCCGACAAAGAAAACAGACATGATCGCATAGATAATATAGGCCATCCTTACCCGCTCTTTACTATGTGCCAGGATCCTTAGAATGGTTTCATCGAGGATAATTTTGGCAGTTGCTGAATTGCAGTCATCCAGAACCCTGCCCAGCACATCACCCAGCATTTTTTTGTAGGCAATCCTGTTGCCCTTGCCGGTAAAAATGCGATCGATAAGGGCTTCTGCAAGATTAACCTTACTTACGATATCTCCAAAGTCACATGCATATTCCATCGATTCAAATGCACACCAGTTTACATTTACGTCGGAGTCGATCGTAACCAAAAATTTTTTGGTTTGGTAACAGACATAAATAATTTTTTTACCACTCGCAGGATCAGGATGACCGGTAGTATAGTTGCCAATTTCAATAATGGGTATCTCTTTTTTCTTCCTTGGAAAAAACATATACTCTTTTTAAAGTACATAAATATAGTATATGTTTTTATATGCATACATAGATATTTTGTTATAGCCGGTCACCTTAACCTTTCCTGGTATTTTTCCAGTTTATCCCAAGCGCCGTAGAATGCATCATTGTCCGCCTTGCTGTTGAAACTGGTATTGAGGATGAGCAGCCGGCCAATGCGGGTCTACAAAAGCTGCCAGCGCGGCGCCTATATTCGAATATTCAAAGTGCTGCCGGGCTTTTTATCTAGGAAGGCAGAGGAATGGAACCATTTACCTTCTTTCAACAATACATTTTGGAAAAAATCTTTCATTGATACGGCAGAATCGGCAGGGATAAAAGCCTGCGCGTCCTCAAACTGCAGGCTTATTTTGGAAACATCCTGCCCGGGCTTGAGTACATAACTTTTCGTTTCATAAAATTCATTGTCAGCTATGGATGAAGTATGCGTGGCGAGTTGGCGCAGGGTGATGGCATGGCAGGGTAACGCGGATTTACCAGTTTGAAAGGCAGGTATTTGTTGATGGGACCGTCGAGTTGCAAGTTGCCCCAGTTCCTGCGCTTTTAACAGCGCTACGACGATGAAGGTTTTGGAGATGGACGCGATGTTCTGGATGGCCGCGGTCGTATATTTCTTTTTGGCTTCCACATCTGCATAGCCAATCCCGTCCTGGTATAAAATGCCGGTATCGCTTACGATGGCTGCCGAAAAGCCGTTGCAGTAGCCAAGCCTTTGTATTAAGTTTTGGAACTTAGTACGGCTAATTTATTGAAATGTTTCAATTGTGAAAAGCGTTTTCAATTTAGCAGGATCAAAGAAAAAGCCCGGGTCTTCACCAGGGCTTTCTCAACAAAATAGGTTAAAATTATGCTACAGCCTTGTTCACCAGGGCTGCAGCTTCGCTCAACAAGATGGCGCTTTGTACTTGCAGGCCGCTTTCGTCGATCAGCTTTTTAGCCACATCGGCATTGGTGCCCTGCAGGCGCACGATGATCGGGATGTTGATGTTACCGATGGACTGGTAGGCATCGATCACACCCTGTGCCACGCGGTCGCAGCGAACGATGCCGCCGAAGATATTGATGAGGATCGCTTTTACTTTCGGGTCTTTTAAGATGATGCGGAACCCTGCTTCCACGGTTTGTGCATTGGCCGAACCGCCCACGTCCAAAAAGTTGGCAGGCTCGCCACCGCTTAATTTGATCATGTCCATGGTTGCCATGGCAAGCCCGGCGCCATTTACCATGCAGCCTACATTACCGTCCAGCTTAACGAAATTAAGGTTGTATTGACCGGCTTCCACTTCCGTAGGGTCTTCTTCACTTTCGTCGCGCAGCGCCGCCACATCAGGATGACGCATGAGCGCGTTGTCGTCGATGTTCATTTTGCAATCCACGGCAATGATCTTATCGTCGCTTGTTTTGAACAGCGGGTTGATCTCCAGCATGCCGCAATCCAGCGCCGTGTAAGCCTTGTATAAGTTGGTAACGAATTGCACGCAGCTTTTAAAGGCCGCGCCGCTCAGCCCAAGGTTGAAAGCGATCTTGCGCGCCTGAAAGCCTTCGAGCTGTGCACCCGGGTAAACCCATTCCTTGAATATTTTTTCAGGTGTATCGTGCGCCACGTCTTCAATGTTCATACCGCCTTCGGTGCTGTACATGATCACGTTCTGGCCTTTGGCACGGTCCATCAGTATCGAAAGGTAGAATTCCTTTACGGGGCTGGCGCCTTCATAATAAACGTCCTGGGCCACCAGTATTTTGTTCACTACTTTGCCTGCTTCACCGGTCTGGATGGTAACCAGGGTCCCGCCCAAAATATTCTGAGCGATCTGCTTTACCTCTTCGGCACTTTTGCCTACTGCAACACCTCTTTGCTCGGTGCCCGCGATCTTGCCCTTGCCCCGTCCACCTGCGTGTATCTGGGCTTTTACCACGGCGAATTTACTGCCGTACTGGGTATGGATCTGCTTATAAGCTTCTTCCGCCGCGCCGGCGTTGGAACAGGCAATGCCTTCCTGGACCGGAACATTGTATTTTTTTAATAATTCCTTGGCCTGGTATTCATGAAGATTCATAATGAAAAAATTTTGGCGAAGATAAGACAAAAGGCAATGTGATAATTTGGAGATGTGGCGATTTGGAAATGATAACTTAAACCGGCCATGAGAGAATAGATACTGGATTCTTGATACTGGAAAGCAACTGTCAACCGCCGACTCTCCAACATTCATAATTCATAATTCATAACTCATAATTTCTTCCCCTTTCCTAAAATTATCACATTATCCAACCATCAAATTATCACATTGGGTTTTCGTGCTATCTTTGGGCGCAAAATCAGCAGGCTTATGATGAATAAAATCAGGGAAGCGGTTAGTTTTATCCGGCAGACCTATTCAAAGCAACCCGCAGCGGGCATCGTTTTGGGAAGCGGACTGGGCAGTTTCACCGGCGAGATCAACATTGAAATAGAAATCCCGTACAGCGATATCCCGCATTTTCCCGTGAGTACGGTAGAAGGGCACAGCGGCAAACTGATCTTCGGGCAACTGGGTGGCAAAGACGTAGTAGCGATGGCCGGCCGTTTTCATTATTACGAAGGTTATACACCGGAAGAAGTGGTTTTCCCGATCCGCGTGATGAAATACCTGGGTATCCAAACCCTGCTGATCAGCAACGCAGCGGGCGGTATGAACAAGGATTTTAAAGTGGGCGACCTGATGATCATCCGGGACCACGTTAGTTTTTTCGCGGTGAACCCGCTGCTGGGTAAGAACATCGAAGAGCTGGGCCCACGCTTCCCCGACATGAGCGAACCTTACCGCAAAGACCTGGTCGCAAAAGCAAAAAAGATCGCGGCAGATAATAATATACCTGTACACGAAGGGGTTTATTGCGGCGTTACCGGTCCAACCTTTGAAACCCGCGCAGAATACAAACTGCTGCACGTCATCGGTGGTGATGCAGTAGGCATGAGTACCGTGCAGGAAGTGATCGCGGCAGTACACATGGGCCTCCCGGTATTCGCGATGAGTGTAATAACGGACATGGGTATACGCGATGAAGAGAACGAGATCACACACGAAGAAGTATTGCAGGCCGCCAGGGACGCGGAACCAAAACTCACCTGTATTTTTAAAGAGATGATCGCCCAATTGTAAAATATTCCATGAAACAACTGGTTATTTTTCTTTCCCTGGTTTTATTTTTCTATGCCGCACAGGCACAGGTAACAGAAGGCGTGGTGGTTCCCAACCCGGTTACGGGCGGCACTTTTACACCGCGCAACAGCACCAATTCCAATACCACCAGGAAAGATACGCTGGGCTTTGAACACCGCGACGACAGCAAGGACTCCATTGCCATCAGCTACCGCTTTCTCGACTCGGTGCGGAACGTGGCATTTGATTCCACCATCGATGATTTTGATAAATATTATTCCGTGCCCAGCCGTTACCAGTCCCTCGGCAACAATGGCGCCGCAGCCTATTCACTGATCTTTCAAAATACGGCGCGGCCGGGATGGGATGCGGGTTTTCATGCGTTCGACCTGTACCGTTACACGCTGGAGTCAACAAAATTTTACCGCACCAACCGCCCTTTTACCCAGTTGAATTACCAGCTGGCATCCGGCAAGGAACAAATGATCAGGGCAATACATACGCAGAGCCCGCGACCCAATTTTCATTTCGGGTTCGATTACCGGCTCATCAGCGCCCCGGGATTTTTCGTGACGCAGAACACCAACCACAAAAGTTACCGCGTGTTCAGCAATTACCAGGGTAAACGCAAACGGTACGCGGCTTACTTCGTATTGGTGGGCAACACCATCAAGGCTTCACAGAACGGCGGCATACAAAACGATACTACGCTCGACGATCCCAACCGTAAAAAGCGTTTCTCCGTTCCCGTTAACCTCGGCGGCGCGGCGCTGTACGAACCCAATCCCTTTAAATCGAATGTAAATACGGGCAATATCTATAAAGATTTTACTTTCTTCCTGCGGCAGAGTTATGACATCGGGAAAAAGGATTCCGTGGCGGTGAACGATTCCACCACCGAGTATCTTTTTTACCCCAAGCTGCGCGCGCAATATAGTTTTACATACAGTACCTACAGCTACCGTTTCCAGGATACGCGCGCCGATTCGGCCATTTACAAGGACTGGTACAATATAGCGCTGCCGGCTGCTTTTGATACGCTGTACGTACAGGATAAATGGCGGGTAATGACGAATGATTTTTCGTTGCTGCAATTCCCGGATACGAAAAACGCAGCGCAGTTTTTACTCGTGGGCGCAACTATACAAAACATCAAAGGCGAATTTAAGAGCGGCAGTAAAAATTATTATAACCTGATGCTGCATGGTGAATACCGCAATAAAACACGCAATAAAAAATGGGATGTATTGCTGAAAGGCGAGTTTTACCTGAACGGTTTC
>Ga0247804_10000565_pt1 | contig 16991 bp, 15 predicted proteins | sample UWRJL029104C1_FD_181142 | JGI IMG/M metagenome (GOLD analysis project Ga0247804, IMG submission 181142) | Plant litter microbial communities from Arlington Agricultural Research Station in Wisconsin, United States - UWRJ-L029-104C-1 | ecosystem: Environmental > Terrestrial > Plant litter >...
TATTCGACATCCTTGTTCTTTTACTGGTCTCTATGGACTGCGGCCCTCGCATGGACGTGTTAGTTACCAGCGTGCAGCAAATACATACATGGGCCAGGAAGCAGTACGATCCTCTGCCGGTCCGATGTGTCGATCACCTGCAGATATTCGACTCTTTATGTCCAGTGTTGCTGCTCAGAAACCTTGGCTTTTGGACCCTCAAACGCTTCCAATTCCATGGCGGACGGAAGAAGAGGATCTTCCCAAAAAGCTGTGCTTTGGATTTGGAATGGGTGATGGTAATGTCACCCCAACTCCGCCACTAAGACGTGCTATGGAAATCACTAAAGCGGCACTCCTCGCTGCTGGCCATGAAGTGATTGATTATCTACCTACAGAACATCCAGAGTCTGCTGAAATTATTGAGAAGATGTGGTCTGCCGATGGAGGTGAAGAATTTCGACGAGACACCGATGCATCTGGCGAGCCACTGCCACCAACGGTTGAGAATTGGCTGGGCCATAGTGCAAAGGATGCTAAACCAATGTCCGTTTTTGAAACTTGGCAAATTCAAAATCGACGTACATTGCTCCAAACTGCTTGGTTAGAGCGCTGGCAAGCGACTCAATCTAAGACAAGCACTGGACGTCCAATTGATGGCCTCATTATGCCAAGCACCCCGTTTCCCGCTATCAGACATGACAAAGGGTACCCAGTAAGATTACCTCCTCAACTTTTGGGATTACTCAATCTAAACTTACTTCTTTTCAGTATCATTGGGGCACTCTAGCTCCTCTTTTGGATCTCACCGCTGGCGTATTCCCTGTCACTAAAGTTGACCTTGAAAAGGACATCGTACCAAAAGACTGGCTACCAATTTCCGAAAAGGATCAGGAGGTGATGGACTACTGTAAGTTGTTCCTGGCGGCGCTCGGTTTGGTAGTAACTAATTGATATTTCCAGATGGAAACCCTGAAAACCACAAAAACGCTCTCATTGGATTGTCCATTACTGCTCGTCGGCTTGAAGAAGAGAAAGTAATCGCGATGCTGAGCATAATCCAAGATGCTTTGGCTGCTTAATAACGATAATTTTGATAACTGCTACTATTGTAGAGCAAATCAAATGGCTAATCTCGTTAACTGTGTCATCTTTTTCTGTTCTTCACGCACAATGATAGTGAGCCTGAGTCTAAGCTCGCGGATTTGGTGTACTATTGTTTAATTAAAAAAAAGGACCTGGAAGATGCAAGACAAGAAGGGCAACTTAGTATTCATTAACAAAACTATCAAGAGAAAGTTCAAAGAAGGGCGCTTGACAGTAATCTACCAACTCACTGACTAAACACGTGAGATGACGTAGAACAGGAACCTCTCGCTTATGATTGAACACATCTTCCGCGTTTCCAAATGTTTCCTTTTATTATTATTAATAAAAGAAAAAACCTCCGCTACTGACAGACGGAATTTCGAATTCAAAAAATTCAACTTGACTGTTAGCCTTCGTACTCCAGTAAGGGTTTTGACATCTATATCCCTTTACCATTTATAATTTGCAGCTATTCTCCTTGTGAGGGACATCATGGCATTTGATCTCACGAAGTCCAAGGTCTTGACATTTGACGTGTACGCGACACTTATAGACTGGGAAACTGGTATCTTTAAGCAACTATCTCCCTTGCTTGGAAGACTTCCTCCTACCAGCGCTCTCTGGGATAAAAGCGTTCAAAACGCCAAGACAATCTTCCTCAAAACCTTTCGGGACGGAGAATCAAAGTATCAAGCTGAAAACCCAAGCATGAACTATCCTCTTATCCTTGCTAAAGTTTTCCATTATATTGCTGCTCGTCTAGAAGTCGAAGTTACTGAACAGGAAGCTACTGATTTTGGTGGTGGAATCGGAAAGTGGGATGCTTTCCCAGATACTGTTTCTGCCCTGAACCGACTACAGAAATTTTACAAACTAGTTCCACTCAGCAACTGTGATCGAGCTTCCTTCAATGATACACTCGATGGACCTCTTCAAGGCGTGAAATTTGATGCCATCTATCTAGCAGAGGATATCGGCACATATAAACCAGATAAAAACAATTTTGACTATATGACCGAACATATCAAGAGTGATTTCGGTCTTGAGAAAGAGCAGATTCTACACACAGCCCAGAGTTTATCACATGATCATGTCCCAGTTACGAAATTTGGATTCCCCCCTAGCGTGTGGATTTCACGAGGCGCCCATGAGGGCTCTATGGGCCTGCAGTTGAAGGATGTGGAGGGGCAAGTGAATATAGGTGCAACATATACGACACTGGAAGAGATGGCAGATGCAGTGGAGAAGGCTTTCGCTGCGCACTCCTGAAGTTATGTTCTTGAAATATCTCAAACAATACTTGGAACAGGTTTTTCCATATTGTGACATTAGTCGAGTGTATAGAATCTGACACTTACTACTGTTCTCACGTGGAAATTAGATACTATGGCTTGAAAGCCTGCTTATTACTTCACTTTACTGAAACAGAAGCTTCTAACACATTGGATTCATGTAGTTCCAAGAAATTGAACCTTGCCGCCTAAAGAGTAATAATATATCATTGTCAACGCTGAAGCATTTCTCTTTCCCTAAGGTTAAAGAAAATTTGGGACCATCCGACCATCAACTGCTCAAACCTTTATAGCTTATGGGAGAAGGTAAATTTGGAAACAAGGCGGTTTTGCGGGTTTGAAGGCATTTGATTAATGCTTGATTAATGTATTCTGATAAGTCTAGGGAAGGAAGCTCTCCGTAGGGAGAGAAACAGGTATAGCTAACTATTGGCGATGTGGGTGCCCCTGAAGCCACAACATACTTCTACCACGTGGCCGACGAGCTCTTTGTACTGTGCTACAAGTGCAGAGATGCTACAAGCTGAACAGAGATCTTCTTTATCACATTTTGTCTTGCATCGTCAACACTGCTGATAGTTCAGGCTGACTGGGTACGGATGGATGACGTCCATTGTCCTCGGGGCAGATCAAATCAATCCCGAAAGTGTTTAATATAGCTCTTCTCCAACTGATGATGTATAAGCCCAGTATGTAAATAGACAATAGAGATGTATGATACAGTAGACTCAGCTCAATTAAGTGCTCATGACATCTAAGCACAATGTCAAACTTTGATACTTAGTGGAATGTCGTCTAGAGAGCGCTCGGCAGCAGCCTTAGCGAAGCACCGTTATATTTGATGATCCACGTATAAGGCAAAGTCACTTTGATGTTCAATCATAATTTCATATATTTGTTCTTAAACATGTTATTCCTTGCAGGCGTGACATATATGTTGTAATTTGACACTCGAATTTCGATCGTTGACAAAATATCAGCAAAGATTAAATCAACCTAAAAAGGCAATAGCCGCTCCACATAGATGCTATAAAGCTCCCAAAACTTTATAAGTCTTTACCTTGTATCTTGCTACACAACTTCCTATGTATCCTTGTTCTTCTCTGGTTTCTTGCAGAGGAATAAATGCATTGGGCTGAATATCCCCTCTTTACCACCATCTCTGCACGAATAAACACACATTGCAACGGTGTCAAGGGCTTCCATTCTTGACAAGTGTGTTAGACGCAACAAATGCATCAATTTGAAAATCCACCAGACAAAATTGAAAGCTCTTTCGCTGAGCATGAAAGAAGCCCACTTATCACCTATGGTGGTCGCATGCCGACCGTCGAGCGCAAACCTAGGCTTCATTAAGGATACGAACGAAAGACTATGTGTGAGAATACATACCACCAGGGAACTGGATTTGCTTTGGCGAGGGCTCGGTCTTGGTCTACGAGAATGTCAAAGCCAACTGCCCGGAGCTCCGCTTTGTGTGCTTCTGCAGTGCTGAGCGATGGCACAGAACCCCCACGCTCGATCTCGGAGCGGATTCTGCGATGTTTTGCATTTGAATGATCATACTGTGGTGTAAGTACCCAGTCTAGATTGCCAAGCAGTGCACCTGGTTTTAAAACACGGAAGACTTCACTATAAGCTTTGGTCATGTTGCCAGCGCCGCAGAGAGCCTCAGTAGCGTAGGCTGCATCAAAACTTTCATCTGGAAACGGAAGATCGAGAAAGTTTCCCTTGACGATTTGGATCTGATCACTGAGACTGGCTTCCTTGTTGTACTGGGTGCCTCTTTGTACGTGCAATTCGTTGATAGTAACCCCGACAATTTGAGCACCAGTGAAGACTGCTATCTCTCGTGCTGGTCCACCGATGCCGCATCCAACATCTAAAACTCTCATCCAAGGCTTAATACCTGTCATGAAAGCGAGATAGTGCTCATGTCTTGCCTGGGCAGCTTCCCATGACTCTCCTGGTTGATATCCACAAAAATGGAACTTGTCTCCCCAGCCACTCTGGTAATGGTCGGTGATAAAATCGTAATAAGATTCATTGAGTTTGTCTGCGTTCTTCTCACGATTTTGCCGGTCATCTTCTGTCACATTGTGAAAATTTGATTCACCCCAGGTATCGCGAAATCTTGCCCCACTGTCATATGAAGGTGTTTTCCCGGACATGCTGAAATTGAGACACAGTGAGGATTGGAAATCTAATGCTCAGAAAATGCTTAGTTATTTTTCACTGTAATGTAAGCAGAATTTTCAACAAAGTTTGCTTTAAGAAGATGGCTCTTTGTAAAGTTAGTATTGTTTGTTTGACGTCGATTTAGTATTGTCCTCCTCGATGCGGAGTCTGTGATTCTCAACGCAGACAATGAGTGATCGAGATTTGGTTGAAATCTATCTAAATCATTTTAAGCCTTCACTCGGATTGAATTCCTTTTTGTCGATATTGATTGCAATACGTAACCCTTTGTAATATTGGAAGCATGCTTGGCATGTTGATATAACCACCATTTTTGAATAAATTTATGTCATAGATGTGGACCTAGTACACGCACATGTGACTTTTGTGACTTTATTTTGACTAAGGCACTACAATCATATAACTCTATCAGCGATACTGTATTGCCTTGATCCTCTATATATAGTGAAATCGGTTCGGTCCGTAAAGTAAAAAGCCACGTGACTTTGGCAAGAGTTTTGTCTCCACTCTTGGACCACCAGGAAATTTCGTGCGATTCGGGCTTAATTGTGTGACTGATCCATCTATCTTCGAAGAACCACTCCTCGTACCGAACAAACGTTAAAAGTACTTACTTCTTCTAAAAATTGCGGCTGCTCAACATGAACGAAACAGAACCCTTACTTGGCCTAGCCTGTGTTCATTCCCAAACAGAGCCGAGGAGCACTATACAACTGCCTACTGTTGACTTTGATTCAGCTGGAGATGCAGAAAATCCGCTAGATTGGTCAAGAGCTTACAAGCAAGGCGTAGTTCTATTACTGGCTTTCATGGCTTTCACTGTGTAACACCACCTTAAGAGACCCTGTTTCAGCAGTACAGCTGATCTAAATATAGTACATTTGCATGTATCGGAATTGTACCAGTTGCTGAACAGATAGTCTTTGATCTAGAAGGCAAAGAGAGCAAATCTGCTAGTATTATACTTGTCACGGTGTGGGAATTAGGAGAAGCCGCTGGGCCTCTTCTCATCGCACCCCTGTCCGAGATATATGGCCGTTACCCAGTCTTCAATACTGTAAACGTTGTTTTCATATTCGGCTTAGTTCTAGCTGCTACTAGCCAGAGCACCAATCTACTAGTGTTCTCGCGCTTCTTAACTGGTTTGGCAGTCGCCTCAAATGTTCTTAACCCGTCCATAGTGGGAGATATGTACCCTTCAGAGTCTCGTGGATCGGCAATGTCTTTAATTATGCTTGCCCCTTTGCTTGGTGGTGCTATTGGACCTGCAATTAGTGGTGCTATCGCCGAAACGTTGGGATGGAGGACAATTCTCTGGATAAGCGCACTGCTCGCTACGATCTGTGAAGTGTGTTTCTTTGTCCTGTTGCGCGAGACCTACAAAGTTCCTATTTTGCAACGAAGAGCAGCTCGTTTAAGGAAAGAGTTACAAGATGATTCTTTTAGATGCGCGTGGGAAGTTGACAGCGGCGATCCAACAGTGAGTTGGTGGTCTGCCTTACGAGCGTCTATTACCCGACCAATCACAGTTATGATCGATTCGGTTGTCCTTCAATTATTTACTTTCTACGGAGGACTTGTGTTCTCATTTTACTACATTTTAGCTACAACATTCCCAGGTATTCTAAAAGAAACCTATGGCTTCTCCCCAACTGAGATAGGGTCATCTTTCTTAAGCTTTAGTAAGTAGCAAATACCTATTACAGGATCTGAATAATTGATATCGCTAGGTTTCGGTGCAACTGGCGGAATTATCATTTGCAACAAGTTTCTCGATAGCTTATATATCAATATGGGCAAGTCTCGAGGCGGTGTTGCGCATCCTGAGTTTCGTTTACCATTCATGATTGGTGGAGCAATTGTCATGCCACTTATTATTGCTTTGTACGGCTGGACACCATACGTTCACTGGCCTGTTTACTTTCTTTTCCTTGCAGTATCTGCGCTTGGATTCGTTATGATGATGATATGGGTACCTTTAGCTTCATATTTGGTAGATGCCTTTGGGCTCTATTCTGCTTCTGCAATGACCATGGTGCTTCTGGCTCGTTGTCTAGGAGGGACATTATTACCTCTGGCGATCCCTGCTCTCACTGATGCCCTAGGGTTTGGATATGGATTTGTTGTCTTGGCGGGTGTGTGTTTGGTTGTAATACCAATTCCTATCGTTGTGATGCGTTTTGGATATCGGTGGCGTCAAAAGTCGTTGTATACTATGGTTGAATGAGAAGCTCAATAAGCTTTACTATAGTGGGGGTTGTTGGAAAAGTGTTTGGGCATACTTTGCGCAGTATTTAGAATATAGGAGTGCAATGCATTCTTGAGTAGACGGCCCGCGGCTGATAGGACAGCTAACCATGTAAACAATCTTATAAAAAGGAAGATGATCTCGACTTTCACTAATGTTCGATATTTCTCTAATACAACCGCTACCCGTAATAATTGCTTGTAATGTCTTCTATTGACTTTGGCCGTTGGGGATGAGTGTAGAAGTAATGATAAAGCAGAACTGGTTGTAAAGCTACGACCCACGCACGCTTCCAGTGATGTGTCATCCGATCACCCGGCTAGCTGCTTATCATGATATTGGTTGTTTATATGAAACATTCACCCGTAAATCAATTGCCTATTGACGCTTTCCCTAGAATTCGATTCGATGTTCAATAGCAAATACGAACTCTCCTTTCTAGATTGTTCATAGCCCAGTTCATTTACATTGTCACAGCGTTGAAGACATGTTGAGGTATAGAGCTAGAAACGGGCTGATAATGGTTTGAAAGATAGAGTTGCGAAGAAGATGATGATGATAATGACATTAGCCCATGTTAGGCAGGCAACTGGTGAAGTGGAAAAAAAGACAAGCGAGATGTAGTTCGAGTTATCATTTTCACCATTATTAACTGTTGCTTATTGACATCAAGAGTACTTTAAGGTAAATAGAAAGATTAGTATAGAAAAAAAAGATGAACAACTCTAGTATGCCAACTCTATCCCAACTCGAGTAGTCGCGACTTAAGGTGACAATTCACTTCGATTATCTACTAATGCCACAGGCGGCGGAGAAGTCATTCGAACAGTTGACTCCGTAAGTTCCGAGTACTGACTAGCAGGGCTCTTCCAATCTCGTGCTGCTCTCACATCGTCTTCGTTCTGTCCCACTACAGTCGGGCTAGTGGGAACGAAGGAGCTCGTGTACATTGGTTTCGGGTCATCGTACTTATCCATAGGAGCTGCATGCGGTGTAGCTCCGGAATGGAAACCATGGAAACGACCGGAGCGGCAAAACCAGCCGACTGTCAAAATCAATGCGATTACTGCAGCTGCTGCAATAGAAACACCAGCTATGGCACCAGCTGAAAGACTAGAACTTGAGCTAGCTGCGGAAGCGTTACTAGATGATGATGACGACGAGGAGGAAGAAGAGCCACCGCCGTTGTTGTTGTTATTAACAACATTTGTTGAAGTTGCCCCTGCAGCCCCAGCTGTGCCAATTTCACTTCCGGTATCTGCTGTATTTGCCGCTCCACTGTTCCCTGTATTTGATGGTGAGAGATTACCATTAGTGGCAGTTGGGTTACTACCCACAGATGTTGCACCGTATTGTGGAGCCTGGAAGAACATTAATTTAAACCGAGTTCCATCATGATAACCAACTTACTACAGTGGCGAGGAGTGACGCTGCAGGCGGTGAATCCTTATCCCGACAGATACCTGTGAATCCATCAATGGGAGTGGTGCCGATTTGTCCCTCCTTGCAGCAAAAATAATCATTACTGCCTTCGCCTCGCAAGCGATACATTACTTCTCCAGCACCAGAGCAAACGGGAAAATTGTGTGCCGTAGTTCCACAATCGGTATCTGAAGTTGGCAGATCTTAGCCTAGAATTCGGCGTATAAAGGAGGATTCTTACTTGTAGGGCAACAATATGGATTAATCATTTGTCCAAAGCATGTTGTTCCTGATGGACAACATGCTGGGTTGACTTGGCTGGCGAAGTTCTTGTTACATTGCGTTGTTCCTGATGGGCAAGTGTTTGCTCCCAAAGGCCAGCCTCCAGCAAAGTCGGCTCTTTTGACGGGACTTTGGTCAACACGAATGGCAAGTTTATAAGGTAAAGCAGGTGATGCCAGGACTGTACTTGCTAAAAGCATCGATATAACACCGATGTAGACTAGATGCATGGTAGCTAACGTTTCCATTCTCTCTTTGGGGATCCGAATGAGAAGCTTCATAAAACGAGCAAAGTTTAATGTAGGTTCTTGTTGTAAGAGGGCTGCGTCAAATTAATGAAAGTCTCGAGGAATTGTTCGCAATTAAGTGCCCCGACGTGGTTGAGAGACTGATAATAGGCAATATCAGCCTCTCTACGATTCCGTCCCGCTTTGAGGATCTAGATTAATGCGAATCGCGCCACAGCTGAACCCTTTGGCTTCTATTTTAAACCATTCACGAACATAGCAAATTAAATCTGCCCTCTGAAGCCAACGAGACCTAGAATGAGCAAGCTGCGGTCTGGTAATCTCCGCAAACCCTAGAATAGGCTTTATCATCATATCTCTATTCAATAGAGCAACCGAACGAAGTATTGGCGGCGATGCACTAGAACAACGATGATTCCGCGATTTGCTTACTTTTTTTCGCTTAGCAGCCGCCCAATCTCGTTGGTGTAACTTTCTCACTGGTCTCGAACATCCTCTATTCCGTTATGGAGAAATGTCAGGGCGTGCCGCACATGCCACTCGAGGCAACGAAACTGATTTTACCACAGTTCTTATCTGCAATTCTCAAAATCTTGCATGTCGGCTCGATAAAGGTATACCAAAGTTTCAACATGAAAATCTATATTCACCAAGCACAACCATTAACATCCATCATAACACGAAGAACAGCTTTCGACCAATGAATATGACTAAGAAAGTTTTGGTAGTGGATATTTTTAACTATGAAAGAAACATCAAGTCTTTCCAAAGTCCTTCCTGTTCATAGTACCATCAATTCCATATCGTTTGTTGCCGCGAAGGTAACCGCGTTGTTTATTTCAAGAGCCGTGCAATTTAACGTTAAAAAATCGCCATATTGAAGTATTAGGGGCTCTGCTGGAGTTTACAATGAAATTAAAATGTCGCTCATGCTCAGTAGCATGCACAATGAAAGAAAATCAACAGCGCTTGTTTTTATCAGATGTTCTTCCTACTTCTTCACGTGGTCAGCAGTATCTCTACTCCACGTCTCCCCTTAATAACCACGATATTTTGTAATGCGATTTCCCCACCTCCTTCCCAATTTGAACTCCCATGCTATAGCGTACTCGATGTTCGGCTCATACAAAATCGAATTCTTGGAAACTTTGAACCTTCGATCTCAATTCCGTGATTATTTCTTTCCAAGCCAGTGCTTGGACGATCTTTCCAGCATCACTTGTCATGTTGGGAATGGCTTTCCTAATGAACGCCAACGCAAGTAATGGCTTGGTAATCGCGATATAGTAGCGCATACTTTTGGTACTGTGCATACGTCAACCAGGCGATGGAAAAATTTCCCTGTTTGACTGAATCAGTTGATCACGAACGACTCATGCGAAGGACTGTAGCCATGACTTACATGCTCCTCTTTGGACCTACATGCAGCGCTGACGTAGTTCCTGGAACCATGATCGGGTGTTTTTACCCAGGATAAGTAAATAGATATGTACGCCAATCCTGAGCCACCATGACCTACTGGCAATTGCGCGACCAATCTCCGTATTCACCATGCCTGGACAAAAGCTGTTCACAATAATTTGTGGCCTGTGACGAATTTAAGTATTTGTACGTGGGAAAATAACCTAACATGGGAAAGATAATAAAGTATGGTCTTACTCATGATCGGGCCCTATGGCCAGTCTATTTATCTCTTGTATTGCATACATTACCAGCAATTTGCTATTGGCGTAGTCTGGCTCAGTGTCCCACCAACCATGCTAGTTATCTCTGCTGCTGAAATGAGGTAAATTACCGTCTTGCTCAGCCCATTTTGGCTGTGGCTTAATGTTGGGGTACAAGTGGTCTCGCGAAGTCACGAATACCATATGCGCCAAGGATTCACGGTTATTTCTTTCGCTCTTCATCCACTGTAGCAAGAGAAGACCCAGTAGAACAGTGCTTAATACATTGACTTGAATTGTTTCGTTCCTAAAAAAGAATTAGACCAACATCAGGGTGAGTACTAATTTAGAAGCGGCCTTACCAGCCCTTCGAGACTTGTTTCGAAATGAGAATTGATGCTACCCGCATTCAGTACGACCACATCAAGCCCTCCGCATCCTGTGTATTGATTCTTGAGTTCATCAACAAACTTAGTGCATGAAGCATAACTGCTCATGTCTAAAATCATGAGGCTAACTCTATATTTACCCTAAATATTCGCAGCTTCTTCAATATGCCATTTCGCTGACTCTCCCCGGCTCCGCGTACGACAAGTGAAAATAACATGAGCGCCCAAAAGAGCGAAATGAATAGCAGCGGCTAAGCTAAGACCAGCCATTCCGCCTGTGAGAAGTACAGTTTGGCCGTTGAAATATCCCGCTGGGGGCAATTGCTGACCTTTCCAGCGTCCGACTTAGCGTTGGGGAGGAATGTCTAGCAGCATCCCGTCAAAATAGTTCTGATGGGTAATTAGTGGCCAGAGAAGTAGAGAATAATTAAGGTTCGATGTTTAAAAAGATCTTTTCAACGGAAGACCAAAAAGAGAGTCTTAGTACAGGTGTATTTTAAATCAAGGCCTGTGCAGCTTACTCAAATAATCGCGAAATTGTCAATGCTATAAGACTTAGAGGTGTCACTTTATAAATATCATGTAGGTTGTACTCTTAACGCCACCAGGGGTGGCGTCAAGCGAACTTGCGCGTATTTCGAAATCCCCTCAGAATTTGTTTCTCCAATTACACGAACTCAGCAGCCTTTAGAACTAGCACGCTATCTAGCAATTATAGCTTCCACCTTTTCGCTACTCTGCTTTGCAAAAGTCATTGCGACTTGGTGTCCGAACATGGGCTCCCAGGCTCGCCGGGGTAGTTTTTTGTTCTACCCTGAGCCAGTTCAGGCGTGAGTAGTGACAATCTTCTGCTTAGATAACTACGCGATGGTCGATTGACTTAAGTAGACCGTACGTACCCCATAAGATTCGAAAGAAAGAGAATCCTAGGCTTTCCGGCTGGGTGCTGGTTGTCGCCGTATACTTGTAAGTTTCAAGTTGAATACCCCTTACTTGGACGCACATATATCTTCTCATTCCGTGCAATTTACTAATATAATCGTTGCGGCACATTTAGAATAGAATGGGTTGGTTTCATAAGGCGGTACATCTGGAGAAATGCAGGCTTTGCTTCATTGCGAAACATCAGGCAATATCTTGATGAAACGGAAGCACGGTTCGACCCTACTGTGGTTCCACTCCAAGGACCTGTTCAAGCAAATGAAATAGATAAAAACCATGAAGAAAACTATGTCAATGTCAATGAAGGTGATGATTTGAAGCTCCACCCTTCGCGCTCAAGTAGCGGATCAACTGCTACTCTTAGATACTCTGTCGCCGATTACAGATCTTTATATGTTTCCGGCCAACTCACTCCGCTAGCAGTCGCCAAAACTGTTCTTCCTCTTATTCGACGTGATACAATACCACCAGGCGAGCACTCAATGGCATGGATTAACGTCAAGGTTGACTTAATCTTGAAAGCCGCCAAGGAGTCAACCATGAGGTACAAAGAGAAGCGTCAGATAGGGCCACTTGATGGGATTCCAATAGCAATAAAAGATGAATTTGACGTAGAAGGGTACATAACAACTCTTGGCTCTGCCAGCAAACCCGCAGGTCAGGGAACGGACGATGCCAAACTTGATAGCTGGTGTGTCCAGATGCTGAAGGATGCAGGCGCTATTATCATGGGAAAAACAACCATGGTCGAATACGGAATGGGTAAGATCTTTGGATCAATAAATCTCGTCCCAGTGCTTGCTAATCTTAGTAGATACTTCTGGTAATAACACCACATTCGGAACTCCAATTAATCCATATAACCAGCAATACTACTGTGGAGGTAGTTCCTCTGGATCCGCTTATGCTGTATCGACTGGTATTGTTCCCATAGCCATGGGCAGTGACGGGGGTGGCAGCATTCGCATTCCCGCATCATATTGCTCCATCGTCGGCCTCAAACCATCCCATAGCAGGTTATCTTTTGTGCCATGTCCCAATCACGCCAGCACCTGTGCAGTCAAAGCTCCTATGGCAGCAGATTTGGGCTCCCTCGCAACTCTTTACTCTATCGTTGCACAGCCACATCCTAGTTCACCCTTCCACAAATCACCACCTGCCATCCAAATCCCGCTACAAAAAGTTGAAAAGCCTAGGATAATTGGCGTCCCAGAAGCTTGGCTACAGGAATCTACAGCGGGAGTTCAAGCCCTATGCCTTACAATTATCAAGCGTCTGGCTACCGAAAAGGGTTACAAGATCGTCCCTATAGAAATGCCTTTCGTCAAAGAAGGCCGTATTGCCCACGCTATGACAATGCTCACGGATGCATCGACAGTACTCCCTGAAACCAGTGGTATCTCGGCAGGAATTCGAATCATGCTTGCACTTGGCCGCACCACACCCGCAACCGATTTCCTGCTCGCCCAAAAATTGCGTCGTGTGCTCATGCAACATCTTGCGTGGCTCTGGAAAACTTACCCTGGACTGATAATCGTGACACCCACATCAGGATGCGCAGGTTGGCCGATCCGCTCGGCTGCTGAACTGAAACATGGTATAAATGATGGTAATCGTACCGAGGAATCTATGGAGTATGTTTGGATGGCGAATTTCTGTGGCGTGCCTAGCATCACTTTGCCGGCTGGCTACCTGATTCCGGAAGGACAGCTTCGAGAGGGAGAAATTGCTGCATCAGAGATGAAAGAGAAAGTGCCTGTTGGGCTGATGGCTACAGGGGAGTGGGCGAGCGAGGAGTCGCTTATGCGTTTTGGTATCGATGTCGAGGAGCTATGTGGCGATACACAATGTCGGCCACCAAATTGGGTTGATATTGTAGAAATGGCGAAACTAGGGACAAAAGATAGTAGTTCTCTATAACATAGAAAGAACATACGTGTTTTAGACTTCAAATAGTTCAATGTTGCGGAAATTATCTCAATCGCTACTTATATAGCTGGGCTAGGTGTTTGTCGAAGGTTGTTCGAGTATCACCGATGGTAAATACAAAATCAATTGACTGGGTGGTAGCAGTGTTGTTGAAGCTATGAGAATAATTTGATTCGACTATCAAGACATTACTTTTCGTAAGGGAAATACCGACCTTCGCCTACATCTTGTATTGCTGACCGTTTAAAGAAATTTGTTTCCCATAAGCGGTATTGGATCATGGAGGTGGAGAGCATTCCGACATGATCCAGTTCATTACATTCTTCTCTGTGAGATTTTAAGATCTCAAATTTTTTCCTCGTCCTCAATGTGATTTAATTCAATCAGAATAACCTCAATTTTCAATTTTTAAGATAAGACATCATCCGAACTATCAAAAGAAATCCGTGCCTGCTAAATTTGCGCACCGTAGTTGCAAAAAAGATATATAAACGCTTACAATTAAGCTTCCTAATCATCAGCCAAAGAGCCAGAGGAGTCTGTGCTGTCTGAATCATCGCTATCATATCCATTGTCAAGTTCCAGCTCCCGCAATATCAATCCCCGACTTTCAACGGGTACCCCATCATATAAGGTAGAGAACGATGCTAGGAAGTCATTGAGAACAACTTCAGACTCATTTTGTGTTAGTCTGATCTCAGTTGCGTCCTTTCTTTTTGGTGGCTTCGCGGTCTGTGATATTCTAGGGAAAACTGATATCACAGGCCTTCCCTGTGCAAAGGGTCCTGGTGGTTGTGGATAGCGAGGATGCGGTTGAGGAGTAACGGGTGGGTAGGAGCGGCTACTTTCGCCACATATAACCACAATGTAACTATCAGGTCGAGAAACCTCCGCTTTACGGAACCAGCGAGATTGTTCTGATTTCTTAGATTGGGAAATGAGACATTCTAGAGACCATTTGTAGTGCCGAGATTGGGGCTCACTATGTTTCTTGCTGAATATAGCGTCCAAGGACCCACTACAGTACGGAGGAGGGTTGAGGAGGCTTTTCATCTTTGAGGCTTCGTATTTGGCGTTGGTTTGTTTCTGTTTTTCGATGAACTCGATAAGATCATCTTGGCTAGTGTAAAGCCGGTCATAACACCACACACTCTGTATTTCTTGGCGCTCCCTCTTCAATGAGATATGAAAGAGACTAGAGGAACTTCGGCATACTTGAGAATTGGAATTGCGGTATGAAATTCTGTACATTTCATAGATTGGGTCTTTTTTCTCTGGCTTTGTAACGATCTCAATCCGCTGGCTATCCTTTGTAACAATTCTAAATGATTTCTCAGCTTCAAATTTCTCTGCATGAACACGATATACCGCTTACCCCTTTTCAGTTTCCTCGAAATTGACATTTCCATTGGATTTGTCGGCAGGTGTGCCAATAACTGTTTTTTCGGAAAGGTTGTCGGAATTGGATTCTGGCTTGTTCACAGGTCTAGCAGCTTCTACAATCTGCGTGATGTTTACCAGGTTCAGAGTATTGCACAGGCTGAATGAGACAATAGGACCAATTTCATGCTCGCGAAGACTTTCAAGAAACTTGGGAATGCGTGATTTACAGCGAAAAAGGATGGTTTGCTCGGCCGGTGTGAGCTCTCGCCTGCAGTACTTTTTAATTAGTAATTTAAACTGACAACAACAAAGAGATATTGGATCCGTAGGTTAACACGCACTGTCGCCCATGGATCTGTAGCACAACCAGATTCACAATGTTTCGCAGTAATAGTGCTGGTTTGTAGCATTCTCTAAGACTTCTGCTAAACTGGTTGAACTCCGATCTAGTCATTCCAAATGCCCACATCAGCTTTTTGAATCCCCTCGTCGAATGGTTCACAGTCCTATCTGTGGAGTCGGATACTTTCTCTGAGGCAGCCTTCTCACATGCTCTCCGGACGATGTCATACTTCTCGGTAATTGTGGTTAGTGAACTTTCGAATTTTGAGCGAAAGTTTTCCTTGAAATACTGGGCATTCTTGTTGACTTCATTCCCGACATCCATTAAAGTTGTAACCGAGGCGGCTATACTGACTGCAACCACCCTAACCTCGTATGATGAGAACAGAAGTAGTAGCAAAGATGACAGCTCTTGTCCATGATTGGCTACATCGACAATAAAATCTCCAGGCAGGCGTGCTTCCGACATTGGGCAATTGGGAAAATATATTCTTGAGGAGGTAAGTCCTTTTCTAGGAAAGTAAAACTAGACAAGATAGTTCAGGGAGTGCATAGGCAATTCATTATCAACGATATCGAGCGGGGTGAATTTGATGAGTTGTGATACTACGTTCAGAACACAGCATATGTCAGAAGGTGTAGATGTTGTCACACAGCATATGCTAGAATATGTGGATGGTTATAATAGGTTAGGTATGGCTTGTCGTGCATGTCTTTCTTCTCTTGCGTGTCTTGTTTGTCTTGTTCGTCTTGCATGTCATGTTCATCTTCCGTATCTTGCATGTAGAAAGAAAGGGTGGTTGGTTCAATACATGTGGTGGGTGTCGTCCGGCTGCACACGCCATCCAAATCACCTCCCTGCGCCTCGCGCCGGCTATACACCGGCAGTTCTGCCATCTTCGTGATTGATGCATGCTCTACAGTCTACCTCCTAAGCAATTCCCCCGGGCCTCGCACCCGCCAAAGCATTTCCTTGTGCCTACATCCGCCAACCAATTGCCTTGTCCCTAGAGCGTAATCAGTACTATGTGAAGTCTACCTAACTGTTTGGACTCAACAAATTGAATAGTCAACCTGTTATCGTGTCATCGATGTCCTGCATTAATTTATGTATCCAAGCCGGCGCAGTGCAAGCGTCCATCACAACTGAATTTATAGCTAGTATGAGTAAGAACAGCCACGTACGCCACGTAACTTGCAAATTGAGACGTTTTATGCTGAATAAGACTTAAAAAATTGAATTCACCATGAGAGAGGCAATCACCAGGTATTTGCTAGTATGTTTTTGAAATATTATGTTTTTTTGGAACGCCATATATCCAACCAACGGGATAATGGTTGAGCATTCACTTGTTTTCATCCGCCCTGCTCTCAATCAAAGGTCGAATTATTGGGGACTGTAGAGCAGCATAAAATGAATTTTCGTTATTTGAATTATCTTGATTATCAGTCAGGCTCTAGTAGCCAGGCGGAGATTGTTGAAATTTTTAGGGTTTTCTTTTACATTGTGTAGAATAAATTAAATTTGACAGAAGTAATACATCATATCTGAACAATGAAATGAGGAAGTAATTATATGATTT
>Ga0247804_10000566_pt1 | contig 16968 bp, 17 predicted proteins | sample UWRJL029104C1_FD_181142 | JGI IMG/M metagenome (GOLD analysis project Ga0247804, IMG submission 181142) | Plant litter microbial communities from Arlington Agricultural Research Station in Wisconsin, United States - UWRJ-L029-104C-1 | ecosystem: Environmental > Terrestrial > Plant litter >...
ATCAATACTTCTCGGAATACACAAGCGCTTCCTCGATTCTATTTGCGGCCTTGCAATACGTGTTCCCCAACTGAGTTTCCGGCTGCTTCAGAAAAGGAAGCTGCCCTGGGGTTCAATCGGTGATGTAGTACTCTGTATGCATATGTGTGGCATGGAATATTGTATCTATCAGAGGTCGGCTTCGTACATTGACGTGCATCAACGTGCATTGATCTTCCCCAGACTCTCTACAACGGCTGTACTCCACTCTAAGTTGAGAGCAACAAGGTAAATTTGCCAAAGTATGAGGCATCCGCAAGTGGTGGTATTTTGAATTAATAGTGAACGTGAATCGGTCTCTCTTTGACGATAATTTGTATTGTAACCACCAGATATTCCTAGCAGATAAGCCTTCCGACTTTTTGGTTCGTGTCACCCAAGATACTTTGAAAGACTTGTGCAATCCACACCCTATCTTGAACAAACATGGCGACTCCTTTGAAAGAAGGCGAACTTAACGAATATGGCCTCCCGTACAACCCCCGAGCTATAGGCTACATAGCGCAGGGATTTCCAGCTCCAGGGCTCCGCCGAACAGTTCGGCACATCACTGGCCACGATGCAGAGGGAAAAGAGATCTTTCTCAGCACTGACTGTGGGGATCACCACCTTATCATGGGCGAGCAGCAGGCGCTGTCTAACATCGTGTACTCCACTCATGAAACTCCGGTGGACATCAATGATGATCTCGATGTTAAGCATGCCAAGGAGAATGTGGTGCGTATCAATTCGCATATAAATACATATATATCGGGGTCGAGAGATGATAAAAGTGCAAATGAATTACCACGTATTCTTGCTTCGCCCAACTGAACACTGCTGATTTGAACGTGTAATTCAAAGCCACCACTACATTACGAGCACGGTACTGTAGTTCGAATGATTGATTTTGCTCCCAATGAGCTTACACCATTGCACCGCGCACTATCCATTGATTATGGAATTGTGCTAGAGGGCGAATTCGAACTAATCCTCCAATCTGGCGAGAAACGAATAATGCGGCAAGGGGACATCAGCATCCAGCGAGCTACAGCGCATCAGTGGAAGAACTTGTCAGGCGGTGGTACATTGCCAGGTCGGATGATTTGGATCCTTGTTAGTGTCAAAGATGTGATTGTGAATGGAAAGAAGTTAGAAGGTTTTATGGGCCCTTTGTCGATCTATTATGATGAAGAGACTGAGAAGGAAACGGAGAATAAGGAGGTGAAATAGATCAAATATTTCGTGATAACTATATTGAGTATTTGATAATGGGCTCGAACCCGATGTTACTTTGTACCGTTAAGACTCTGTCAATGGGACAACCAAGTCAAAGGTTACCAAATTTTGTGTTCAGTTTAACTTTTCAGAGATACCCATCAAGGTTTCCTTCCTATGTCCTCTTGTTTGCACCAGCCCGATATGCGTCTTTTAACTTGTTGAAGTTGAATAAGCCCCACAAGATGCGGTCCTGGAACTCACTTCATTAGTGATCTGACATTGATGAATAGCAGGATTCTAAGCGTGCGTACCCAGATTGTACGGGGTGCAAAGGTGTCAAAAAGGCGGGTTATGTAGGTGGCATTGCCAAACCAGAACCACGCTTTCGGGGAAGATTTTAAACTTTGAGAGACGACATTTTGTGCATACACAGAGCGATCAGTGGTAACTATATACGTAAAAGGTTATGTGATCAGCCGAACTATCCCAAGAGACTTATATAGGAGCGACACACCTGGTACTCTTTGAACATGTTGCGTGAATTCCTTTGCGAGTGGGGAAAAATATGAATCTATCCAATTGTCAAAGCAATATTCTGACTGGAAGAGAATGGTCATGTATGAAATTCCTTTACTTTCTGGCAACACTCTTTCTCTGTCTGTCTTGAGGAAATTGGTACCAACTTCACCGGAGATGATCTGGTGAAAGAATTTGTTAATCGACAGTTAGGGGTTTGTTCAGTCCCTCAACAGAAGTGGTACATACTGTCAAAACCTTAACGCTGAAATATTGAAGAACGGTTAGAATGACAGCATTGCCGTGTATTATCCTATTCGCAAGGAGTGAACAAGCTCTTACTCAAATGGAGCCATCTCAACTCGGAGTGTGCTCGACCAGTGATGAAGGGCTGCCTTGCTGGCATTGTAGGATGCTAAGTTTAGGTGAACAAGGCTCTTCAGACTCCATGGGCAACAAGACTCACATCCATAAACATACGGAATAATGCCGCCGATAGATCCTATATTCACGATGGTTCCAGTAGATTTTATTAGAGCATCATGGAAATGGTGAACCATTCGCATTGGCCCAAAGACATTCACATCAAACATCTTTTGCACGGCATTGACATCGGTATCAATTGCTGTCATGGTATAGCCTATCTCAAACTGACTTAGCTTATGATTACACTTGCCGTTTTTAAACTTACAGATTCCTCTTGGTATGGTGAGCACTTTTGATCATTGGCATTTGAAAGTTAGAGAACAAACAAGGACCAAGAGCTATACTCACGCATTGTTCACAAGTATATCAAGATAACCCCCAGTAAGCTTGACGACATTTTCTCTCAGTGCGAGGATAGATTCTTCATTCGTCACGTCTAATGGGAATGAAATTATTCCAGCAGTAGCTAGATGCTGATACGATTCCGTAGGAAGCACAGTGGCAATAGGGGTGATATTTCGACTAGCATACTCTCGTGCCAGTGCTTCACCAATGCCCCCTTCTCCACACCTATCAGATAACTCAGTTCATGATGACTGAAGTAATAAAAGTTGGGCAGAAACACACCCAGAGATCAGGGCAAATTTCGTTGGTCGGTGCGACATGGCCAAAGTCATGATCAAGACGAGATTCTCAAGACGGCATTTCACTCTCGAATTGTAGTGGTAAACTCATGGATTAGTTGATCGATGCCCTCCTATTGTGGTTTGGAAGTCGATGTTTTGATCTATATTAGGTTAGCGTTGAATTGAAATTGGAGTCAAGTTCCCTAAACCTTACCGTATCGCCCTTATGCTACTACGTGTACGCTCAAAATCCCCAGCGTATTGGTCCCTTATCTTACAGCATGTAGAACTCTAGGCTTCAACTTACAAGGACTCAAAGGGAAAGCCACCAACCTTTGGCCTTGACAAGCTAGTCCACTTTCACTAGGAGGTAATAAGTTCCAGAACAGTTTTGAATCTTATTAAAAGCTGCAATTAATAAAGACTCCTTGACCTCACGCCCTAATCAGAATGCGCTGTTTCGGGAGGGTAGGGGTGAAAGATTTACGAATTCGGGAGGGGAATATGAAGATGATTAACAGGCTCATAGTCGTTGATCTCCTAACCTATCACAAATTGTCATCCTTGGTGATGTTGCATGCATTAAGCTCGTTCGTCTTCACACTCGCAAAATTGGTGATTCGGAATGAATTGAATGGTTGGTTGACTCAGATTAACCGCTGCAAGGCGGCTGGCTATGCAGGTAAGGCCACGCAAGGCCGTAAGGCACGGTCTTCCGCAGTATGAAAGATTCGTTCAAAAGTCATGATTCCCGCTAGCAAGGGTAGCCAGTCTGCTCCTGTCAAATAGCATCTGTATCCAAGTTCTCGGGTCCGAGTAGATTGCTTGCAGAATAAGCAACTTTTATCTACTGTATTAAGGATCCGGCTATAATTTACTGTATTGCATCGTAGCCAATAAGAGCACTAATCTAACCTTCCATCCAACTGAAGGATGGGGCCGGCATTTATTATATTCTATTGGCAAAGTTTAATGGTAGCGAATAAAGGAACTAATCCAACCTTCTATCCAACTGAAGGATTGAGCCGGCATTTATTATATTCTATTGGCAAAGTTTAATGGTAGCGAATAAAGGAACTAATCCAACCTTCTATCCAACTGAAGGATTGAACCGCCATATATTATATTACTACAACTGTTGTATATATTAGCAAGTTAAAAGATATTAGTGGCTGCGGGTGGCGTACAGGTGCGGGTGACGTACAGGTGATGACAGTAGTAGCCCTGTCGTTCCCTGCTAGCGCGAATCATGACTTTTGAACGAATCATCCTTCGTACGGAGTACACAATTCTTCACATCCGAGGTCGACATGATGCCTGAATGGGTTGTATTCTACCCCAGAACTTGTCTATGTCGTATCACAGGTTGCTGCAGCAGTACCCCCGATTTACTCGGAATATGGCTATGCGTGTCCAGAAACTGTTGTTTGTCCTTCGACAGCACATCTTTATCTTCTATGTTACTATTCCTGTCTTCAATGTGTCTGTTCTCGAATGGTGGCCCTGGCGAGCTGAAAGCTCTCGCATGTATGATTTATACCACTAACTCCGACTTCGCCATCCGCATGGCACCCTGATACCATGACAAGGATTTATTGTGGTAGAATTTGCTGCTCAGTTAGGTTATTGGATAATTAAACTACAGCGTTAATTCCTGCGGAGGGAGGTCGCCTATCACAGTATGATGTCAATCGCACATGGATCGGCCCTCCCCCAGACACTCCACGTTCCAGTCCCTAGACGGTGAAGACATTGTTGGCCTGAGGTTGTCCTGTGGTTGGAACCAATAGAGTCCGGTCACAGACTCAACCTTGATTCATGAGTCGTTGAATGCACGAGGCCTTCTCAATATTGCGGATACTTAGATTAAGGCGTTCGTCGAACCCTGGTAAAGTGACTTGTCACAAGTAAGATCTGTTTGCAACTCTCTTCACCGAGAGTTATCCCCTCCTCCGGCAATTGACTTCGGGTTCTCCCTCTGAGGCTGGGGGGCGACCGACCTTGTTTGTTCCCGTCTCCCTACTGATATCGACAAATTATCGTATACACATACTCCGTTTGCTCATCGTATCAGGTCAAAATGGCTGCTCTAATCTCTGATAGCACACTTGATCGCAGACTTAAGCTTGAAGCCGAAAAGAGGACGACCTTCGGCGCATTTCTATATCGCCAATTCTTCGTCACGCCTGCTCTCTCATGTAATGTCGACCTTACCGATAAAACTGTCATTATTACCGGATCCAATACTGGTATAGGCCTTGAATGTGCGCGTCATTTCTTGGATATAGGTTTGGGAAAACTCATTCTTGCTGTACGCAACGAAGCGAAAGGTCAGGCAGCTTGCACTCAATTGCTATCTGGCCGTCAAATTAAAGATGGCACTATAGAGGTTTGGAAGTTGGATATGGTATCCTATGAATCAGTTGTCGCGTTTGCGGAGCGCGCTAAGAGCTTAGAGCGCCTTGATATCGCCATTCTTAATGTTGGCATTATGAATATAACCTACAAGCGAGTCGCATCTACAAGCCACGAAGAATCACTTCAGGTCAACCTTCTGTCGACTGCTCTACTTACTGTCCTTCTTCTTCCTATCTTTAAAGCTCAGAAGTCCTCTGAGCCAGGTCGCATTGTATGGGTTCAATCTGATATAACTTCCTGGACGAAGTTCAAAGAGAAAAATAGTATCCCCTTGTTACCTGCGTTAGACAAGCCCGAGAACTTTAATTTTCCTGACCGGTATGGTACCTCTAAGGTTCTAGGACAACTCTTCGTTACTAAATTGACAAAATTAATACCGTCTTCGGTTGCTATTATAATAATGCCGAGCCCGGGTCTCTGTTATGGCACAAATCTAGGAGCTGTCTCCAAAAAGACTATCGGAGAGTCAATTTCAAATGTCATCAAGCGGATTCTCGGGCGTTCAAGTTCAGTTGGTGCCCGAGTAATCGTCGACGCAGCCGTTAATCACGGCGTTGATGGTCATGGACAGTTTATAGAAGACTGTAAGATACAGCCGTAAGTGTTCCTTGCTAGATTATGCGAGCTGAAGTTGCTAATAGCATTCAAAGGAAGGTCCCGTTTGTCTATACTGCTGAGGGTAATCGGGTCGCCAATATACTCTGGGAGGAGATGATGAAAGAACTGTCTTTTGCAAATGTTCAGCAGACTTTGAGCGACTTGGGCAACGAGAACAATTGAAGATGACACATAGAGTATTGCTTGGGCTACTCTACAAATTAGGGGAAGCATCGAACTCTGTATAATTGACTAGTAAGGGGTATTCTTTCGAGAATTTGAAGCCTTTCCTGTAACATGAACGCTGGGAATTTAGGACGTTGCAGCGAATTGATGATGTGCATTCCTGGGTATGGCCGTAAAAAGATTGTATAGTGTTTCACGTCACCAAGAAACTGCTTGATGATACCCAAATCGTAGCATAATATTCATCATCAAATCACAGTTTGAAACAGAAACGATTATCTCCTTGTGGGTGCAAACAAAAAGTGGTTACCACCTGACACTGTTCTGTATACGTGCGTTAAGCACTTGTTCGTTACTTCCCTACCGCCACTACCCTCCCCTCTGGTTTCCTAGCTTCTGATGCTGCGGTTGGATCAATGGAATGTCACATAGAAGGATAGTATTAAAATGGCTTCCCGCCTCTTCATATTTGGAGGGACGGGTTGTTCCAGTACCTTGTCTACAATATACAGTACTACCCCAGCAGCAGCTGCAGAGTCAAAAGGTGGCAACCGCGCTGTGCCTCTTACCAGGGTACCGAAATTCATAAGTCTTCTTAACAAGAGGGAGGTTGTTGGTCAGCATCAGCATCAGCTGTTATCGCTTAGTTAAAGCGCCCGCATCGAGTCAGATATTTCTGTGTCTTCAACTCAGTTATCAGCCCAAATACTTAGCCTTGGAATAACCTCCAACTCCAATTCTTGACATATCAATATTGAGACATTGAACGACCACTATTGCAGCAATGGGTTCTCTTGCCGACTTCCCTAATCTTCCCCCCGCGATCCAGGCACAGATCGCTGCTGGGCCAGCTCTCCAGCCGCCTCCCCACGTGCAACCGAATTTCGACAACCCACCTAACTTGAATGCTGTTGTTCATGTGCTATACGCAATATGGTTTCCTATGGTGACTATTGCAGTTCTCGGGCGACTATATATACGATTTTTCAGCATAAAGCAAGGTTTCATAGGAGATTGTAAGCTGTCATTCCTCTTCGACACTCTAGAGCTGTATTATTAACTTTATTTAGACTTTCTCATCGTGGGATATGTATGTCCTTTCACTATCTTACATCAACTGTCTAGATATTAATAGCTGTCTGAGCAGATATTCTTTGTGGTAGGATTCGCTTTGTCCTACCGAGTAATCCTCTTTCCTGGTTTCTTCGTCCATCAATGGAATATACGCTTGGGTGAACTACATATATTTCTCCGAGTAGGTCAAAACACATTCACATAAACTTGTGCGCGAGACTAACGGAGTGTAGGCTGTTCATCTCTCAACCGTTGTCTATATAGTCACCATTTGTTTCATTAAAATAGCAATTTTGCTAGAATGGCTTCGAATCTTCAGTCCAAACGGCACTCGCGGCCTGGTATTCTGGACTAGTCATGTTTTGATTTGGGCCAATGTTCTCTTCTATATATCGGTTCTCATTGCTAATAACATCTCATGCACACCTTACGAGTACATCTGGAACAAACTGATTGCGGGCTCCTGCGCTCGCGTCAACACGACAGACACAAATCTTAGCGCATCGGTTTTCAACTTTATTTCGGATGTTCTGGTCTTGCTTATTCCACAACATGTTATTTGGAAACTGCACATGGACAAAAGAAAGAAAATTGGAGTTTCCGTAATTTTCATGATTGGGCTATTAGGATGTGCTGCAGCTTTGGCACGACTCGCTGAGACCGTTCGTCATGCAACCAATCCAGACTTTGTCTACACGTTCTCGGCAGTTTCACTTTGTTCTGCCGCTGAGTTGACCTGTGGATTTCTGGTCGTCTGCGTTCCTAGTTTCCCCAAAGCGTTCCAGGCATTTGACATGACCAAACTGAAAGGGACACTGAGCTTCTGGTCTTGGACAAGCTCACAGAACCCTCTTCGATTGACTTCGAAGAAAAGATCAGGCGCCAATTCATCCGGCTCCCAGTCAATTCCATTCTCAAAACTCAAAGCTCCGAGCGAACACAGCGCCTCGAGTGATACGCACCACCTGTATCCAATGCCTAAAGCTGTTCATAAGGGTTCTGCCAGCAATTCCGTAGATCAATACGAGAATCTGGGGAGAATTGAAGGAGGTATTGTGCGGACTACGCATATTCAGGCAGGAGAGGAGCGTCAATCAGCGACACACACAGCTACGGGCCAACACGATTACCGACAACAATGGACATAAGAGAGTCGAGTATGGTGGGTTTCAAGTATATGTATAGACTGAGTTAAAAGGAGCTTTGTGAAAGGATTGTAATCTAGATAAGATGGATCAAACAATGAATAGTATGACAACAGGTCAGATTCAGAACACAAGATAGTGCTTCTTCGTGACAAGTGTCTTTGAAAACAATTGGAACTTAGTCTGAAAAGGAGAAATCACGACGCATTCCAAATCTTTCTTGGAAAATGTCGAAATATCGTTGGAATTTCCATGCACTTGACACCTTCAAGCTGTACAGCTGCCCTCTCCTACTCTTCTTACTTCTGATACCGTTGACTTGCTTACCACTCACAACAGATATTAATCTTACCAATGTATCCGGATGTTTGGCTTGGCATTCTCGATATTCAAAAATATCACCCGTGGTAAATCTGCCTCGAGGGTATAGATGATGTGTTTCTCTTTCACGCAGTCATCCGTCGCAGACTGATGCTACCTCAGTTCTCGCTCGCATCTGGGGTATGTTACTACACCTGGGGATCCTCTTACATTCTCCAATGCAATACCACCCTACTTCGCTTAGGCACCTTGGAGCATAAGCCATGAACACCACATTGGTACTCTTGTGCTGCGTACGCCCTGGCATTATGATCAGATCACAACAATCAAATATACTTGCATGAAGCACGAGTTCAATTTGTGTGCATTTGGGGTGGAAAGCAGCATGCAGGAGCGCGCTCGTGTGCTGGGATCCGAAGTCGTACACGCGCCCGCCCTAGCTTATCACATGGCGTTATCACAAACCAGTGAGAACAGGACCAAGACATACTTTCGTAATTTGTTTACTTGGAGGGGGGTAAGGATTGTTTGATAATTATATCGTGAGCAAACCAATGGGAAATGAATTTCTGATTTTCTAAGCGAGATTTAATAAATGGCGCTAGCTGGTAGCATGTAGATTAAATGCGATGTAGTTATTATTCGTTTGACGAATGGGATAATATCCATAGATTGCACAGCTTAAATAGGCAGCTGGAGATGTATGCTTGTTGGAATGTCACGAGAAATTGTGATATTGGGACCTTTTTACTAACCTTGTGTATCTAAATATAGGCAAGGTTCCTAAATCATAAATTTCAGCACTAAACTACGGGCTAGCCAGGAAGTTGTAAAAGAAAAGTCAACCACCATAGTACATGAGCCAAGAAGGCGTAATATACGAACCGAGGATGTGAGTGCATCCTTTACTTTAAACACTAGGGCAGAATCACTAAGACGAGTGCAACGTACATGACTTTTCATATCATTATCAGTTGAATAACATATAGGTTTATGTGTAAAGCTGTCATTGGAGAAAGGGTTAGTTCAAATCTCACAACATTTCCGCTCGGATTCTTCTGACAATATTAATTATCTTAATTAACCTTAATAAAGTAAATATATCATTTAACTTCTCATCTTTTACACTTACAATAGAGAGGGTGCTTTCACAAAGCCATGCTACACTGAAAGGAGTCATGTGAGAAGCACGTGCTTCGGTGTCTCACTCTTAGTATTTATTTATAGTAGGGAAAGCGTTCGGATCCCGCCTCCCAATATTACACCCGTTTGTCATATTTTAGCCTAGTGTTACAAGCTTCTGCCTCTTTTAACTCCAGACAGTGAGCGAGCTAATCTATCTTGTCCCCTCAACCCTCTTGGCCGCTAGTTACCACATTGATTTTGGGCACAGCCTCGCTCTAGAATTCACCATGTTAACATACTACACTGTGCCAATTCTCGTCTCTTGTGTAAGGAGAAAGTCATATGTTCAACTTAATAGGACAAAATCACTGATTCACGGTCAAGCTTCTACTCTGGGCGACTTACCAAGTGTTCCTGCACCCTTTGAGCAAATATCCAGGCCCGGTAATAGCCAAGCTGTCAGACATTTACAGCGGGTTCTATAGCTACAAAAAACGGCTCCATCTAACCACGTGGAGTAATCATCGCCGATACGGTAAGTTAGCCAGTATCTCTAGCTCACATGCCACAGAATTCCCTATCCGAAATTCGAGAAGCTGATTTTCTATTTAAGGCTCTGTTGTTAGACAAGGACCAAACAAACTTGTCTTTAACTCCATTACTGCTCTACGCGGCAAGTCACCAAAATCAATACCTGCCCTATCTCCCTTCTTCATGCTAACAGAGGAAAAGATATCTACAAAAATGACCGAACTACAAAACCTGAGGCCTACATGGCGCTGGGCCCAGGACTCACAGCATTCACCATTTTCACTGCCATCGATAGACAGTTACACAGGGCCCGGCGGCAGCTAATTGGGCAGGTTATTACGGACCGGTCCATGCGCGTATTTGAGCCGACGATGATAAAGCATATCAAAATATTTGTGCTAAACTTGTTGCGCGAGTCTCAAAGCTCTAATCCCGTCAATATTACCAAGCAAACAAGAAAGCTTGGACTTGATCTGGCAGCACTTCTCGGTTTTGGCTACGAATTAAACCTTCAGACAAATGAGGAAAACCAGTTTATACAAACAGTTTTGGATACGGGGACTTGGACCAGCAACATCTTTTTACACTTCCCATTGGCAAGACGACTTCGGCTCGGGCCGGTGTTCATGTTCTCACTGCTAGGAATACGTCCAAGGTACCTAGCTCTGATGGAGAGAATGATCACTTCTCGCATGGCTGAGCCGAAAGATGCAAAACATGATCTTTACTATTTTGTGGCAGACACACTGGCTACGGGGTCCGGTGATCTTGCTCAGAGTGATCTTTGGGCGGAGGCGAACCTTTTTCTGTCAGCAGGTTAGAACTCAACTACCATCCGCGTTTATTTCAAGTTACTAAATACAAATTGAAACAGCTGGAGACACCGTAAAGACTGCGCTAAGTTCAACGTTTTTTTACCTTTCACGAAATCCGAAGGTTTACCAGAAACTTGCAGCTGAGATCCGATCTACTTTTACTAGTGGCAATGAGATCATAGGGACCGGAGTTGCAAGTTGTTTGTATCTCCGTGCTTGTATCGATGAAGCTATACGTATGTCCCCACCAGCCGCTGGTATATTGTGGAGGGATCTCGCACCTGATGACGACAAGAATCAACCGTTTGTCGTCGATGGCCAGGTGATCCCCCGTGGCACGATTGTCGGCTTGAATACATATTCGCTGCACCATAATGAAGACTACTTTCCAGATCCTTTTTCCTACGATCCAGAACGGTGGCTAGACTCGTCCGACTATTCATCGGAGACAAAAAGGATTATGCGTGACGCATTCGCCCCTTTTTCGATCGGCCCAAGAGGCTGCGCCGGAAAAGCTATGGCCTATTTAGAAACGAGTTTAGTACTAGCCAAAACAATGTGGTACTTTGACTTTGAGACTTCCTCGGGACAACTAGGAGTGATTGGAGCGGGAAAGGCCGGTGCGGAAGAAGGAAGGGAACGTCCGAGCGAGTTCCAATTGTACGATATTTTCAATATGGCTCATGATGGTCCGTACCTGAACTTCAGAGTTCGTGGTGATTTTTGGAAGGACCTTTAAGAAGCGAGCCTACATGCTAGCTTGTATTGTTACTTTGGCTTTCCTTAGGAGTGTTTCGAGAAAATTAAATGCAAAGATATTTGAAGAATGACGCACAAATGCAGATACCTAGAGATTCTAAATAGCTACAAAGTTGATGTTAATTTTGATGATCATATCTATTCAGTCTGTCTCGAGCGAAATGGTACCATTCTTGATATTCCACAAGTTCTCAAAGCTTCGTAGTAAATAGAAACCTGGACACTTGAATGTTTTAATTGGCTTCTAAGAAATTCATCGAAACAGAGAACATGTTCTTTTTCATTGAAGCTTCACATGTTTTTTTTGTACACCTCCCGAGACAATAACAGTAATTTGCTCTAAGTTCCTCCACTTCACCACTGTTCTTAGAATCTAATGGCTCTATGTGACATCAAGTTGTGTGCTAGAGGCCAAATCAACATGCATGCTTGTTTCCAGTCACGTGTCAAGAGTTCAAACACTAGCAGAGTTCTAATCCAACAGGTATGGAGATTACTTCTCCACGCTTCGCCTGGCTCTAGTATTGATAATTTTACTTTTTGTCCAAAAGTGGTGTGTACAGAAAGTTCCGGAGCATACAAGGGCATTTTGTCTCACTCCTAAGTGCGACTCTACCACTAAGGCGCAATATACCATGTCAGTGAATATTGATTATGAATGTGGACTTTGTCATATTTGCGCCTCCCTTTTGCAGAGGTGTGTCTAAAGAAGCCAAAGTTACCTCCTTCGAAAAGACTTCCTACAGCGTCGCTTATGTTTTCGACTTTGGGCAGTGAAGAAGCGAGGGCTCCGCCCCCTTTTCCTGCATTGTTGAGGCGTTGACCAGTCTCGACTGGAATGGTACTGACGGCCCGGACTCGGCCGAAATATTGGTGATTTTAGGGTAGCGAGTTATGATAGTAGCAATATCACCTCAGTTGGTCTTACTGCGTCTATCGTTTGCCGCATCAACATACTAGGATTGGCGGCGGAGTGATAAACTTCAGGTCATGCCCTGTTTGTTGCACTGTACCTCCATCTTCCTCCTGTCCCATCGATTGATTTCATTGCACACCAATTGGGCAACTTCTTGCACAGATCCCTCCATTGCCATGTGGTTTTCTTCAGGCCTCACATTAGCCACTACAGCTTCACTCCTGTTCACGGGAGTCGCTGCTAGCACACTCAAACGACGTGATGATGTCCGCGCCGTCTTCACTAATTCTCAATGGTCATCGGCTACCACCATATCATTTTCTGGCTCCGACAGCTTCACTGCCAAGACAGAACGATGGAATGCCTTTGAGCCTCCCACCTATGCTATTGTCGTCAGCCCTGGATCAGAAAACGATTTGGCAAAAGTTGTACGTATAGAATGCTATGGCTCTGTATCGGGATGAGCGTAACCTGACATTCACATGCGTGTGTAGGTTAAACTTGCAACCGCTCACTCAATTCCTTTCCTTGCTACTGGGGGGCGGCATGGCTACACGACAACCTTAGGAGACCTCAACAATGGGCTTGCTATTGACCTTAGCAACTTCAACACTGTGAAAGTCAGTAAGCCGGCTGCCACATTGACTATAGGTGGAGCCGTGAGATTTCGAGATATCTATGATCCTGTCTTTGAGGCGGGGTTTGAAATCCGTGAGTCTAGTCACTTGTGTCACTACGAAAGAATCTCCTTATCTCATCTTGGCATCCTGACAACATGTCCTGATTTCATGTACAGAAATGGGTACCTGCTCGTGCCCTGGCATGGTTGGTGTAACGCTAGGAGGTGGTGTTGGGCCATGGGGTGGTGTACACGGATTACTCATCGACGCACTGCTCTCTTTGCGTGTCGTTACAGCATCGGGTAGAGTCATTGACGTATCAGCTACATCGAACCCTGATCTATTCTGGGCTTTTCGCGGCGCTGGCGCTAATTTTGGTATCGTTGTATCTGCTACCTATCAACTCCAAAAGCAAGTCAACAAAGGTCAAATTCTGGTTGCGGACATGCTTTTCCCAGCTGAAAAGAACAATTCCTACTTCAATCTCCTGGAAACCTATAACGGAAAGGTACCTGCAGGCTTATCCATCACTTCATTTGTACTTTACAATAGTACTATAGGACAAGTAAGTTCTTCCACTCGTACCACATCCTTTATCATATTCAAAAACTAATCAACACATCCTTTAAGGCCCAGATTGCAGCTAGTTGGGCATACATAGGACCAGAAAGACAAGGTCGCAATGCTTTTGCACCAGTTTTAGCTCTAAACCCTATCAGTACTAACATTCAAACTTTTGCATGGAACAAAGTGATAACTTCAGGCAGTGGAGGTATTGACGCATTGATCTGCCAGCCCGGGTTGAATCATAACATTTATGAGGTCAGTGCACGCAAGATAGTTTCCGCAACATACAAATCCGCTTTCAGCAAGATATCCACCTTTTACAAGAACAACCCAACCGCTCAGGGCAGCGACCTTCTGATATCAATTTATGCAAATCAGGCTGCACTTGCTGTACCAGATTCCGCGACGGCATTTGCATATAGAGACACTGTAGCCTATAAGTAAGCAAAATCCTTATTATGCCTTCTTTTAAAAGAAACCAGAACTAACAAGCACGAAAATTTACAGTGATATCCAATTTTCTTGGGCAGGGTCAAACTCCACCTTAGAAGCGATAACCACAGCCTTGGGTCGTCAGCTACGCAGTGAGTTCGCTGCTACATCTGGATATCCGGATCTCGCAGTTTATGTGAATTCTGCACACGGTGATGAGACTCTGGAGCAGAAATATGGAGCCAGAAAGTTGCCACGTCTTGCTGCTTTGAAGAAGACTTGGGATCCAGATCGGGTTTTTAGATACAATAATGCTTTGCCTACAAAGTACCCTTGATTAAGATTGTATGGACGATCTAAAACGAGATTTCAATAACGGAGACCTTCCATGATACAAGATCGATAAGCAAGTTATATAGTGATATATATAATTTTAAATAACAATGATTGCAATGTTGATCTATATAGCTTGGGAAGTCAAGCTAGTGAAAGATAATATGGAGTGGCACCTAAGAAACGCATGTCGCGTGTACCAGGCCAAGTTGTCCTGTGACTAGATTCGCCGAGAGCCCGTCAATTACATCGAATCCCGTGCTATCAAGTCCAATTAGGTCATCAGGAATCAAGGACTCGTTCTTACGTGTTGCGTTGAGATATTCCAATTGCTCGGCTGTCAAGACAGCCTCAGCTCCGTGCACAGCATGTCTATATTTCTCGTCTGAAATGGCCCCAGCATCACTGACAGCAAGTGCTTTCAAATCATTCAGCGCTGCCTCCTTCGCTGGTGCATTACTGTCAGACGCTAGTGCACCCAGACAGAAACTGAGTGTTCGCATCACTTCAGTGTGGTCCAATTTGGCACTCACATCTACGGAGCCCTGGATAACTGTAGGCGGAAAGGAATAAAGTCAGGAACATTGCTGCTTAGAGAGCTAGAATAGCAAAAATATTGGGTACTATAGACAACTTACTCGGGCGGAAATGCTTGAAGGCCCGGTCAAACGTGTCCTCGTCATAATCTGAAATGATTGCCCCATCTCCCTCCAGGATTTGTTTTAAGGCGCTGGAAACCACGACTAAGAAGCGTGTGTAGGATACAGCCACTTTCTTTGAGTGCCATATAGCCGCTGATATCTCGGAGACATGTCCTTTCATGGAGGCGCATATAGTGGTCGCCGCTGAGAGACCAGCATTGAGAGCAAGGTGGACACCAGATGAGAAAAATGGGTCCACAAAACAGCCAGCATCGCCAGCAATGCGAACATAGGGACAAGCATAAGCTAAGGCATTGTAGGACCAATCGGCAGCGGATTTAATTTCGCTCACAAGTGTAGCAGAGGCAAGAAGGTCACGCATGCCTACGTTGTGCTTGATACAATCGAGGTAAACACCTTTACTATCGCTATCGGTATCACGCTTCTTTTGGGCGAATACTTTCGAATTGCGGACCACGCCAACAGAAACTTCTCCAGTATGCAGCGGAATGTACCACGCCCATCCACTGCCATCATGGAGTGCCTCGAAGTATGGGTTCCCTTCTTGCTCAGTTCCTACACCATATGTGGCACCATTGATCCAGTAGCCCCAGCTGGCTGTGCTATTCAGCTGCTCGCCAGCATTCATTTTACGGTTCTTCAAGTATTTGGTACTCACGAGTCCTTGACGCCCGCTAGCATCAACGAGATATTCAAATTTAATGACACCTGTTTTGCCGTCTTTGCTTGTCCAGGTTGCGGATTCCGGGCGGCCAGGGTCAGGAATCTCGCAATCAGGATCGCTACTGCGAGGGAGACCAGACGGAATGAATTTGAATGAGTTCACCTTGATGCCATCGAAAATATGGGCACCGGACTCACCAGCATGACGGAATAGAAGCTCGTCACATTCAGAGCGTACAACGTTGTATGCATACCCCTGAGGGCCCCCAGCGGCAACAAAGTTGGTAGCTATTACTTTGATTAGCATCATTTTCTTAACAAATAGATGGAATGGGGTACCAACATCCAGGTGGCTTAGAGTTTAGCTTAAAGGTGGCACCTTTCTTTGAGGCTAAGAGTCAATATTTTGACTCACGGGTGATTGTATTTTATCCTACCTTAATCCTGAAGCCATGAGTGTCGAACTTTTTGTCACAGTCGACGAAACGCATAAATTGCCGTATTGAAGGCAGCATACTCTCGCCTACATGATAGCTTTTACCGATGTAAGCGATATTTTCTAATATTTGATGACTCGCGAAACGGCTTAATGCTAGGTTTGACGGTCATCTGTACTTACCGAGGGAACTTCTCAGCTTCTAGGAGAACGGTATCAATACCCTCCCGAGAGAGAGCCGATGCACAATATGAGCCTGCGGGACCACCACCAACAACGAGAACAGAGCATTTTGCTGGAGGTTGAGACGTCATATCTTTATTTGAGAAGTACTGGTAGACTTGGAATACAAGTTGAGCAATTGATGTATATTACTACCAGAATGCCTGGGACTTTAGTATACATTCAGCCTGGTGACGTTGTCTTATCTGTCAATGATTTAGGGCGGGGTGCTATATAATTGCCAGATTATCCTTAACCCTAGCAACAAAGTAAGGCAAGAATCAATCAAGCTGACCATTGTGCCCCATAAATTAGCGTTACACAAGTGCTAAAGAAATC
>Ga0247804_10000569_pt1 | contig 16954 bp, 18 predicted proteins | sample UWRJL029104C1_FD_181142 | JGI IMG/M metagenome (GOLD analysis project Ga0247804, IMG submission 181142) | Plant litter microbial communities from Arlington Agricultural Research Station in Wisconsin, United States - UWRJ-L029-104C-1 | ecosystem: Environmental > Terrestrial > Plant litter >...
CGTTGGCGCTGTACATAAGCTCTTCCATGTAACTCGGGCTTACGGTGGTAACCGCCGTGGCACATTTGATGGCGCAGGCTAAAGGGTTGATCGTATTGTCCCAATCCAATAAACCCCAATGCACGGTATTCCAGTTGGGAATGTAATTGCTTTTATCCCAGCTCATCCAGCCCTGGTATTGTCCATTGTGAATGGTAAGCACGGTAGGTATCCCGCGTAAGTGGCTGTAGGCATAGCATTGCTGCATCATGAACGGGATGAGGCCGGCATGGTGATCGTGTACATGCACCACGTCGGGGCGATGTTTCCATTGCGCCAGCCAGTCAACCACCGCTATTTGAAACGCAACGAAGCGTTCCGTGTCGTCATCGTAACTGTAAATACTTTCGCGGTCAAGCAAACCATAAATGTCCACGCAATACAGGTCGAACCCAAGCTTATTGGTTTTCTCTTTGATGATGGTATAATCGAAATGATGTTGCCCCATCGAAAAAGCGCCTTTGTGTTCTACCGTCCATTCGTTGTCGTATAAAAATTTGGTGCGGTGCATGGGGATCACCACTTTGGCCGTATGTCCCAGTGTTTGCTGGTATTTGGGCAGGGCGCCCACTACATCCGCCAGTCCGCCGGCTTTGGCGTAAGGATAGCATTCCGCACTTACATGAATTATTTCCATTGGAATTTGTTAAGGGTAATTTAGGAAGGTTTTGCTTACCGGCAAATTATGTTCTGTAAAATTTTTTAAGTGCTTAAATTATTCTATTTTCAGCACTTAAACCTTTAACGACATGCCCACTGCAACGAGCAACCTTACCGGGAACAATATTAGTTCATCCGGAACACCTACCAACTATGGCGCACTGAGTGCTTTGGTTACTGTTTTTTTCTTTTGGGGATTCATCGCCGCTTCCAATGGCATCTTCATTCCTTTTTGTAAAACGCATTTTAACCTGACACAACTGGAATCGCAGTTGATCGATTTTACTTTTTATGGCGGTTATTTCATCGGTTCGCTCATCCTTTACTTTGCATCGCAGGCGAGCAAGGTTGATATACTTAATAAGATCGGTTACAAGAAAGGTATCATCGCCGGGCTTGTTATTTCTGCTGCCGGCGCTTTGTTGATGATACCGGCCGTGCATTCAGGTTCATTCGGGTTTATATTGACTGCCTTTTTTGTTATCGCTGTAGGTTTTTCGCTCCAGCAAACAGCCGCGCAGCCTTTTGTTGTTGCGTTGGGTAGTCCTGAAACCGGCGCACACCGGCTGAATTTTGCCGGCGGCATCAATAACCTCGGCGGTTTAATGGGCCCCGTGATCGTTAGCGTGTTGCTGTTCGGCACCGCCAGTGGTGCTGACGCCAAAGAAGTAGAAATATCTTCTATTAATAACCTCTATTACATATTAACAGGACTATTCCTGGCGGTCGCTATTTTTTACGCCTTTATTAAACTGCCCCAGGTTACCAGTCATGAAAAACTGGAATCCAGTTCAAAATCAAACTTCCCGTTGCTTATTATGATCATCGGTTTTCTCGTAATATTAGCTTCGGATTCTTTGGTTAAATGGACAGGATTCACGGTTGATAAATTCATTTATGCCTCCCTGGTGATCATTGTTGGTGCACTTATCTACAGTTATGTAACGAAGAAAGACAACCCTTCACAATGGGGCGCCATGCAATACCCGCAGCTTATCCTGGGCATGCTGGCGATTTTTGTATATGTAGGAACAGAAGTTACGATCCAGAGCAACCTGGGCGCTTTGTTGAAATTACCGGAATTCGGCAGTGTGGCAGATGCCGACATCAAACCTTATATTTCACTTTACTGGGGCAGTATGATGATCGGTCGCTGGACGGGTGCGGTGAGCGCCTTCAATTTATCCAAAGCGACCAAAAGTATTCTTACCGTGATCGTTCCGTTCATTGCTTTTGCCATTGTATTGTTGGTCAATCACCTTACCGGTACCGATATTGGCAACCTTTATGTTTATGCAATTTGCATTGCGATCATGATCCTTGCTGTATTTATCGGGCAGGAAAAACCTGCGAAGACACTCGCTATTTTCGGCACTTTGGGTGTATTGGCAATGGTAATTGGTTTGATGACAACCGGCGCGGTATCCATATTCGCATTTGTAAGTGGCGGCTTATGCTGTTCCATTATGTGGCCATCTATATTCGCTTTATCCATTACAGGCCTCGGCAAGTACACCAGCCAGGGTTCTTCCTTCCTCATTATGATGATCCTTGGAGGTGCTATTATTCCCCCGGTACAGGGAACTTTTGCTGATAATTACGGTATTCATATTTCTTATGTTATACCGGTACTTGGTTACCTCTACCTTATTTTCTTTGCCTGGAAAGTAGGCAGTGTTTTGAAGAAACAAGGCTATGATGTGAATAATATCAACCAGGGTGGCGGGCACTAAGAGATGCGTGAAGTAAGATAGAAGATTTAAGATTTGACCGTTTCCAATTAAGATATTTTATGTCAACAAAGAAAGCATACGCCGTAGGCATCGACATCGGCGGCACCACCACCAAGTTCGGCATCGTGGACCGGGATGGAAAGATCATCGAGCAGGATCGTATTCCCAGCAATGCGCACGAAGTGGTGGAAGATTTCATCGACGACCTGCATGCCAAGTTGCAACCCATGATCGACAAAGCGGGCGGCGTGCACAATTTCGTTGGCATCGGCATGGGTGCGCCCAACGGCAATTTTTACACCGGCACCATTGAATATGCACCCAATTTAAAATGGAAAGGCATTATTCCCATTGCCAGTTTAATGCAAAAGAAATTCGGGCTTGAAACCCGGCTCACCAATGACGCCAATGCCGCGGCTGTTGGGGAAATGATCTTTGGCTGCACGCAAAACATACGGCATTTTATCACCATTACTTTAGGTACCGGCGTTGGCAGCGGCATCGTGATCGACGGGAAAATCGTATTGGGACATGATGGTTTTGCGGGCGAACTCGGCCACACTATTATCCGCCCCGGCGGCCGCCTGCACAAAAGTACCGGCATGCGCGGCAGCCTGGAAGCTTACGCTTCGGCAACGGGCGTACGCGAAACGGCGATTGAAATGCTGACGGCACATCCCGAAGAAGAAAGCCTCCTGCGCGATTACAGCCTCAACGACCTGACCAGCGAAACCGTTTACGAATGCGCGATGCAGGGTGATAACATTGCCAACCGCATCTTTGAATTTACGGGACAAATACTCGGCGAATCGCTCGCCAACTTCATCATGTTCTCTTCCCCGGAAGTGATCGTATTGTTTGGCGGTCTCACCAAAGCCGGTAACCTTTTAATGAAGCCTACCCGCAAGCACATGGAAGCGAACCTGCTGCCCATCTTTCAAAATAAGGTAAAACTGATCTTCAGTGAATTGAAAGAAGCAGATGCGGCAATATTGGGCGCGAGTGCGCTGGTGTGGGAAATTTGATAATTACTAATGAAGAATTATAAATTACTAAAGCAAGTGTTTCTCTAATAAAGTATAAGATTTACAGGGTCTCAAGTTGATTTTTTTACTGCTATATATTTAAACAAGTTTGCTTTCTGATGGTCTGGGTAAATGGTAATTCGCAATTACCCTTTCTTTAGGTCATCCAGTTTGTCCAACAGCAACGGCCTGGGCAGATCGTATTCCTTCGGCGCCATGGGAATATCCACTGATACCGGTTGTCCTGAAGTAAGGTCTAATAATTGTACTGCCGATGTACAACTCATAACCGTATGATTTTGCGTCAGCATCTTCGATTTCTTTGCGCTTAATACCTGGGCATTCTTCACTGGTATTTCAAACAAAGGCACTTCTTCGTAAGCCGCAGAAGAAAGCAATGATCCAATGAAAGGGATGAAGCTGGATTTTTTATTCGCCGTAGGAAAAAAACTCAGGTTCCTGCTGTTGAGGTAAAGAAGACCCTCCACCGGTAATTTCTTTGCCGGGTCTTTGTACAATACACCAGATACAAAAACATTCACCGAATCGGCGAGTTGCATTTTTTCAATAAACTTATCAGTCTTTTTGTCGGCGCGTACAGCGAGCAGGAATATCAATACCAGGATGATAATAATGATTGCTACAATGATCATATAAAGTATTATTAAATAGCAATATATAAATAAACAAGACAGTAAGGAAGAAAAATATTTTTTTTACGCTGATTAATTTTGGCGTACAATGAACACCGCCGGTACCGGCCGCTGCACCCCGTTGCTGCTGGGTTTTATCGTTTCCTTTCCATTGATGAGCATACAACTGCTGCCGCCCCCATCGAGGTTGAGGGCTTCCGTGCAGCCAAGGTTGATCAATAACTGCGCGGTTTGTTGCAGCGTTGCGCCTTCTGCCCTGCCGGGATAACGGCCTTCGATAACTAAAATAATAAGATGCCCGTCCGCAGTGTAGCCCATCGCCGTGCGAGGGTGTTTATCACTAATGGCTTTGCCGGTGAATTTAAGTTCGGCTTCATTGGTGATCATGGTCCTGCCATCCTGCACCAATACGGGTCCGCCACCCACGGCCGTTTCCATTTTCCATTTCGAAAACATTTTGTAGTAACGGGTACGCGTAGGCGGTTTTTGAAGCGTATCTCCGGCCGGCGCCATTTTCTTAAAGCGACTGTAGGTTAATGTAGCAACTGAATCTTTTAAAGCCGCTATGGGTTGCTGAACGGCATAAGCATATTTTTTTGAAGAATCGGTGTACAGCCAGGCAACATCGGCTTCGCGGTTTTTGCCGATGCCGATGGCGCTGCCAAACGGGTGACGATATTGGAACGTATCTTTTCCACGCATGGGCAGGCTGTTCACATTATAAGCCAGCAGGCGGCCATTGTTGATGATCACGTTGAGGTTGCTGTTGGTTTCAAAAGAAAAGAAACTACAGTTCACGATCAGTAGCGGCTGGTTACCGCGTTCGTAAAACTGTGTTGGAGTAAGACGGCGTTTGTACGTAGTATCGGTGGTAAACTCAAAATGCTTATCCTTTAAGGGAATGATGGCATAATAAGCAATGAAAGGTTTCCCATCCAGGCTATCCGTTGTTTTATATACATGAAAATTTGAAGGCAATAGCCCGAAACTACTATCAACATTATCCCATTGTACCTGCGCCTTCACCGGCATTGCACAAAAAACAAAAGCAGCCAATAATAAACCGGCTGCTTTTCCTATAAATATTTCTTCAAACTTGCGCATCGAAAAATTTTAAGCTTCCTTCATTTTCACTTTTTCATATTTTCCAATTATCACATTACCTGATCATCAAATTACCAAATTCGCTTTCTCTTCTTGCCACTTATTCCTCCCATATCCTTCTATCACGTGCTTTTCGCTGTGGTAAGAGGAACGCACCAACGGACCGCTTTCCACGTAATCGAACCCGAGGTTGTAACCGATCTCGCGGAATTCGGCAAACTCATCGGGGTGTACAAAACGGGCAACGGGTAAATGTTTTTTCGTGGGCTGCAGGTACTGGCCGATCGTCACCACATCTACATTGCTTGCCTTCAGGTCTTTCAACGTCTGGATCACTTCTTCCTTTTCTTCACCCAGGCCCAGCATGATGCCGCTCTTGGTGCGCATGCCGTTCTCCTTCAGTATTTTCAAGGTCTCCATGCTCTGCCAGTATTTGGCCTGTATCCTCACCTGGCGCGTGAGCCTTTCGGTGGTTTCAATGTTGTGGCTTACTACTTCGGGGTGCGCTTCGATGATGCGCTGGATATTTTCTTTCTGTGCTTTAAAGTCGGGGATCAGGGTTTCCAGCGTGGTGCCGGGGTTGAGCGCCTTTACGGCTTTGATGGTATTGTACCAGATGATGCTGCCGCCGTCTTTCAGTTCGTCCCGGTCTACCGAAGTGATCACCGCGTGCTTTACTTTCATCAGGTGAATGGCTTCGGCTACGCGCTGGGGTTCGTCCCAATCCACTTCCAGCGGCCGGCCCGTGGCTACATTACAGAAACCGCAACTGCGGGTGCAGATGTTGCCGAGGATCATAAAAGTGGCCGTGCCTTCGCCCCAGCATTCGCCCATGTTCGGGCAGTTCCCGCTTTCGCAGATCGTATGCAGTTTGTGCGTATCCACAAGCCCGCGTACATGCCGGTATTCTTCCCCGATGGGAAGCTTCACCCTCAGCCAGTTCGGCTTCTTGGGTTTTTGTTCTATGATGCCATCAATTACGGGTAGTTCTGTCATGTGTTGATCCTTCCTTGTAGTTAAGTTGATGCCGTTGCCTTATTTTCTTTTCCCAAAGGTAATGGCCACGTAAGCCGAAAAGAAAAATTGCCGCTCTTTATTGTATACCATTTGCGGAACTTTTTTAGCATAAAATTCGGCCAGCAGGCCTACTTCCACCGCGGTAAGTAATTCGTTGTAGCGGCCGTAATCAAAGCGCACGGCAGGTTTCACATAAAGCCCGGGTGAAAATTTCAAATGGTTCCATCCCTTGCCCAGCCCGGGACCTTCGATGATGGACTGGTCGTCCAGGAAAAGCGCACTGTCGGATTCATAGCTCACATAAGTAGCTTGCCCCGCCTTATCCACCCTCACCTGGTATTCCCTCAGCAGGCCCAGGGAGATACCGCCGCCCACGTTGCCGGTAATGCTTACGCCGTTCTTATTGCTTTTGTTGCCCAGTAAATATTGCTGCTGCACACCGATGCGGACAGGGTAGAAAAAATTCCTTTTGCCAAAAATATAAGGCGCCCCGGAGATGAATTCGCGGCTTGTTTTGGTTTCTTTTTCGTGTTTGCGCTCGGCGATCTCCAGTTGGAAAAGCGTTGCTTTTTTTATGGAGCGGGCATAGCCTTTTTCAAAAAAGATACCATAGCCGTCGGTATATAATTTAGCGCCAAAAGCGAAATGTTTTTTATAAGCGATCACGCCCTCTTCTTCCTGTTTGATCATTGCGTTCACCCGGTCGCGCCGTTCCTGTTTCCTGTTCTTCTTTTTGGGATTTTCCTGCGCCATGGCCGGAGCAACAAGGGCGGCCAGGATCACTGCCATGATTAATTTCTTCATGTAAACTTTTTACTAGCGTAAATTTATGCAAAAATACTATGTGCCGTTGAAAGATGATACTTTTGCAGATGCAGCCGCTGCATTTTTTACACATAAACGATTAATCCACTAAACTTTAACATATTATGACAGCTTCGATCCTTTACGATGGCGGCCTTCGCTGCACCTGCACCCATCTGCAAAGCGGCACCCAAACGGAAACGGATGCCCCTACGGATAACCGCGGGAAAGGAGAAAGGTTCAGCCCGACCGATACGCTGTGCGTCGCCCTCGCCACCTGCATCGTTACTACGATGGCCCTGAAGGGAAACGACATGGGCATTGAACTGGCCGGTACAAAGATCGGCGTCACCAAACACATGTTGAGCGAACCCCGCCGCATCGGCAAGATCGGGATCGCACTGGAAATGGCGCCGGGCCTGGTAGTGCAAGAAAAAGATAAAACGATCCTGCAACGCGTGGGCGATAACTGCCCGGTGGCGAAAAGTTTGCACCCGGATTTAGAGGTGGTGATTACTTATAAGTGGAATTAATTACCAATTTTTAAAAAGGTTGATAGTTTAAGGTTGAAGGTTAGGTGCGGCACGAACCAAGGCGGACAATAATTACGGATTACGAATGATGAATTACTTTGCATTGTGCTGTGGGCATGTATAATCTTGGTGCATTTCCGGTTCGTAAGAACACGAACCTGGGCGGCACGAACAGAGGCAGAAGTACTTAGTCATTAAGTAATCACGAAAAGTTCCGGTGAACGAAATCCTATCCAGCATCAAGTATCCAGGTCCCCTATCCTTTCAGCAATTTATTTCCTACCGCACAATCCAGGCAATTCTTTTTATCGCAGTATGATTTTTTTAATTCCAACGCCGACTGGGAATCGAATGCAGAATGGAAGCTGGTGCCAAGGTTGGAGAAACCATTGGTGACCTTGTTTTTCTCCGGTTTCAATTCTGTAAGCCACTGCAATGCCTTGTCTTTATAAGCCTGCTCTTTGTGATGATGACCGTAGGCGAACAACAGCGGGATGATGCTGTTGATGCAGATATTGTCAACAATGTCGCTACCCAAATGTTTTTCTTTATAAGCCGTCGTTTCCCCGAAACGGTAATGGTAATGCCAGTAATCGTTGGCCGTAACATTCAGCAGGGCCTTTACCTCCGCCAGCGAACCCGATGCTTTTAGCGCGGCAAAAGACAATTTCCTTTCGTGGATCAACATGGCCAGTTGGGCCATCCGCACCGTTGGAAAATTGGAAGGTCGCATGCGCAGGAACAGCAACGATACGGCCGGTGCTGTTAAACGGTATTTATTTTTCAGGAAAGCATACTCACGCTGCAACAGGCGTGGGTATTGATCTTTGAACTTTTGTTCCAGCAAACCCGATTGGCCGAAGAGCACCGCTTCTACCTGTTGAACCTGCTGGCTATGACGTGCCAGTAAGGCCAGCGGGATGGACCGCGCAACCGTTTCAAAAGCATCATTGTTGACGGGCAGGCCAAAATTGCGCGCGAGCATCCACCAAAAACATTGTTCCCAATGCTGCTTACCCGCTTTCAATCTTTCAAGTACCTGTTCATATCGCTGTTCCATTCTTTCCACGAGCAGGCGTTCTTTCCAGGCCTGCCAGGTGAGTGAAGTGATCTTATGCAATTGCTGTTCGCAGGGAATGAACTGGTAGTTACTGAGCAGTTCCGCGTATTTCGACAGTAATAATTTAGGTACCTGTTGTTGCAACACCAGCGTGGGAAAAGGAAGCCCGAGGTCTGCATCATGTTCCCAAACAACGTGCAGGATGATGTTCCTGTAATTGCTGTCTTTACCATGCCCGTGTTGTTTCCAGTGAGAAGTTTTCACATGGAGTTCAATGTGACCGGCCCAGGTGGTTTGCCCTACTTTTATTTTACCGTCCAAAAAATCGGGGCCCTGGTTGCGGTTGAGTTTACCGGGATCCAGGATCAGCAGCGGCTCCTCTTCTGCCGTCGATAAGTTTTGTGTATTGTAATGCTGGAATTGCCAGATGTATTGTAACAGCCGCTCGTTCATACGCCTCATTTAAGAGGACTAAGCTATGAATGGTGGAGTTGCTGGCAAGGGGAAATTCCTCAGGATATAATGTTGTTTTTCTTTTCACGCAGGTAGTCAAAAATTGCTAATGACCAATGACTAATTACTATTGTAAAGTGTGCTGTAACTATCGTTCTACCCGTCATTGGTAATTAGTCAGTAGTAATTGTATAAAGTGCCTGAACCACACGACTAACGGGCAATCCCATCACGTTGTAAAAATCGCCGGTTACGGATTGAATGCCGACCACGCCGATCCATTCCTGTATGGCGTAGGCGCCGGCTTTGTCGTAAGGTTGGTATTTGTCAACATAAAATTCGATCTGCTCCTGCGTGAGCGTATGAAAAGTTACTTCAGTGGTATCGGCAAAAGCGGTTTCTTTTCCGTTCGATAAGATCACAACACCGGTGATCACCAGGTGCGTTTGGCCCGACAAAGATCCGAGTATGGAAATGGCATCTTCCCGGTCCGTCGGTTTGCCGATGATGCGGTTGCCCAGCACCACGATGGTGTCGGCGGCCAGGATGGTTTTACCGGCAATATCGTTGTCACCGATCACTGCCAATGCCTTGTTGCGGGCAATGTGTACCGGCACTTCGGCAACAAACATATCGTGCGGGTAATCTTCATCGGTGGGTTTTACGATCACTTCAAAAGGTATTTCGGCCCATTCGAGTAATTGTTTGCGCCGGGGCGATTGGGAAGCGAGTATGATCGGTTGCATTGGTTTAAGCATAAAGGCTGAAAAATAACATCGACAGGATACCGGTGAACATCACGGCTTTAACCATGCGGCTCAATTGGTGGTAATCATTTACATCCTGGGCGCTGTACAATTTGCGCAGCAACCATACCAGCGGCGCGATGATGAGCAGGATGCAGTAGGCCACGCTCCACCACCATTCAAAACGCAATACATAAAACTGCACGATGAGCAACACGGCGATGAGTACCACCAGCCATACGCCGGCAAATACTTTGGCTACCGGTACGCCCCAGGCAATGGGCATGGTGCTGCAACCGTAGCGGCTGTCGCCCTCCCTATCTTCCAGGTCTTTGATCACTTCCCTTACCAGCGAAATGATGAAGGCAAAGCCGGCGTATAAAATGGCCAGTTTGAATACCCGCGACATGGCCAACTGGTATTGCTCTTTATAAGCCGGGTCCACATCGCCGAAATGTTGCCATTGTGCGAAATATAAAATGAGTACCGTCCACGCCGTTAATACGGAAATGATGATGTTGCCGATGAGCAGCTTCTTTTTGTACGTGGTGGAATAAACCCACAGCGTGATCACGCAGACCAGGTTTGCGATACCGAGGAACAGGAACGGGTTTTCCAGTTTATAACTGATGTAAAAACTCAATACGATGCCGAGGAAAGAAAGCAGTAAATGCCAAAGGATGGCCCAGCGGCGCTTGATGAGTTTTTCGATCACGATCTTCTGCGGTTTGTTTACCCGGTCGATGTTCAGGTCGAAATAATCGTTGATGATGTAACCCGCGGCTGCGATCAATACAGAAGCCGTGATGAGCATCCACAGGCGACTGGCCGACATGGCCGGCTCCGTATCGTGCGCATGAAAGGCAGGCACAACGATGCAATAATAAAAAAGCAATTGGGTAGCAGCAATGAATACGAGGTTGGGCCAACGGATAAGGCGTAAGAATGCGGCTGTTAATTTCATGTATGAAAAGTAATACGGGTCGAAGATAATGCCTAAACGGAATATGCGGTATTATTTTGAAGCAACGGTGGTATCCAGGTCCCAGTGGCCGTTGAGCTTCGTTACTTTTTCGATCACGTCCCTGCCGCAGCCTTCGCCGCCTTTCAGCGGTGAAATGTATTTGCACAATTGCTTGATCTCCGGCGCGGCATCGATGGGACAGCAGGCGAGCCCGACCATTTGCATCGGCGTATAATCGGGGATGTCGTCGCCCATGAACAATACTTCGTCCCAGGTAAGGCCATGCTGCTGCACATATTCCAGCAGTTTTTCTTTTTTGTTCTCGATCCTGAGGAACACGTCTTTTACCCCCAGTTTGTTGAGGCGCTCCTTTACGGCCATGTCTGTACCGCCGGAGATCACCACTACCCTGTACCCTTTCTTTACGGCGAGTTGCAGGGCATAGCCATCACGGATGTTCATGCTGCGCGCCATTTGCCCGTCGTTGAGGATGAGGATGCTGCCGTTGGTGAGCACGCCGTCCACGTCGAATACAAAGGTGCTGATGGATCTGAAAGCGCCGGTCAGGTTCATGTATAAAATTTAATGCGGATTATTTTTTCTGGTTATCGCGCCATTCGTACACCCAGCTGCTCTGGATCATTTCGAGGTGACCTTCATTGCTTTGTTCGGCGGTGCCGGCAAATTTCGGTATCTCCAGCACCCATTTGTGCAGGTCGGTAAAGCGGATGCGGTAGATCTTGCTCTCGCCGAAGTCGTCGCCAAAACGTTCGTATAGTTTCATGGCGATGTCTTCATAATCGTTCCAGTGGATGGGGGGTTCGAAAGTCATAATAATTTGAAAATGTGAAAATATGAAAATGGCTCAATTAGGTAGAGCTCAAAAATAAAATGATGTTGTAAAAGTATTTAAATAATATTCCGCACCGTTCGATTCTTCTAAATATGTAGTGAGGTTCTAGCTATAGTCATTTTCACATCTTCATATTTTTCCATTGGCACATTTACCTTATTCTCCCAAAAACTGCGTCTGGTCCGGCAGCGTAACCACCACCGTGCCATCGCCGGGTTGCAATACGCACTGGCAGCCGAGGCGCGAATTGATGCGGGGATTTACGGCGCGGTCGATGTAATCTTCTTCGCGGTCGGTCAGTTCTTCGATGAGGTCGTCGCCCTGTTCTACATATATATGACAGGTGCTGCAGGCGCAAACGCCACCGCAGTTGTGGTGCAATTCTATATCGTTCTTCAATGCAACTTCCAATATCGATTGATCGGGCTCAATGCCCGTTAATGTCACCGGCTCCAGTCCCTTCTGTTCAAATTTAAATGTGATGCTGTACATAATGCAAATTTCGGTGTGCAAACCTAGTTTAAATTACTAATTGTGGAAAATAATGATTTTGTTGTTGTTTTATCGTAAACAAATGCCCGATTCCTTGTACGGCAAGCCAGCTTTTACTAATTTCCCACTATCAAAAACTTTCATGCCAATTAATATGAAGCCACTCCCATTCCTTATTTGCCTTTTTGCCATCGTATTGTTCAGTTGCAAAGGCAAGGACAAAAATACCGGCCCCGCAAAAGATACCTTGCAGATAAAACGCGCCGAACCCAAACCCAGGGACATTAAAGTAACGCGGCCACCCATCATCAACATCATCGATACGGTTTCGCCAAAGCGGATCGTACTGGTGATGAAAGACAGCGCCGCCAACACCGCGCGCATCAGCCTTAAACTCGGGCAGATCTATGGCGTTAAACTCGCGGATGTGATCAAAAAAAATAACCTCAAGGTGACCGGCGCCCCTATGGCCTGGTACCGCAGCCAGAAAGCGCCTTTCTTTTTCGAGGCCGGCGTACCGGTAAATAAAAGGCCGGCAAAACTTCCTGCCGGTGTTAAAGTAAAGGAAATGGGTGTCGACAGCGTGGTGATGGCGCATTTTTACGGCCCTTACGAACTTACGCCGCAGGGCTATGACGCCATCAGGGAAAGATTGAAAGACATTAAGAAATCAGCCAAGGGCGCCCCTTACGAGATCTATGTTTCCGATCCCGTGGAAAAGAACGGCAAGCCCATCGATCCGTATAAGTTGCAAACGGATATTGTGTTTCCGAGAAATTAGGGCAAATGTGAAGATGTGAAAATGGCTCAATTTGAAAATGAGACAAGGTCACGAAAGCCATTTGATCATTTATAGCAAGAAGAAGTGCTATATTAAATTAACATCGCTGAAGCTTTGACGAAAGACGTATACTCATTGAGCCTTTCATTTTCAAATTTTCACATCGGGCCATTTTCACATCGTGCTACCGGTTCATAATACTATCCGTCATTTTCAAATAAATATATTTCAGCCGCGGGTGATCGCTGAGGAGGCGCAGGTGTTTGTCGAGCGTGAAGATATCGTTGCGGATGGCGGGGCCGGTTTGTACAGCGGCGGGTAAATGATTGTCGAGCCGCTGGGCAGTTTCGCGGATGAGGGGCAGCAGCATTTTGAAATCTACTCTTTCCTTGTTGCAGAACTCTTCGGCGAGGGTGTACAAATGGTTGGTGAAGTTGCTGACGATCACGGCGGCTACGTGCAGTTTTAACCTTTCTTCATCGCCCGCTACGGAAACGATATTGGATATACTTTCGGCAAATTTTTTTATGATGTCGGTGTTTTCGGGCGTATTGCCCTGCACCAACAGCGGCACAGGTTCGTGGGGCGACATTTCGCGGCGGAGGCTTTGCAGCGGGTACAATATGCCGAAGTTGGAGGATAATTTGCCGAGTATGTCCATCGGCACCGACCCGGCCGTATGCAGCACCAGTTTATGGCCGGGGGGCGACAATTCTTTCAGCCCGTGCAGGGCCGAATCGCTGAGGGCGAGCAGGTAAATATCGGCATCCATGTTGATCGCGCTGTTGTCGTCGGTATAGGCACAGCCCAGTTCGCGGCCCAGTATTTTTGCATGTTCCAATGTGCGGCTCAGCACCTGCACTATTTCGTGCCCGGCTTGTTTAATTTTTTTCCCCAATACGGTCGCAACGTTCCCCGACCCTACGATCACAGTTTTCATATAAGTATCTTTGTATATGAAGTTAAAGCAAAAACTGGCAATCAGTTATATCCGCGCAAAATTTAGAATACTTCCAATGATCTCCAAAAGGCGCGCGGCTGAAAAGGCTTTCGAAGCTTTCAGCACCCCCTTTCCGCCTGCTAAAAAGAAAGCGCATCCTGAAAATGCGGAGCGGCTTTTTTTCCCTTTTGACGGATTAACGATCCGGGGTTACCGCTGGAACCATCCCCAAACCCGCAAAGCCTTGTTACTGCACGGCTTTGGATCGGCTTCGCACAAATTTGAATACTATGCTAAAGCACTGGCTGCCAACGGCTACGAAGTGCTGGCCTTTGACGCGCCGGCGCACGGCGAAAGCGAGGGCAAAACGGCGAACGCGCTGGTGTACTCGGAAATGATAAAGGCCATCGTGGAAAAATATGGGCCGATACAAAGCTTTATTGCCCACTCTTTCGGCGGATTGGCCGTGAGCCTGGCGATGGAACAGTTGCCGCACGATGCTAATACGAAGATGGTGCTGATCGCCCCGGCTACGGAAACCAGTTCGGCCATCGACGATGCTTTCAGGTTGCTGCAGTTGAAGGACGACAGGGTGAGAAAGGAATTTGAGTCCATCATCTTTGAGAAAAGCGGGAAGCAAACGGATTGGTTCTCAGTGAGGCGCGCGATGAACAATATAACCGCTACTATATTATGGATACACGATGAAACCGATGCGGTAACGCCCTGGGCGGATGCGCTGAAGGTGCAGGAAGACGGGCATAAAAATGTGGAATTTGTGGTGACGAAGGGATTGGGGCACCAGAAGATCTACCATGACCAGGCGGTGAAGGATAGGATTGTGGATTTTTTGAAGTAAAAGCAAAAAGGAAAGGGGAAAGGGAAAGACACGAGTATTTGTTTGAGAATTTATGCTTATGCCGGTTTAAAATACAAAAGCTATAAAAAGGCGCCCCAGGTTAAATTAGAGTTTAACAATGATAGTACTTTGATCCCGTACAGGAGCGCTTGTGTTGGTGGTAATGTACGAACCAATGCTATTGTTGCTGGCCTTAAAAACTGGTGCGATAAAAAAACTGTGACCTATTGCCTTCAAGCAACAAAATGGAAGTACTGATTTTTGGTACAGAAATTTTGTGTTTCGTAACCAGTAAAAGGCTTACTATAATGAGATTATGTTAACGAACAGCAGTGCCGGTTTTTACATAGGCCTGCCAGGTAAGTTCGGGATTTTGACACATTATGCTGAATAGGATTTCGGTTGGTGAGGGCACCAACCGGTAGGGCGAAAACGCGGTACAGCTTTACCGGTGTTACGGAACCTGGGCCCGGCTTCCGCCGCTGTGTGTTAAAACGGTAAACTTTAGTCGGCCATTGTACCAAGCCGGATCCCATTTCTTAAAAAGAAATTTTTTACCAGCCCATACTTATCCGTGCATTCATCCCCCAGGTTAATTTTTTTGTTACTCACCCGGTAAGCCCAACATTGAAAACAAATTTCGATAAAGGCAAATACGCTATCCTTTTGATCGAGGAACAGGATGGCATTGGCAGGATTGTATATACAACTACTTTCACTGAACGAATAAAACACGCCTTTAAAACTGTAGTTGTAAAGTATATCGGTTAAGGAGTCGATCCCCGAAGCAGTAAGCGTAATCACCTCGCTTAACTTTGAATAATCTACCATCTTTCCTTTGGTGGGCAATAAGTAGGTGTATTTGAAAGAATCTGGTTTTTGAAAGGAAACGAGTTGAATATTGGTTGCTTTATTAAAGGGGAATATTTTGCTGCGCTTTTCTTTGGAGATGTTGTTTTTATGAACACAGCCTTGATTGTTCACATCTCTATCAATTTGTGCTTTTGTACGTATAGGAGGTTTCTTGGGAGTAGGCATAGTTCTCAACTGTGCGTGCAGGCTCAGGCTTCCAGCCAGTATGACTAATAGAAATAAATGTTTTTTCATGTTGAATGCCAGGTACTATTGATGTAGAATTAAGCAGGTCAAGCCAGCATCGCTTCAATACCATGCTGGCTGCATTTTTCTAAAGTTGAGTATACAATAAAAAGGAAAAACCAAACACGCCAAGTATTGCGGCATAAAGCAAATTCATTTTATGATGTACATCATGCTCTTTATCCCACTTTCTAAGAGTTTCGATACCGCAAAAATCGGAAAATATATGCGCTATGATGGCTTTTTTTAAAACACTTGCACTGCCAAAAATCAATTTGATGAGGAACGCAAGAATAATGAAGTCGGCAAAAATTATATAATAAAAGAAAGGCATGAATGTGTCAATTAAATTACAGTCTACCAGTTCCACGCCCCGGTTCGTGCCTCACGAACCGAAACTAAAAAGTTAATGCAGCCGGTTTCTTCAACCCCCCGCCCCGGTTCGTGCCTCACGAACCGGAACTAAGTTTAATACAGCCGCCTTTCTCAGCACTGCGGTCCCCCCTATTGCATAAACATGGTATAGTTGATAATAATGCTCGGCTTATCCCCCGGTATAACACCAATAAGCGCTACCGACTGGTCGCCATTGTTCATGTTGATACGCAACGTATTCCCGGTAATGGTATAGGTACCCTTTTGTGCATCACCGGTGGCGGTACCCCCGGCGCCTTCCACGTTTACGGTAGCCATACCGGTAAGCTGCAGGGTGCCGTCATTGCTAAAGCTGTAGGTTTGCTGCTTGCTTACATAACCGATCTTGAAATTGCCCGTAAAATTGCCATTGAGTTTATAGTTCGCGGGCAGTTCCTCCTGCTCCGCTGCAAACCAGCCGTCAATCGTGTTCAGCCTGCCATCCAGGTATTCCATTTTCCAGTCTTCGGTTTTCCCGCTTTGGTAGGTTACAGAAATTACATCGCCGTTTTTGGTGTAGGTGCCCGTATTAGCCGCGTTCCCTTCTTTTTCTGCCGCCAGGTCAATGGGGTTGGCGCCCCTTACCGGGTTCTTCACAAAATTACCATCGGCGCCCAGCCACAGCCACTCGATACTCAGTCCGCCCACGATATTGCTCAAAAGGTACAAAGTGCCTTTGGGATCTTCTACCCGGTTATTGTTTTTATCGGCAGACTTTTCGGTTGC
>Ga0247804_10000571_pt1 | contig 16938 bp, 15 predicted proteins | sample UWRJL029104C1_FD_181142 | JGI IMG/M metagenome (GOLD analysis project Ga0247804, IMG submission 181142) | Plant litter microbial communities from Arlington Agricultural Research Station in Wisconsin, United States - UWRJ-L029-104C-1 | ecosystem: Environmental > Terrestrial > Plant litter >...
GACGCGTAGTGGATCAATACACCAGTGCATGCTACGAAGCGAGCAAACTTATCACGAATCGCTATTCGACATCGTTCGGACTTAGTATTCGTTTATTTGCGCCAGAGCTTCGGAAACATATCTATGCTATGTACGGCCTTGTCAGAATTGCTGATGAAATTGTCGATACCTACAAAGGATCAGACCAAAAAACACTTCTCGACGACCTAGAAAGTGAAACGCTGCGCGCACTCAAAACCGGCTACAGCACCAATCCACTCGTCCATGCGTTTGCGGTAACGGCAGGGAAGTATACTATTACGCCGCAGCTTATCACACCTTTTTTTGAAAGCATGCGCAGTGATATTACGCCGCAATTATTTAACCAATCAGCCTATGAAACTTACATATACGGATCGGCCGAGGTCGTCGGGTTGATGTGTCTAAAAGTTTTCACAAATGACGCCGCTTTATACAATAGCCTTGAGCCTGGCGCAAAACGACTTGGTGCTGCCTACCAAAAAGTAAACTTCCTTCGTGATATCGCCGCCGACGCAAATACTTTAGACCGTTGGTACTTTCCAGAAGGGTCTTATAAAACATTCGATGAAAAAGCAAAAACAACCATCATCAAAGATATCGAGTCGGACTTTACCGCCGCAAAACCAGCAATTGACGCACTTCCTCATTCATCAAGAAAAGCAGTGCTGCTTAGCTACCATTATTACAGTGAATTATTAAAACAACTGAAACTTACTTCGGCTCGTGAATTAAAACGAAAACGCATTCGTGTCAGTGACGCCCGTAAAGCTGCTTTATTTATCCGAACCTCTTCTGGATTTAAGAATGCCTAAAAAAATTATTATCATTGGAGCGGGTATTGGTGGACTTGCCACAGCAAACCTTCTTGCGAAAGCCGGCTTTGAAGTACATGTCTACGAAAAAAATAAACAACTTGGTGGGCGAGCCGGGCAGCGCAAAGAAAAAGGCTTTACATTCGATACCGGGCCATCATGGTATTTAATGCCAGAAGTATTTAAACATTATTTTGAACTTTTCGATGTCAACATCGAGAAAGAACTTGCCGTAAAACAGCTTACTCCGGCGTACAAAGTCTTTTTTGAAAGTAGTACACCAATTACCGTCCAAGGCGATCTTGAAAAAGACGCCAAGCAATTTGAAGCTATCGAGAAAGGTTCTGGCACAAAACTCGAACAATATGTTCGCGAAGGTGACCAAATCTATCAACTGGCCATGCGACAATTCCTCTATACGAATTTCACCGATACGAAAGACTTCATAAATAAAGAGGTACTTTCGTCTACAGGACGTATGGCGAAATTACTCCTGACACCGATTCATGCACGCGTAAAAAAGTTCGTCACCGCAAAACCATTACAGCAAATCCTGGAATATCCAATGGTCTTCCTAGGAACGTCACCGTTCAAAGCTCCGGCAATGTACAGCCTGATGAGCGCGCTCGATTTTAATGAAGGCGTATATTACCCAAAAAAGGGAATGTATTCGATTATTGAGGCGATTGTTGCTATTGGAAAAGGAGTCGGTGTGAACTATCACACACAGAATGACGTCACGAAAATTTTGCACGAAAATGGTCAGGCGACAGGTATCATTGTGGATAAAAAGACCATCCACGGCGATATTGTCATTTCGAACGCCGACCTGCATCATACCGAAACAAAGCTGCTCGATCATGCCGCTCGAAGTTATCCGGATAATTTTTGGCAGAAAAAAGAATCGGGTATTTCGGCGCTTCTTTTGTATATTGGCGTAAAGGGCTCGTTGCCACAATTAGAGCACCACAACTTATTTTTTGTCGATAAATGGAAACAGAATTTCACTGATATATACGATGCGAAAAGGATTCCTGATGCCGCATCAATTTATGTCAGTCGTACCAGTGCAACCGATCCTAAAACTGCGCCAAAAGGACATGAAAATATTTTCGTCCTTGTACCACTACCAACAGAACTGCATATTTCAAAAGTAGGAGAGAGAAAACTCGCAGATAGGTTCATCGCCCAAATCGCAAAAAACATTGGCGCTCCGGACCTTCAAAAAAGGATCGTAACGCTACAAACTTTTGGTCCAAGTGATTTCAAAAACACATTCAATTCCTGGGAAGGAACTGCCCTTGGCATGTCACATCTTTTAAAACAAAGTGCTATGTGGCGTGTTCCAAACAAAAGTAAAAAACTAAAGAATTTGTACTATGTTGGCGCAGGGACTGTGCCAGGTATTGGCTTGCCAATGTGTCTTATTAGCGCCGAACTAGTGTATAAAAGAGTTATGGGAATTAAAAAAGGCGGACCAATCAGGTCAATAGAGGAACAATCATAATGCAGTGGTATTATTTAGCCGCACTTATTTTAGTAATTGGATGTCTTGTGCTTCTAGACCGGCGATTCAAACTCGCATTCTTTTACGACTTAAAACGAACCGCCTCAACTCTTGCGATTGCAGTCTGGCTGTTCATCGTCTGGGATATTTTTGGCATTCGACTGGGAATATTTTCACAAGGCGATTCGCCGTATATGCTCCCTGTCAGTATTGTTCCCGAATTTCCTGTTGAAGAAATCTTCTTCCTCTTTACTCTTTGTTACACAAGTTTACTGATCTATCGGTTCGTCAGTAAAAAAAGTAAGGCCGTGAAATGACAATAACCTACCTCATCCTCAATGTACTCTTTTTCATAACCCTTGTTATGTTCATTCCCAACACTTTTAAAAAACCGCCGAAAGCTTGGTGGGTAACACTTGCCGGACTTTTTGTTCTGACAGCTATCTTCGACCCAATCATGATTTCACTCGGATTCTTTGAATATACTCCTTCAAAAATTATTGGACTGACATTCTTTGGTGCACCAATTGAAGACTTCTTTTACGCAGTATACGCGGCGACAATTATCCCACTTATTTGGAATCGAATAGGGGAACGAAAGGCAGAAAAAGATGCAGCGCGTCGTAAGTAACCTGCGAAAACTTGTAAAAGTTTCTCGGCCTATTTCATGGGTCAACACAGCCTATCCGTTTGCTGCCACGTATTTAGTGCTAGGTGGTGGGTTCGACGCACTGTTTTTTATTGGTACGTTATTCTTCCTCATTCCTTACAACCTACTGATGTACGGCATTAACGATGTGTTCGATTACGAATCTGACATTCGCAACCCACGCAAAAATAGCATCGAGGGAGCAGCAGAAGCAAAAAGCCTCCATCCAACGATTTTATGGTCATCGGCGCTTATAGCTGCGCCTTTTAGTGTCGCGATTATTTTGTTGTCAGATGTTCAAAGTGCTGCTATTTTTGCTGCAGTTATTTTCTTTGTCATTGCTTATAGTATTAAAGGTCTTCGCTTTAAAGAGATTGCTTTCCTCGATTCGATCACTAGCAGTATCCACTTCGTTGGTCCAATGATTTTTGCAATTGCCGTCACCGCGTTTGACCCGAAGGCATGGCCTTTTGCAATCGCCCTCTTTCTATGGGGGGTCGCCAGTCATGCCTTTGGTGCAGTCCAAGACGTCATTCCGGATCGTAAAGGAAAGCTTCGCTCGATCGCAACTATCATTGGTGCACGTGGAACGGTCTGGCTCAGTTATGCGCTATACGTTGCGGCAGTGATTGTGATCGCACGCCAAGGAGGACTCGCCTATATAGTAGCCGTGGCAGGAGCGCTATACATCGCCAATGTATCTGGCTATCTTTTCATCACCGATGAAACTTCAGCAAATGCGAACAAAGGCTGGAGACGTTTTATCTGGATGAATTATATCGTTGGGGCAGTAGTGACGATCTGCCTTATCTTGTCCATTAGCTAGACATTAATTCGAGAGTACCGAAAGAATGTTTCCCGAAGGATCAGTAAACCAAGCAATATCCGGACCATACCCAGCAGCTTTCCCACGAAGTACACCAAATTCATCTTGAGGGGCAGGCAAGTCGGGATAGCGAAGGAACTCAATTCCTTTTTCGCTTAGTTGCTGAACGGTCTCGGTGACGTCATCAACGCCGAAGTTAAGAATAGTGAAGGTCGCAGGCTGGTGGTCTTGTTTTTCATAGACGAATACAACGAATTCTTTACTTAAGTGGAGCTCAAGCCCCATGCCAGTATTCTTCACGTCAAGTTCTAGAATATGACGATAAAACTCTTCAGTTTCATCCAAATCTTTGACACTAAACCCACTAAATGCGTGACTTCCTTGTAGCATAAACGCCTCCTTATAGCTCTTAGTATACTCCACCCAAATTGTTGTTACCTCTAGACAAATAAAGTAGCTTGTGCTATAATGAACTTATACGCATCCGAATGGATACCGCCTCTCACGGTTAGCCAAATAAGGCTTTACCTAGTGAGAAATCAAAAGGTTCTCACTGTTCGTCTGTTTATGCAGAATATTTTTTAGCTAATTTTTCTCCGAAGAAAGGGAATTCTATAACTATGGCTTACCAAAATCGCTCAACAGCGCCTCGTGGCGCACGTCCAGGACATCGTTCATTCGGTGGAAACAACCAACGAAGCGGAGGACGCTCAGGTGGTGGACAACGCCGTGGTGCATACATTCACCCAAGCAAGTTCATCAACAAGGCAGTAACAAAAGCTGAAGAAGTTGCCTACGAATCAAAGCACCAATTTATTGACTTTGCATTTAGCGACGACCTAAAGCACAACATTGTTGAAAAAGGCTACATTACGCCTAGCCCAATCCAAGATCAAGCTATTCCTCACATCCTTGAAGGACGTGACGTTATCGGTCTTGCGAACACTGGTACTGGTAAAACAGCTGCCTTTATTCTTCCTATTATCGAAAAGATTCGTGGTGGTCAGATGTTTAACTCTGTCCTGATTATGGCTCCGACTCGTGAGCTTGCCGTACAGATTGACGAACAGTTCCGTGAATTCTCACGTGGCATGCGTCTTTTCAGCGCACTTTGTGTTGGTGGAATGAACATCGAACGTCAAATCCGTGACCTCCGTCGCCGACCGCACGTCATCATTGGTACTCCAGGTCGTCTCAAAGACCTCATGAAGCGCCGTGAACTAAAGCTTGATACTGTTGAGTACCTCGTACTCGATGAAGCTGACCGTATGCTCGACATGGGATTCATCAACGACATCCGTGAAATTGTTGACCAAACATCACGTGACCGTCAGACATTGTTCTTTAGTGCGACAATTACTCCAACGATTCAAGCTTTGGTTAATACCTTCTTGAACAACCCAGTTGAAGTCCATGTTCGTACTTCAGACACCAGCGAACACGTTGAACAAGATATCGTCGAAGCACGTGACAAAGATCACAAGCTCGACACACTTGTAAACATGCTCGGTGGCGAAGACTTCGATAAGGTCCTTATCTTTGGTGAAACTAAGTTTGGCGTCCAACGTCTTTCTGACCACCTAGAACAAAGTGGATTTAGCTCTGTTGCCATTCACGGTAACAAGTCTCAGTCACAACGACAACGCGCCCTTAAAGCGTTTAAAGATAACAAGGTGAACATCATGGTCGCAACCGACGTTGCTGCCCGTGGACTTGATATCCCTAACGTATCTCACGTTATTAACTTTGAACAACCTGCAACCTACGAAGACTACGTTCACCGTATCGGCCGTACTGGTCGTGGTGGTGCAAGCGGAAAAGCTTTCACTTTCGTTCCAATGCAAAGTACTCAAAACCGTCGTTAATATTTTTCGACACAAAAATACGCCTTCATCTGAAGGCGTATTTTTTATAGCAACGCTTATTTGCGTTTCATCAAAATCGATAAGATCACTGAAAGTGAAAGTAATCCGACCACAGCAAGCAGCACAACTGCCGTGAATGTAAGAATTGGCTCAAGCGTAAGGTCAAATAATCCAGACAGCCCAAGCACGGCCATTAATGCGATCACCAGAAGGATAATCATCCCATGAGCACGCGCTAATTCATTTTTTAGTACTTGATCTTTGATTCTAAATTTTGCAAAGTGTTTTTTCTTCATGCTTATGACTATACTCTTATTCACAAAAGAGGGCAATTATAGAGGTGATTTAGGGGTAAACTATGGTATAATAACAATAAGTTAAAACAACAGCTGATAACTGTGCCTATAAAACGGCATGAAGGGAACTTAATTTACAATGGCTAAGCACAAAAACTGGCACGGCGCCGCGCGCAAGCGTTTACTAAAGAAGAAGCTCAAGAGCCTAAAACTCAAAAGCAAAGCGCTTTAGTCCAATCAACAAAAAAGACTCCATGGAAATTCCAGGAGTCTTTTTTATATATTTGTGAGGAAATTACTGCGCGCCGATTTTCAAAACTTCACCCGAAAGCTTATCGCGGAAATAGCCATCGTGACTCACGTAGATAATTGCGCCAGAATATTTACCCAAAGCAGTTTCAAGCTCTTCAACGCTAGGAAGGTCAAGGTGGTTCGTCGGTTCGTCGAGGATCAGAAGTTGCGGATCATTCGCAAGCATGGCGATCAACTGGAACCGAGCTTTCTGTCCACCAGAAAGGCGTTTGACCGGGGTTTTGCCGTCACCTTCAGAGAAAAGGTAGTCACTCATAATTGAACGAATCTTTGTCGTTGAAATAGGAAGTTCACGCGACAAGTACATGCGTTCGATTGCTTCTTCGAGTGGCATTTCAAAGTAGGTGGAAGAAACTTCCTGTTCATAGATACCGACACGGACTTGCTTGTCGAGAGTCAACTCGCCGCCATACGTCGTTACTGAATCATCACCAAGAATTGCTTTAATAAGTGTCGTTTTACCAGCACCGTTTCGTCCGCGAAACTCGATTGCTTCACCTTCACGAAGGTCGATGTTGATACCTTCAAAGAGTGGCCTATCATACCCAAGACTAAGGTCGCGTGCTGCAATAAGAACGTGCTTGCTTCGAGATTCGTCAGACTTCAGGTTAATACGAACGTTCTTTGCTTTGAACTTATCGTACTGCGCGGCGACTTTGTAGTTCAGGTTATCGACAGAGTCTTTGTCGATCCAGAAGGTAGGCTTGCTGCGAGTTTGCAGTTCAGCAAGTTCTTTACGACCTTCTTCTTCAAGGCGTTTGAATCTTTGGATCGTGCCGCCGTGGCGAGATTTTTCCTTGAATCGTTGATATTCAATAACTTTCGCTTTGAGGTTCACGATGCGTTTTTCAATCATTTCAAATTCGTTCATTTGGCTACCCGTAGAGACGGCGTTTTGCTTTAGATACGCGTCGTAGTTGCCCTTAAAAGTTTGTGAGCCACCGTCTTTTAGTTCGACAATTCGGTCAACTTCACGAAGAACATCGCGGTCGTGAGTAATAAGCAGCGTTGCTTCATTAGCACTCTTTAGCCATTCGATAAATTGGTCTTTTGCAATATAGTCCATGTGGTTCGTTGGTTCGTCAACGAGTGCAAGGTCGGCATCTGAATGCATAATTTTCACCACTTCAACCAAACGCTTTTGTCCACCAGATAGGGTAGAGAATTCGCGGTGTGCCACGTCAGGAAGTTGGAAGTTAGCTAGTTCGCGTTCGATCTGTTCTTCAATTTGATAAAAACCTTTGTCATCAAAACGAACGAGTGCTTCGCTATACACGTCGATCTTTTTCATATCATCACCCATCGTCATAGGGTAGGTTTCAATAATGTGACTGAGGGCAGAGTATTCAGGCAGACCTTGAAGAATATATTGTAAGACAGTCTTATCGCCAACATCATGGTATTCCTGCTGCGTCGCAACAATCACTGTACCGGGTTTATTGATAATTTCACCCGTAAAGTCTTTATCCATACCCGCAAGTATTCCGAACAAAGTAGATTTTCCGACACCATTCCGACCAATGACGCCAATTTTTTCACCATCGTTAATAGTGAACCGCACTTTTGACATGAGGGACTTAGATCCAAAGGATTTTTCAGTAATAGTAATATCGGAAATCACAACCTATCCATTGTAACAGATTAGGCGCCGCTTGTCCTTGCTAAAATTAATTTTCTGTGACATAATTATAAGTAATAGAACACGTCTTTCGTCGTCCAACATCTCGCCAATCGAGCCAGCAACCGGTCATTTCGTCAATCTAGTTTCTACTATCAAAATCAAAGCAATCAACATAAATAGTATGAAAGGTGTATTACTTTATGCCAAAACTACCTCTAAAAATTGAAGTCGTTCGTTCGAACATCAAAGCCCTTAGCTCGATGAGTATTGAGTCGGCTACCGCTATCGCCGCAACGTTACAGCTTCATTACACAGACGTAATCGTAACGAACATTGATACCGAATCTGACCTTTTAGCATTAATTGAACGAAAGCCAGACCTCGCTTTCCTTGGTATGCACTACATACGAAGTGAAACCGGATTACAGGCAAAAATCTGGGTGAGTGACGAACTGGAAAAAGCGGGCATCCGCCACACAGGATCAGGAAAATTTTCTCATCGCCTTGGACTTAACAAGCACCTCGCCAAACAGCGAATGATTGAAAGCGGCTTACAAACCTCTCCATTTCAAATCATACGCCGCGATAATGAAGAAGTTATTAACGAAGGTAAATTAACCTTTCCGTTATTCGTGAAACCAAGTAATAAAGGCGGGGGACAAGGCATTGATGAATTTTCAGTCGTCCGCAGCGTCACGGAACTTCGTGAAAAAGTTGCTTCGATTCATACAGTTCATAATGCCGATGCACTTGTTGAAGAATTTTTAGTTGGTCGTGAGTTTAGTGTTGCTATTATCGCCAATCACCATTCGCAAAAACTGACCGCAATGCCGATCGAACTTGTTGCAGAAAAGGATTCCAACGGCGAGCGAATGCTCAGTAAAGTAGTGAAGTCATCGAACGCAGAAGGTGTGCTTGAAGTTACTGATGCTGCGGAACGATTGAGGTTAAAGTCTTTTGCTATTAACGTATTTCACGCACTTGGCGCCCGAGATTACGGACGCATTGATGTACGGTTTGATAAATTCGGAGTTCCGCACTTTCTTGAAGCAAATTTAATTCCTAGTCTTATTGACGGATACGGTTCGTTCCCAAAAGCATACGAAATGAACCTTGGACTCGATTACGAAACTATGCTGATGCAAATTGTACGTCTTGCCTTAAACCGCGAACCAAAAAAGATTCTTTTGTTCGATAGTTAATTTTCGATTTGATTCGAAACCTTATGAAACTTGCTTTCAATATTTTCACGTCCATGCTTGAGTGTCTTTGTCATCCAAATAAGTTCAGTCCAAGCGCCTTTGATGTATTCCCTGTAATCTTCATTTAATAATGTTCCGCTATCATCAAAAAGGTCGTTAATTTTTGGGAATTGCATATCCGTAAAAGTCGATACAAGTCCTAATTCACGAGCTGGGTGAAGCATCGCTTCGATACCGCGAACACCGCCCCAAGCACTGGACGAAACTCCTCCGTACGCTACAGGTTTATGAATGTAATTCTTTAACTCGCTATCGAGCATTCTTTTTAGTGTGCCCGGAATACTATGGTTATATTCTGGAAAGACAATAAAGAAGCCTTCAGCGCGTTCAGTAACGGCAGTATAGCGAGGGTCTTTTCCTTCAGCGTCATTTCCATCACCTGGGAAGTAGTAATCTTTTGGATCAATCACTTCAGTTTCAACTTCTTCAAACGTTGCGCCGACTTCGGCGACGAGGCGGGCAGCGAAGATACTTTTACGTTGTTCACGATTCGTGCCTGCGAGTACGGGAATGTATAGTTTTGTCATGTAGTGCTCCTTGTTGATCTTAGTATAAGCTATAGCGGTTCAATGAAGATACATGAATAGTAAATAAGAGGAGTGTCATCTTTCACGGATCGATGTCATACTAGGTCAAATGAATACCCTCGAAACATTCGGCTGGAACGAACGCCTTTCCCAAGACTGGCAGTTGGCTCTTTCTGATTTTCCACATCTTACTCCGGCTCGGGTCACGGCAGATTTCGGCACCTCACTTCGTCTTGCGACACCAAAGGAAATTACCGCCGAATTATCCGGAAAGCTTGCACACTATTCTGACCGACAAGACATCCCAAAAGTAGGGGACTGGGTTGGTGTTCATATCACCGATAATAACGCAGTGATTGAAACAGTTCTGCCCAGAACGGGTGAAATTGCCCGGGCTGCTGCCGGAAACAAAACAGTCAAACAAGTTATTGCCGGTGGGATTGATATCGCATTTGTTATTCTTGCGCTTGATAATGACTTTAACGTCGACCGACTTCGTCGCTATCTTTACCAACTTTCAATTAATAACATCCAGCCTGTGATTGTTTTAAACAAAGCCGATAAAACAGATGCTATTCAATCATATGTCTCTCAACTTGAATCTTTTGCCGTGCCTATTATCGTTACGACAGCAAAAAATAATGAAGGCGTAGAGGAAATCCTTACGCACATTACTACTGGTAAAACCGCCATTCTTCTTGGGTCTTCAGGCGTAGGAAAGTCGACGATCACTAATGCACTCCTCGGCGATATTCGCCAAAAAACTGCTGAAGTTCGAGAGTCAGACGACACAGGAAAACACACGACCGTTCACCGTGAACTATTTATGCTTCCGGGTGGGGGAATGCTCATCGACACACCTGGTATCCGAGAATTACAGCTTTGGGGAACAGAAGATGATCTTGAAGAGAACTTCGACGATGTCACGACACTCATCTCTCACTGTAAGTATTCTTCGTGTCAGCATAACGGCGAAGAGGGATGTGCAATTCGAATCGCACTTGATAATGGATCTTTGGAGCCACATCACTACGCAGCATACGTAAAGCTCAAAGCGGAACTCGGTGATTTAAAAGTACGCAAAATCGCCAAAAGCAAAGCTGATAGTGCATTAGCAAAAAAACGAAATATCGCCAAACAAGGCAAGAAATTATTCAAAAAAGAGAAGTTCGACCAGGAATAAGATTTAATTATATTGCGTATTTCGTCGTATCACGACTCATCAGCGAAACTATTATATTTTCGGATACGCGTGTCCGCGGAGGAGGGAAAGCCATAACTGGCACCCCTCACTCCACGGACTGTGTCGACCTAAGTCAACACGAACACGCTGTATGTGATTACTCGCCGAACAGGTCCTGCTCTTCGAGGTTACCCGACTCGAAAGCCGCGTTTGCCTCGTCGGTGGATACGACACGCGTGATGCGGTCATACGCAGCCTGACCGTAGAGGGTCTCGCCGTCAGGCTTGACCATCTTCAGTTCGTCGGACGGGAAGTCCGACTTGATACCGGCGTTGAACAGGTTGTCGGTCACGCGCCACTTGTTGTAAGTGGCGGCCATGACCTGGATACGGTCCTGCGAGCCCTGGAACTCGTCGCGGCACCCAACCACCAGTGTCTGGAGGTTCTGCCAGTCGCGCTGGTCGATCTGCGGGTAGTTCTCCTGCAGAGCGGACACGAACTGACCACCACCCAGCACACCAGAGGCATTGGTCGGATTGCCTTCGGCGTCGACGTAGCGAGCCGACGCAACTTCAACCAGCGTCTCCTTGATGGTCTGGTACTCCTCCTCGGTGACCTGGGCCGCGATGCGACCCTGATCGACACAGGTAGAGAGCGAGTTGATCGATTGGTTATACAGGGCCGTGAGGTCCTGCTCCTGTCGCTCACCTTCGTTGCGAACGCTGAAGTTGTAGCCGATGACAGCGAGGATGATCAGACCGATCACCACCACAGCACCAAGTACGACAACGAGCGTCTTGTTCTTTTTAAACCATTCCATGATGTATTCCTAACTAGCGAAAACGGTTGAAGCGGTCGTCAAGCCGACGCCACCTCTTGGGGTTTTTTGATCGTACGGCTTCATACAGTTTACGGTATACACCGTTGTACTGTGAGGCATAGTCCTGCTCGTTAGAACGAGGAGGATTTGCTTCTGAAGACCGTCCAAAAAGCTCGTATCGCCCGGCGAAGTACCACCAAACAAATGCGAGCAGGCTTACAAATCCGATCATGAGACCAAATTGCCAGGGCTTCGGTTCGATTTCAACGACAAGATTGGCATATCCAATCTGTGTGCCATCATCCTTGCAGTCCATGCAAGCACGCTGGAACGGGAAGTCCTGAAGGACGACACGCTCAAGCACACCAGGCTCATCACTGATGGTTACCGCAACCTCGTCATCACCACCATCTTGCGACGGAGTAACGACGGTGTGCGGGTCACCAATAACCTGTTTGGGATCAAGTGGAGTATCCGGAAGGAAGTTCATGATGCCTCGCAGCATCACTTCATTTCCAAACGGCATGCCGGTAGAGGCCATGCTCCACTGGATCGTGTCGTTCTGAACACCTGCGACCACGATGATCGCATTCTTAGCAATGGCGCGACGACCGAAGTCGTCCCCAAGCCAGTAGGCCTTGAGTGCGTTCAGATAGTCGGTTTGATTATCGACCAACGAGCTATCGATAAGGACCAGATGCAAATCACCCTGGAGCTTGGAGCCCAGAGCAGCATCAAATGTCATCAGCGAAGCTTGCCACTTTTTAGGATCCGCAACCGTGACGCCGACAAAGCTTACTTTGTCTGCAGTCGAGTCGTTGAACCCATAGAGTGGATCGGTCGTAAGATCTTTCGTGTGTTCCGGGAGAATCCCTTCTTTCAAGTAGCGCTCGACGTTCTCACTGAAAGGTTTCAGCAGATCGTCGTGCGACGCCAGTACGTAGTTGTTGTAGTCGAACAGGCGAGTGACAGGACGAGGGTTACCTGCGTCAAGTCGCTGCTTTGCCTTGGTCCACTGTTTCGGATCTCCGCGAGGAAGATCTTCTGGGATTGCGCCGCCTTGATAGCCCTCACCATCCTTCACATACGAGTACGGAAACGAGTACGAACCACCGAGCGAATCGGTGATACGGTACGAGTATTCATAAGCTGCGTATGGGTTGTAGATGTAGGCAATCTCGATGCGCGTTCGCATCTCTTGATGACTCCGACAATTTGTACCGTCAGAATCACACCCGTCACTCACCGTTACGTAGTAGATCACGGTGTAAGCGTAGGTCTCTCCGGTTTGGTATTCGTGATCACAGTTGCTGTGACCCGAAGAGGCGTCTCCGCCACTTTGTCCAGGTTCGCAAGTGATGACTTGAACGGTTGCGCTGGTCTCCACACCATTTCGGAACTCTTCATATCGAAGCGCATCCGCGGTGGAAAGTGCCTTGCCCACGAGAAACACCGCAGGCATCGCAAACAGATAGGCGACAAGTAGTCCGGCGATGAACTCACGCCATGAAATACTCCAGTCCAGATCTGGGAAGATCTTGGGAATAAAGTACCTCAGCGCAAGCCCACTTCCTGCCACAATAGCGGCAGTAATGAGCAGTGCAAGAATCATTAAGTCTTCTTTCTAGTAGGATAATCTTTGTGAAATGTTCACATACAGCAATGTCAATGTGCTACCGCGAGGTTCGCGAAGCGTCACCTCTTGAATAACTCGAGAATTATAGCATAAAATATCCAAAAAGTCAATCATGATCACCCCTGTAAGCAGCATGTACAGAGTGTAAAAAAATACGCATGAATTATTCATTCATGCGTCTTCTATACAAAATTCGTTTCGCGGTAATGGCCGGCATCGTTGGCGGCCATTACATCCGAAGGGATATTTATGGATGGATCGCCGACACTACGTCGACGACTTGGAGGTGCGGATCAACTGCATAAACTCAAGCTCGGTTTTTAGTTCCGAACGAGCAAGTACAGAATGATCCAAATACGCAGTCTCGGACAAGGAGCCCTTGAACGGTCTGCGTATTGCGCCAAGCTGCTCATAGAACTCATCTTCAAGCTGGTGCTTGAACTCTGCGAGCTGCTTGTTACCAAACTGCAAAATGCGCGGCCAGGTTGGTCGAATGGCGATAGCAAAGGTTGAAGAAAAAACAACCAACGCCCAGCCAATATACGACCACTCTGTTCGACCACTCATGATTCCGACAAAAAGGATGATGCCGGTGTACACAACGATACTTAGATGTGCCTTATACGGGTTCTTTCCTTTCTTGACCTTCTTCACGGTGACGACTGTCGTAACGCCGCCTTTGGGGGTCACTTCGAACTCGGTGTGCTTGTTACGATCCTTGATCGCCGAGATGAAAGCCGCCAAGAATACTGGCATTACGGCAACCATCAGAATGCGACCACGCAGGTACAGGCCTCGCTCTACCTTAGGGCGGATATTGAAACGCTGCGCCCACAGGAAAGCGACCTCGAACACCACAAGGATCGGGATGTACGCCATCAGGAATGGCAACACCTCGAGCTTGGCTGCTTCCCAGCCAAAACCGAAATACAGCCCCATCAACACCAGGCCAAGGCCATAAGCGGCACCAATGAGGTAGTACATCTGAATCCAGCTGTATAGCAAACCCTGAAGTGGTTTCATGCCACGAATGGCGCTAAACGTTCGAGTGAACAGCAGGTCATTACAACCTTTTGCCCAGCGAAACTGCTGCTTGAAGAACGTCGACCATGTGTCGGGACCCTCACCAATGGCGAGGGCTTCCTGAACATACGTCGACTTCCATCCATGCGAATGCAGCAGGATTCCAGTCGCCAGATCTTCGGTGAGGTGCGGGTTATACAGCCCGACCTCTTTCAAAGCGGCGACGCGAATGACGTGATTGGCGCCGATCAACATAGTTGAATCGATCTTTGCCAGACCCTTCAGGATTGGACCGTAGAACCCGTAGGTTTGTTCGGCCGCACCACGAGCGACGAAGTTGTCCATGTTGCCATAGACTTGCGGCGTTCCCACCCATGCAACCTCGGGATCGAGGAAGTAGGGGAGCGTCTTCGTCAAAAAATCATTCCGAGGAATGAAGTCGGTGTCAATCTGTGCGACAATGTCGTACATCTGTGCACCGTGGGCGTCATACCACGCGTTGTGGTTGCCACCCTTTGACTTGGGACTGAATTTGCTGCCGATCTCGTTGTAGCGAGCGATGCCCTTTCGGCTGAAGTAGTGCACGCCGATGATCTCGCACAAAGTACGCACATCGTTGTCATCTCCTTCATCGAGCACCCACGTGTCGTGCGGATAGTCAACATCTCTCATTGTTGTGAGAGTCTTCGAAAGCATGTCGAGCGGCTCACTACCAGGAACGTACGTCGTGATGAACGCGACGCGTGTTGTGGCAGGATCAGGCAACTCGACAGGAGCGCGCATTTTCCCGGGTCGCTGAAGCAACCCAGTAATCACAAAGCCAAGCGTCATCATGAAGACAGGCAACAGGATGACGATAGACAGTGTGACGAAAAGTGCGATGTCGAAAACGGTCGGAAGACCGTCTCCCGAGAAGTTGACTGGTCGCCGATCAAAGCTAAGCCAGTACTGCGCAAACCGGATGAACGCCACGGCAATTGCTCCGACGAAAATCCAGTATATCCAACGCTCTTTAGAGCTCATGGAAATCCTTTCTTGAAACGAATTGAATTGTGTAGGAACTCAAATACTAGAACAGCATAAGATTTTTACATTATAACATATTTATGATTATTTTCAATTTAACACCTAAGAAAATTTTTCAATACATACCGCACATTTGTAAAAACAGTACTTTCGCGTAGAATTAATACTAATGAAACGATTCTATAACGTCCTCATCAACACCCTTATCGCAAACGTCACGACCAGCTTTTTGTGGTTTGCGTTAACTTTCTGGGTATACCTCGAAACTCGCTCTGTAATGGCAACCGCGATTATCGGTGGTTCATATATGCTGCTCGTCGCGATTTTCAGCCTCGTCTTCGGAACTATTGTTGACCACAACAAGAAAAAGAACGTCATGCTGGCATCAAGTATCGTGACATTCTCGATGTATTCACTTGCTGGACTGTTATTCATTATTTTCCCACAAAGTGAATTAACAGATTGGGGGACGATTGGGTTCTGGCTATTCGCTGGCGTTATTTTATTTGGTGGCGTCATCGAGAATATGCGTAATATTGCACTTTCTACCACGGTGACTTTGTTAGTTCCAAAAGAAGAACACGCCAAAGCAAACGGCCTAGTAGGAGCCGTGCAGGGAATTGCGTTCCTCGTTACATCTGTCTTTAGTGGACTTTCAATTGGGTTCCTTGGGATGGGATGGACGCTTGTGATTGCAATCGTGCTTACAGCCGTTGCGCTTGTACACCTGGTATTCGTTTCGATTCCTGAAGAAAAAATTCTGCACGATCCAGAACTCGCAAGTAAGAAAATTGACATCAAAGGAAGCATTGCTGCAATTCGTGCTATCCCAGGGCTGATGCCACTTATTATCTTTAGTACCTTCAACAACCTTGTAGGTGGTGTCTTTATGACCTTGATGGATCCGTACGGATTAACGCTATTTTCTGTACAAATATGGGGCATTATCCTTGGTATCACCAGTACAGGATTTATTATTGGCGGCGCCATTATTGCAAAGAAAGGCCTTGGCAAAAATCCTCTACGAACACTTCTATACGTCAACGTTGCGATTGGTATTTTAGGAATGACCTTTACGCTGCGTGAATGGTGGTGGCTCTACGCACTCGGCATGTGGATATTTATGGCACTTATGCCATTCGCCGAAGCAGCCGAACAAACGATCATTCAACGTGTTGTTCCATTCAAACGCCAAGGACGAGTCTTCGGTTTTGCCCAAAGTATTGAGGCCGCGGCTGCGCCGATTACTGCATTCTTAATTGGTCCGATTGCACAGTTTGGTCTGATTCCATATATGAATAGCGACGCTGGAAAAAACCAACTAGGATGGCTATTAGGGGCAGGTGAGGCAAGAGGAATTGCACTTGTGTTCCTTATCGCTGGATTTATTGCCATTATGGTTGCGATCTTTGCTTTCAAGACAAAATCATACAAGCTTCTTTCGAAATCGTACAGCGAATCTTAATTGACTTTTTATAGTATTTATGCTAAAATATATTTAATGCATCAACCGGTGCACTATTTCTCCGAATAAGGAGCGTACATGACCACA
>Ga0247804_10000572_pt1 | contig 16909 bp, 16 predicted proteins | sample UWRJL029104C1_FD_181142 | JGI IMG/M metagenome (GOLD analysis project Ga0247804, IMG submission 181142) | Plant litter microbial communities from Arlington Agricultural Research Station in Wisconsin, United States - UWRJ-L029-104C-1 | ecosystem: Environmental > Terrestrial > Plant litter >...
ATTGTTGCCGCCCAATTCCAATAAACTTTTTCCTAAACGAGCACCAACAGCAGCAGCAACAGTTTTACCCATTCTGGTAGAGCCAGTGGCCGAAATTAATGGTATTCGGCCATCATTAGTCATTAATTCACCGGTCGATCTGTCGCCAATAATTAAATTAGAAACGCCTTCGGGCATATCGTTTGCCAGTAATACCCCGGCTATTATTTTCTGGCAGGCAACTGCTGTTAAAGGTGTTTTTTCTGAAGGTTTCCAGATGCAGACGTTTCCACAAATCAGCGCAAGAGCAGCATTCCAACTCCAAACTGCTACAGGAAAATTAAATGCAGATATAATCCCAACAATTCCTAACGGATGCCACTGCTCATACATGCGGTGGTTCGGCCGTTCACTATGCATGGTCAATCCGTAAAGTTGGCGGGATAAGCCAACAGCAAAATCACAGATGTCTATCATTTCCTGAACTTCGCCGAAACCTTCCTGTAAACTTTTTCCCATTTCGTATGAAACAAGTGTGCCCAGGGCTTCTTTATTTTGCCGTAAAGCATCGCCAAACTGGCGAACAATTTCACCTCTTTTTGGTGATGGAACCGTTTTCCAGAAAATGAAAGCTTCCTGAGCCTTTTCAATAACTGAATTGTAGTCCGACTGGTTAGCAACTTTCACTGTAGCTATTTTTTTGCCATCTACAGGTGAAAAACTATCAATTGTTTCTGAATTAGAAGCCCCACCCCAATCGTTTCCTGTGCTAAAAGCGGCATTGTTTGGCTCAATTCCTAATTTGTTTAATATCGATTGAATATCTGTTTTCATAATAATATTTGCTCGTTAAAGTCTTTTTTGCCCGATTTTCAAAGCTAAGATTTACATTGGTCTTTTCTTCTGGTATCAATAATATAAACAATTTGCCAGCCTTTTTCACCTTTAACCAACTGAAACGAATTCACTCCGCAATGACTAAACTTTTCATCGACATAAAATTTATAATCCGTCCAAACACTGGCTAAAGGGCCATCCACTAATATCTTTGTGAATACGATTCGCTCATCATATTTTTGGTTGTGCGGCGTGCCGATGAACTTTATAAATTCGGAAACGGACTCTGTCCGAACGGTATTTTTGCCATCTTTACTAACAATCGTTTGTAAAATAATGTTAGTTGCAAAAGCAGATGCCGCTAAAGTACTGTCGCCGGTTTTCATTCCCAGAAAAAGATTGCTGACTGTTTTTTTTACAGCATCCTCATCGAGGTTTTGCGCCAAAAGTTCCTGGCTAAAAAATGCACATATAATTGCTAAAATGACTGCTTTTTTCATGACTTACTTATTACGGTTACTGACATAAATTTATGTTATTTTTGCAGGAGAAGGGAAAAGAAACTGCGCTAAAGAAAAATGTTAGTGATTATTCACACATCTAAAATCAATTGATGTCGTTTATTTTCAGTGATTTATGCTGAAATAAATAGCTAATGTTAATAATTATTTTTTAACTACATTGGTAAATATTGTAAAATTATATAGTGTTTTTCGGCTAATGGCACGGTTCTTTAATAGTTATAAATATGGAAGAAGAATTCTTTTTTGAATCCAATGAAGACGCTCAACGCTCAGTAGAACGTTACGAGGAAATGATCAGGAATAAAGATCAGTATTTTTTTGATGCGGGTGCTTTTGAATATATTGTAGATTTTTATATTGAAAAAAATGATCCGGTGAAAGCCTTACAGGTAGTTGATTATGCGATAAGTCAACACCCTTATGCCACTGTTTTTTTAATCAAGCAGGCACACCTGTTTATCTTAACAAATAATAATGAGCAGGCTTTTCTGGCTTTGCAAAAAGCAGAACTATTAGAGCCATCAGAGCCTGACATTTATTTACTTCGCGGTAATATTTATCAAAACACAGAACGTTACAGTGAGGCACTCGAAAATTATGAACAGGCTTTGCTATTGGCGGAAAGTACAGATGAAATTCTACTGCAAATCGCATATGTTTACCAAAACATGTCTGATTATGAAAGTGCCATTACTTACATAAAAATGAGTCTGGAACAAAACATGGAAAATCAGGATGGTTTATATGAGCTTGCTTTCTGTTATGATGTTCTGGATAAGCAGGAAGAAAGCATCAAATTCTATCAGCAATATATCGATACCGACCCATACTCGTATGCGGCCTGGTATAACCTCGGTAATAGTTTTCATAAACTTAATCTTTTTGAAAAAGCAATTGACGCTTATGATTACGCCATTTTAATTAAAGAAGATTTCAGTTCTGCCTATTTCAACAAGGGGAATGCCCTGGTTCAGTTGGATAAATATGATGAAGCAATAGAGGTTTATAAACAAACTTTTGAATATGAGCAGCCAAACGCTGATACCTACTGTGCCATTGGTGAGTGCTATGAAAAGCTGGAAAAAATGGATGAAGCCCGTTCTTATTATAAGAAGTCGGTGAAGATGGATTCAAAAATGGCAGATGCCTGGTTTGGAATCGGGGTAACGCTAAACCATGAAGAGCGCTATTTTGAATCTTTACATTTTTATAAAAAGGCAATCGATTTAGAAGCGGAAAATCCTGATTTTTGGTTTGCAATGGCAGATGCTTATTATAAACTGAACCAGATAGAAGAATCGATTACTGCTTACGAAAAAGTTTTAGAATATAACCCGCTGGATATGGAGGCCTGGCTGGATTTTAGTACTGTTCTTTATGAACAGGGAAAACTTCTTGAAGCCTCGGAAACCATGGCTGAAGCAATTAAGAATAATCCTGAAGCAGCTGAACTTTATTATAGAATGGTGGCCTACCTATTTGCGCTTGGCAACTATGCCGATGCGTTAGGATATCTGGAAACTGCTTTAACGATTGATCCGGAGAAGCACTATATTTTATTCGAATACTTACCGCAGTTACAGGATAATAGTGCCATTCTCAATGTAATAAACAGATTTATCAGGTAGACATCCTTGTGAAGAAAATTTAACAAATAAATCTGAAAATTTTTTTCACTTTTGTAAACATATGAATTACCCATTATTAAACGTTCCCGAACGTCCATCTAAACCACGCCAGAAAGGCTTAACAATGGTTATGGATAAGGGATTAAGTCTTCGTCAGGTAGAAGATTTTATTGAAGTTGCCGGTGTACATACAGACATTGTAAAATTAGGATGGGCAACCTCGCATGTTACGCCAAACCTTAAAGAAAAATTAGCCTTATATAAAAGTGCGGGTATTCCGACTTATTTTGGTGGAACACTATTCGAAGCCTTTATTATTCGTAATCAATTCGAAGATTACCAACGTGTTTTAGATCAGTATGGAATGGAGTATGCAGAAGTATCTGATGGTTCCATAGAAATAGAACATGATATAAAATGTGGTTACATCAGCGAGCTTGCAAAACAGGTTACCGTAATTTCAGAAGTTGGAAGTAAAGATGCCGCCAAAATATTTGCGCCATACAAATGGATCAAATTGATGAAGGCAGAAATGGAAGCTGGTTCCTGGAAAGTAATCGCAGAGGCCCGTGAAGGTGGAAATGTTGGTATTTATCGCGGTAGCGGTGAAGTTAGAGAAGGCCTGGTCGACGAAATATTGACACAGATCCCTGAGGAAACGATTATTTGGGAAGCACCGCAAAAAGAACAGCAGGTTTGGTTTATCAAATTAATTGGTTCAAATGTAAACCTTGGTAACATTGCGCCTGCAGAAGTTATCCCGTTAGAAACCATTCGCTTAGGTTTAAGAGGCGACACATTCGATCATTTTCTTAATTTAGGAAAATAATCAAAAACCCGTCATTGTGAGGCACGAAGCATTCTTTAAAAAAAGAACACCTTTGTGCCTTTATACAACGTAACATATTGAAATGAAAACTTACGGTTTAATCGGGTATCCCCTCAGTCATTCCTTCTCAAAAAAATATTTTACAGAAAAGTTTTTAGCTGAAGGAATTGCCGATCATCAGTATGAACTTTTTCCTATAGAAAATTTAAAATCGCTACCCGGTTTAATTGATGAAAATCAATCGCTTTGCGGCTTGAATGTAACCATACCGCACAAAATAAATGTGATTAGCTACCTTGATGAAATTGAGGAAGCTGCGGGAAAAATCGGTGCTGTAAATTGTATTTCAATAAAAAGGTTTGAGGATAAAGTTTATTTAAAAGGATACAACACGGACGCTTATGGATTTGAATCCTCTTTAAAGCCCTTATTAAAGCTTCAGCATACGAAAGCCTTAGTTTTTGGCGATGGTGGTGCCGCAAAAGCCGTAAAGTATGTACTTGAAAAGCTGAATATCGAATACCAGGTTGTGGTGCGCAAAGCAACCGAAAACGCTATTTTGTATCGCGATATAACACCTGAAATTTTAAAGGCGCATAAGTTACTCATTAATACAACACCTTTGGGCATGTCTCCAGATATAGCGACTTATCCAGATATAAATTATGCGCTGCTGGATTCAGAATATTTGGCTTACGATTTAGTTTACAACCCTTTAGAAACAGTATTTTTGAATAAAGCATCAGCAAATGGTGCTGATGTTAAAAATGGCCTGGAAATGCTTCATCAACAAGCAGAAAAGGCATGGGAAATATGGAATAATATTTTATAAACAGCGTTATTAATTATTGCTATAAAATGATGAGGCGATTTGTAAAATTGAAATACCTGTTTTTTATTCCATTATCGCTTCTGTTGTTAATAACAGCCTGTCAAAATAATGAATACAGTCCAAAGCCGAAAGGCTATTTCCGGATTGTATATCCAAAAAAAAAATACCGGGAATTTAAATCTTCAGCTCCTTTTACATTTGATTATCCGGTTTATGCACAAATGGAAAAGGATAAAGGGAAAAACATAGAGAAGGACTGGTACAATATGCATTTTATTCAGTTTAACGGTTTTTTACATCTAACCTACTATGATGTAGCTAACAAAGCCGAATATGAGGAAATGGTGGAAGATGCCAGAAAACTGGCTTTTAAACATACCATTAAAGCCAGTGCAATTGATCAGAAATTAATTAATTATCCTGATAGAAAAGTATATGGTATTTATTATGCCATCGAAGGTAATACCGCTTCTTCAGTTCAATTTTTTTTAACAGACAGTACAAAACATTATTTCAGAGGCGCTTTATATTTTAACGAACGGCCACAGTACGATTCTATTGAGCCGGTCTTAAAATTCATTAAGAGCGATATCGATAAAATGATTGCTACCTTTAACTGGAAGAATTAATTTCTTGATTTTAATATAATGATTAATATAAAGACTTTTACTTTTAACGCATACAGCGAAAATACTTACATTTTGTTTGATGAAACCAACGAATGTGTTATTGTCGATCCTGGTATGTACGATGGAAAAGAACAGAACGAAATCGTTGCGTTTATAAAAGAAAAGAATCTTAAACCGGTTTTGCTTCTAAATACGCATTGTCATTTAGACCATGTTTTCGGAAATAAATTTGTTTTTGATACCTGGGGCTTAAAGCCGCAATTCCATAAAGGCGAATTACCGGTTTTGCAGAGTGTACCTGCTTATGCACCGCAAATGGGTTTTTCGAAGTATGAACTATCGCCTGAGCCGGAAATTTTTTTGGAAGAAACCGGAACTGCTAAATTTGGTGGCAGTTCTTTAGAATTGATTTTTGCACCAGGTCATTCACCCGCTCACCTATGTTTTTACAGTGAGACCGATGGATTTTTAATTGGAGGGGATGTTCTTTTTTACGGCAGTATTGGTCGTACAGATTTACCCGGAGGAAACCATCAACAACTAATTGATAACATCAGAACAAAACTTTTCCCCTTACCGGACGCAGTAAAAGTTTATCCCGGCCACGGACCCGCGACTACAATCGGATTTGAAAAAGAACATAATCCCTTCTTTTAATGTTAGATGGAAGCTGGGTAATGGCATATAGCAAGTACACATTCCAATATCCATCTTACGTTTTCCATATTACATTTCACATTTTCCATATATTTAGCCCGTGAACACGCCATTATATATTGCCAAAAGGTATTTATTTGCAAAGAAATCGACAAATGCCATTAACCTGATTTCCGGGATCTCTATGGTAGGCGTTATGGTAGGCAGTGCAGCTCTAATCATCATTCTATCCGTGTTTAATGGTTTAGAAGTTACCATCCTCAATATGTTTAACACGATGACACCAGAGCTTGCCATTGTTCCGGCAAAGGGTAAGACTTTTAATCCGGATACCAAATATTTCAATCAACTCAAAAGCAATAAGAAAATCTACTCTTTTACTGAAGTTCTACAAGAAAATGCCTTATTGAAATATAACAACAAGCAAGCTGTTGGCATGGTTAAGGGTGTAAGTTACGATTACCTTAAAAATCCAAAATTAGACAGTACCATTCGCGAAGGCCGGTTTATTCTGCGCAACAGAAGTGGCTACAGTTCGGTTATCGGCTCCGCTTTGCAAGCTTACCTGGCCGTAAATACAGTTGATCCTTTTACTGAACTGGAAATTTATTCGCCAAAGAAAAGCATCGCTGTTAATAACCTGAACCCGGCCGATGATTTCATAAACAAAAGCATTCGTGTGAGCGGTGTATTTGAAGTTCAGCAGGAATTTGATAACGGAATCGTCGTGCCACTGGATTTTGCCAGGGAACTTTTGGGAGAAGACAAAAATGTGTCATCGATAGAGATTAACTTCAAACCAGGTGTAAATATCGATGAATTCCAGAAAGAAATTTCAGCAAAAGCAGGCAATGCATTCGAAGTACTTAACCGGGCTCAGCAAAATCGTTCGCTATACCACATCTTAAATACCGAAAAATGGGCAGTATATATTATTCTTACTTTTATTTTAATTATTGCCATATTTAATATTATTGGCTCACTTACAATGTTGGTGATAGATAAGGTAAAGGATATTGCCATTTTGACTAGTTTAGGTGCCAGCAAGAAGCTAATAAAGCGGATATTTCTACTTGAAGGTATGATGATTACCATGTCGGGTTGTGTGTTCGGATTGATAATCGGACTTATATTTTATTTTCTTCAGCACAAATATGGCTTAATCAAGATGGGTGAAGATACGCTTGTAAGTTCCTATCCGATAGGACTTAAATGGAAAGATTTTATTTTAGTTTTTCTTACAGTAGGTTTTTTCTCATTTTTGGCATCTGCTTTGTCATCAAATTTGAGCGTAAAGAAGATAGATCAGCTAAATCAAACATTATAAACATGAAGTTATTTAAACAAGCAACTGTATTTGCTATACTATCAGGTATAGTCTTTGCCGCTTGTAACAGACAGGAAAAGCCGGAAGAGCAGAGTAACCTCAAAATTATCAAAGGTTTATATAGTTTTGGTCCCGAAATGAAGTCTTTTACACTCTGCGAAGATGGAAGGGAATACTGGGTTACAGACAGCGTTAAAAATCTGGAACTTTCCTACAGCAATTTAAATTTTGAAAAGCCTTACGAACCGGTTTATGTAGAATTACAAGGTTATTTTACAAAGTCAGACACGGCAACAGTCGCTGCAGATTTTGATTCTACCCTGGTGGTTACAAAAGTAATTAAAATCAGCCGCGAAATACCCGACGGTCCTTGTGCACAGTAGCGAGCTTTAATTTCAGGTTAAATTAAATGATCACTGAATAATGACTTGGGCGTTTTAACACGCTTTCCTCTGTATCTTTTTGGCTGCCTTTCATATAGCCTAAGCTACAGCCAAAAAGGATGTCGCTCCAATCGTTAACGCGAAGCCCTTCGATCTTTCGTTATATATTTGCTGCCCGGCCTTCAAAAATAAATTTATCTCTAAAACTAAATAATAGAACAGATTCACTGTTGATATTTTTATTTTTAGCCAAAATTACAATCATGGAAGAAATAACGTGGAACGATTTTGAGAAGGTTGAATTGCGCGCAGGAACAATATTAGAAGTTTTCGATTTTCCCGAAGCCAGAAAACTGGCATATAAACTAAGGGTTGACTTTGGAGCATTTGGTATTAAAACCAGCAGTGCACAAATCACTAAACTATACACTAAAGAAGAATTACTTGGTAAACAGATCATTGGTGTGGTTAACTTCCCCAAAAAGCAAATCGGCAAATTCATGTCCGAATTTTTGGTTACGGGTTTTGCTGATGAAAATGGCGACATCGTATTAACGACGCTGAGTGGAAAAGTTCCTAACGGGAGTAAAATGATATAGGTATCTTTGGACATGAGTTTTTACAATTTTGAAAACATCGATCCGGAAGCGGAAGACATACACTATATGAAACTGGCGTTGGCTGAAGCGCAAAAAGCATTGGCAGAAGATGAGATTCCGATTGGTGCAATCGTCGTTTCAAAAAACAGGATTATTGGTCGGGGATACAACCTTACAGAGCGATTTAACGATGTAACCGCACATGCCGAAATGCAGGCATTCACTTCTGCAAGCCAAACTATTGGCGGGAAATACCTTACAGACTGCACATTATACGTAACCATCGAACCTTGTGTTATGTGTGCAGGCGCCAGCTACTGGACGCAAATAAGTAGAATTGTTTACGGTGCCCGCGAAGAAAAGCGAGGCTTTTTATCTAAAGGAGTTAATTTGCTCCATCCAAAAACCGAATTAAAGGGTGGCGTATTAGCCGAAGAATGCGTGTCTATGATGAAAAACTTCTTTGCAAAAAAAAGATAGGTTAACGTCAACAAAACCAATTGATGATAATAACGTGAACAAAACTTAACCTTTGAATGTTATATTTGTTTCAGAAAACATTTTTTTAACTTAAACATATACATTATTATGGCTTTTGAATTACCTGCGTTACACTACGCAACCGATGCATTAGAACCGCATATTGATAAAACAACCATGGAAATCCACCATGACAAACATCACCAGGCTTATGTTACTAACCTTAATAAAGCGTTAGAGGGCAAGCCTGAAGCGAATTCAAGTATCGAAGATATCGTAAAAAACATTTCAAAATACCCTGCTGCGGTTAGAAATAACGGTGGCGGACACTATAACCACTCCTTATTCTGGAACATTTTAGGTCCAAATAAAGGTGGCGAGCCCACCGGCGAGTTAGCCAAAGCAATTGCATCTACTTTTGGTTCTTTTGCTGATTTAAAAACTAAAATGCAGGAAGCTGGTGCAACCCGTTTTGGCTCTGGCTGGGCCTGGTTATCAGTTGGTGCAGATAAAAAACTTCAGGTTTCTTCAACTCCAAATCAGGATAATCCTTTAATGGATGTTGCGGAAGTAAAAGGTACGCCAATTTTAGGTATTGATGTTTGGGAACACGCATACTATTTAAAATATCAAAACAAACGCCCTGATTACTTAGCTGCAATCTGGAATGTTGTTAACTGGGATGCTGTTGCAGAGCTTTACAAAAAAGCACTTTAATAATTCTTAAAAAATAAGATTACCGAAAGCCTGCAAACACAATTTGCAGGCTTTCTTATTAATTAATACCTTCGCATATAATATTTTGGCAACATGAAAAAGGTTATAGTTTTATTTTTAATGGTAATTGGATTTGGCTCTTTAGCTATTGCACAACAGAAAGCGCCAACACCAAGTGAGATTGCAAAGAAAAATGTGGAAGATTTAGATAAGAAGCTAAAACTCAATGATACTCAAAAAAGCATAATTTATAGCTTAACCTTTAATCAGGCTAAAGAGCAATCCGATTTAGTGAAGAGACAGCAAGCGGGCAATACTAACGAAGATGATATCGATAAGTATTACAAAATGCAAAACGAAACTTCAAAAAGCATTCGTAATGTTTTAAAGGGCGAACAGCAGGCTAAATATGATAGAATCATTGAAGACCGTTTAAGCGGGAAAGCCAATAAGAAAAAGAAAAAAGAAGAAGAGGAAGTCGAAGGTGACATCAGCGGACTTTTAATAAAACCGGAAAAAGTAAATTAAAAGAGGCATTTTAAATGCATCTAAATACCCACCACATCTTTTTTCTTTTTTTGCTTCATCGCCTTCGGAATAATTTCTAAAACTTCATCTTTCAATGCGTTTAGCATCCTTTTTTTGATGAAGTTTTTATGGGTTACCAAACTAATTTCCCTTACAGGTTCAGGCGATTTAAAATGCCTGATTTTGTTAGTCTGCCTGGCATTTAGCTCTGCTATCGCCAATTCCGGTAATAGTGTTGCACCACCGTTCAGGTCGACCATTCTGACAAGCGTTTCAACGCTACCTGTATTATATTCAAGACCCTGTAAACGATTGTTTTTCGTTGAGCGGCATATATTTAAAACCTGGTTTCGCATACAATGACCTTCATTCAAAAGCCAGATATTTTCTTCGTTTAAATCTTCTGCGTCAATTGATTTTTTCTTGTAAAGTTTGCTGTTTTTACTAATGTAACTTACAAAGTTTTCATAATAAACCGGTAGCTCAATTAGGCTTGCATCCGTTAACGGGGTTGCCAGAATTCCACAGTCTAACACACCCGTTTTTAAATGAGTAATGATATCTTCGGTTGTGTACTCCCAAATCATCAACTTTAGCTCCGGGTATTTTTCCAGCATTGCAGAAATTACTTCTGGCAATAAATACGGCGCAACAGTTGGTATTACCCCAATGCGTAGTTCCCCCGAAACGTTCTGCTGCTGACTGCTGATTAATTCTTTAATTTTGCTGCTCTCCTGAAGAATAATTCTCGCCTGGGCAACGATTTGCGAGCCGATTTCAGTCGGACTAACCGGCTGCTTACTTCTGTCAAATATCTTTACACTTAAAAGCTCTTCAAGCTTCTGTACCTGCATACTTAAAGTTGGCTGGGTAACAAAACATTTATCCGCTGCGGTTACGAAACTCCTGTAAGTATCTACGGCAACAATGTATTCAAGCTGAACTAAAGTCATATAGTTAAAATTGATTTATAATTTCAAATATATAAATTTTAGCTATTAATATAATTTTTGGAGTCAAATTTATTTCTAAATCACATTGACTTTTTTGCCGAAATTGATACAGATCTTAAACAGATCAATATGTTATCCGAGATTTCATAGAATGCTTTTGGAAAAACTTTTTGATGTTGAATAAACAAAGTAAGGCAAATGAATTTTATTCCAATTTTCATTGTGCAATCGTTCCCGTTATCGTTTGCAATGTTTATTTTTAATAAATAGTCTTCCGGAATAACTTAAATGATTAAAATTGTTCATCATATATTAATTAATTTCGGCTGCGTTTGAGGTTTACCAACAACGTAGCCGATTTAATTTTATCTAACCATAATATGAAAAACTTCCTGTTTTGTATTCTGTTATCATTTTGCTTAGTCGCAAATGCAAGTGAAGTCAAGCCCGATTTTGTTGTTGCGAGTGATGGTTCAGGAAACTTCAAAACTGTTCAGGAAGCGATAAATGCAGTTCCTGATTTCAGGAACAAGACAACCGCAATATTTATAAAAAAAGGTATTTATAAAGAAAAGCTTGTTTTAGCGGCATCGAAGAGGTATGTAAAATTCATTGGAGAAAGCTTAAAGGAAACCATCTTAACCTACGATGACTACAATCAAAAGAAAAATATTTTCGGCGAAGAAAAAGGTACATCAGGTTCTTCGAGCTTTTATATTTATGGCGAAGGTTTTTCTGCAGAGAATATCACCTTTGAAAATTCTTCAGGTCCGGTTGGGCAAGCTGTAGCCGTTTGGGCCGGTGGAGATAAATTGATTTTCAATAACTGTCGATTTTTAGGATTTCAGGATACACTATACACTTATGGGGCTAACAATCGTCAATATTATTACAATTGCTACATTGAAGGCACTGTCGATTTCATATTTGGCGCCTCCACAGCATGGTTTGAAAGCTGCACAATTTTTTGCAAAAAAGCCGGTTACATCACCGCCGCATCAACGGCTGATACAACAAAGTTCGGATACGTTTTTAACAAATGTAAGGTAATTGGCGATGCACCTGCTAACAGTTTTTTTTTAGGCAGACCATGGAGACCTTTTGCAAAAGTTGTTTATCTGAACTGCGAATTGCCAGGGTTAATTAATCCACAAGGCTGGAATAACTGGAGCAAGGAATCTAACGAGCAAACGGCCTATTATGCTGAATATAAAAGCAGAGGTAAAGGGGCAAAGGCCGACCAAAGAGTGCGTTGGTCGCATCAGTTAACCGAAAGTGAATATAAAACTTACACTTTGGAAAACGTTTTCCAGGGTTGGGTTCCTCAAGTTAAATAGCTTAATAAATTATTGATTATAAGAATATTAACAGTCTGATTCTTTTGAATTCAGCCGTTTTCTATGGCAACGATTGCATAGATTTCTCTTCTGTTTTTACGTTAAAGACCGTACACTTGTTATAATAATAACCAGGTATAATTAACAGAGCAAGGCATGAATCTTTTTAAAGGTAAAATCTATTCCATATTTTATGTATTTGTTGGCTTAGTTTTAAACAAAACACCTGCTGTTTTGGCTCAGAAACAAACGCTACCAGTTATCCAACAAGTTAAAATTAAAAAAGACACAACCAGCATTATTGCTTTTGGTGCAAAGGGTGATGGTTTGACTCTGAATACCACAAATATTAATAAAGCAATTGCAAGTGTTAGTCAAAAAGGTGGTGGTGTTGTTTTAATTCCTTCAGGATTGTGGTTAACCGGACCTATAGAGTTGAAAAGTAATGTTAACCTACATTTGAAACGCGATGCCATTTTGCAGTTTACCGATGATTTCAATCAATACAAATTAGTTGAGGGCAACTGGGAGGGACAGCCGGCTTGGCGCAATCAAAGTCCTATATCAGGAACAAATCTTGAAAATATTGCAATTACGGGTTCAGGGATAATTGATGGTAATGGTGGCGCTTGGAGAATGGTTAAAAAAGACAAATTAACCGAAACCCAATGGCAGAAATTGGTTGCTTCGGGGGGCTTAGTTAGTGAAGATGGTAAACTATGGTATCCATCAGAAAAAACAGTTAAAGGTTCCAAAACAAAGAATGCAGGCGTAATTGTTCCCGGCAAAACAGCTGCAGATTACGATGATATAAAAGATTTTCTACGCCCGAATTTACTTGTCCTGACCAGTTGCAAAAAAGTTCTTTTAGAGGGCGTTACTTTCCAAAATTCGCCGGCATGGAATCTACACCCTTTAATGTGTGAAGATTTAACGCTTAGAGATCTTCAGGTAAAAAACCCATGGTTCGCTCAAAACGGAGATGGTGTAGACATCGAATCATGCAAAAATGTATTAATCGAAGGCAGCACGTTTGATGTTGGTGATGACGGCATCTGCATTAAATCCGGTAGAGATGAATCGGGCAGAAAGCGTGGTATACCGACAGAAAATGTCATCATTAGAAATAATATTGTTTATCATGCACACGGGGGGTTTGTAATTGGAAGCGAAATGAGTGGGGGCGCAAAAAATATTTGGGTTTACGATTGCTCTTTCATCGGAACTGATATTGGTTTACGCTTCAAAACAACCCGCGGCCGTGGGGGTGTTGTCGAAAATATCTATGTGAATAACATCAACATGATTGATATTCCTGGTGAAGCAATTTTGTTCGACATGTATTATGCAGCCCAAGACCCTGTTCCTTTAGCGGGCGAAAAACGTGAGGCAGTTAAAACAGTAACTGTTCCGGTTAACGAAGCTACACCACAATTTAGAAATTTTTACATAAAAGATGTGGTTGCAAACGGTGCCGAAAAGGCCATCTTTTTTAGAGGGCTTCCGGAAATGAATATTAAGGATATTCATTTGGAAAATGTTACCATTCAGGCAAAAAAAGGAATCGAAATTATCGAAGCCTCGGGTATTTTCCTTAAAAATGTAAATGTAATTACCGATGATACAAATCCGATTGTATATATACAAAACGGAACGAATGTAAACATTAATGGTTTGCAATATAAAAATGGCAGCGAGTTGTTGTTCAATATAACCGGAGAAAAAACAAAAGATATAAAAGTTACCGGAACCGATGTTTCAAAAGCAAAAAAAACATCGATATTGGGGGAAGACACAAATAAAACTGCATTAGAGATTTCTAAATAATATGAAAAAATTTAGCATACATAAATTATTTACCGTTGCGATTTTAACACTGTTATCAAGCAGTGTTTTTGCGCAAAAAAAATTATCAGAGCAGCTTATGGTAACAGCGATGGAAACATTGTTTCAGGATACCACTGTATTGAAAGATGCAAAAGGCCCAAAATGGAGCTACGACATGGGTGTAGTGCTAGAAGGTGCGGCACAAGTTTGGCGTAACACCGGAAATGGCGCTTATTTTAAGTATATCCAAAGTTCAATGGATGCTTATGTAGATAAAACCGGAGCCATCAGAACGTACAAAGCCGAAGATTTTAATATCGACAATGTTAAAAATGGCAGGTCGCTTTTATTACTTTATAAAGTTACCGGACAGCAAAAATACTTAACAGCAGCCACGCAATTATACGAGCAGCTTCAAAATCAGCCGCGCACAAAGGAGGGTGGTTTCTGGCATAAGAAAATTTATCCCAACCAGATGTGGTTAGATGGCTTGTATATGGCCGAACCGTTTTATACGGAATACGCTGTACTATTGAAAAAAGATGCTGCTTTTGATGACATTGCCAATCAGTTTATACTGATGGAGAAAAACTCCAGAGATACAAAAACGGGATTACTTTATCACGGATATGATGATAGCAGATTGGAAAAATGGGCCGATAAAACAACTGGTAAATCTCCGAATTTCTGGGGAAGGGCGATGGGATGGTACATTATGGCATTAGTTGATGTTCTGGATAATTTTCCAAAAACACATCCGAAATATAAGGAATTGGTGGCTATTTTAAATCGTACCGCAAATGCAGTAGTAAAGTATCAGGATGCAAAATCAGGTGTTTGGTACGACATTTTAAATATGCCGGCAAGAAAAGGTAATTACCTTGAATCCTCAGCATCGGGCATGTTTGTTTATGGTTTTGCAAAAGGTGTTCGTAAAGGCTATTTGCCGAAATCTTTTGCTGCAGCTGCCAATAAAGGTTACGCCGGCTTGAAAAAAGAATTTATAGAATCTGCAGGCAATGAAAGGGTAAACTTAACTAAAACGGTTTCTGTTTCCGGCTTAGGTGGAAAACCGAAATACCGCGACGGCAGCTTTGAATATTACATCAGTGAAAAAGTAATAACGAACGACCCGAAAGGTGTCGGCGCATTTATCTGTGCTGCCAGCGAAATGGAAATTGCTGCATTACCTAAACCGGGTAAAGGTTATACGGTAACGGTTGACAATTTTTTCAACAATGAATACATGACTGGCCCAACGGGCGATAAAATCCCATTCCATTACTTATGGAACGAAGACGATAACAATGGTTTTTCATTGTTCGGAAAGGTCTTCAACGATGCAGGTGTTAAAACCTCCACATTAGTCGCAGCTCCAACTACCTCAAATTTAAAAGGAACAAACATTTACATCATTGTTGACCCGGATACTGAAAAGGAAACTCCCACGCCAAACTACATGAATGCTGCTCATGCAAAACAAATTAGCGAGTGGGTAAAAGCCGGTGGCGTTTTAGTGCTTTTATTAAACGATGCGGGCAATTGCGAAATCTCAAAATTTAATTTCTTACCCGAAACTTTTGGCATCCATTTTAATGAAGATAGCCGCAATAAAGTTCAGGGTTCAAACTTTGAGCAAGGTGCTATTAACATTCCTTCGGGCAATGGAATTTTTAAAACGGCCAGGAAAGTTTACATCAAGGAGATTTCTACAATTGTAGCTAAAACACCTGCGGTTTCTGCACTGACGGATAAGGGCGATGTAATTATCGCGACAGCAAAATATGGTAAGGGAACCGTTTTCGCAGTTGGCGACCCATGGTTTTACAACGAGTATATCGACGGCAGAAAATTACCAAAAGACCTTGAAAACTTTAAGGCGACCAACGATTTAGTCGACTGGCTGATTAAAAAAGTGCCAGCAAAAAAGAAATAGATGAAAAACTTAAAGTTTTTTTTAAGTGTTGTCTGCAGCACATTGCTGATGTCTTGCTATGCGCAAATGCCAGCCGATTCAACTGCTGATAAAATGTTGGTTTACCAGTTGAGCAACGGGGGCTGGCCAAAGCAATTAGAAGACAAAAGCGTGGTAAATTATGATTTGGCTTTAACGCCCGAACTTAAAGAAAAGATAAATGCCACAACAGTTTTACATGCCACTTTCGATAATAAAGCAACGAGTAGAGAAGTTGTTTATTTGGTAAAAGCATACAAAAAAACTCAAAATAAAAACTATCTAAAAGCGGCAGAAAAAGGGCTGGATTATATTCTCGAGGCACAATATCCTAACGGCGGCTGGCCACAATATTATCCTGATAGGGCGACGTATCGCTCGCAAATTACTTACAATGATGATGTAATGATTAATGTCTTGAGCATTCTACAAGACATCGCAACGCAAACCAACGATTTTGAAAATGTTAATGCTGCTTATATAGAAAAAGCGAAAACTGCTGTTAACAAAGGGATAAGCTGCATATTAAAAGCCCAGGTAAAACAAAAAGGGAAATTAACCATCTGGGCCGCGCAATATGATAAGGATTCCATGTTGCCCGCCAAGGCAAGGGCTTTTGAACCGGCATCTTTAAGCACCAGCGAATCAGTAAGCATTATTCGTTTTTTAATGCGATTTAAAAATCCTTCGGTGGAAATAAAAAATTCAATTACACAAGCTGTGAACTGGTTTTCAGAACATAAAATTACCGGTTATCGTTTCGTTAGGGAAACAACAGGTTCGGGTTTAATTGCTGATAACACTGCGGTGGTTTGGGCTCGCTTTTATGATTTGGAAGAGAACTTTCCAATATTCGGCGACCGTGATAATACAGTGAAATTAAAGTTAG
>Ga0247804_10000573_pt1 | contig 16899 bp, 13 predicted proteins | sample UWRJL029104C1_FD_181142 | JGI IMG/M metagenome (GOLD analysis project Ga0247804, IMG submission 181142) | Plant litter microbial communities from Arlington Agricultural Research Station in Wisconsin, United States - UWRJ-L029-104C-1 | ecosystem: Environmental > Terrestrial > Plant litter >...
CCAGTGAACGCTTTTTCCGTGGCTTTTTCGCGGGCAACGGCGTACAGGTCGGCAGGTAATATCTTTTTCCATTCGGCATCCGGCACGTCCAGTTTACCGGTGTCGGTGGTGGAAAAATAAGGATTGCCCGGGCGTTCGGGTTTGTTTGCAGGAGGGTTGCAACTGTAAAAAACAGGCAGGACAAAGAGCAATAAAATGAATATGCGTTTAATGATCATAGCCGGTTCTAACAAGGCAATAAAGATAATTGTTTTAGCGATGGATTATTGACCTGGCGGCTGCTATTCGGTTGGCGTTTAGGGTTGATTGTAACAATCTTTTCACAAATCAATTATTACATTCAATTTATTATTCACGTTACTAAAACTTAAAAAAATGAAATCCTTACTTTTTCCTTTGATGTCGGGCATTTTTATGTTGCCGGTAAATTTAGAGTTCGATGCAGATGCAGTACCCACTACTTCCATGTCTGTCGTAGTGAGTAATGAAAAGGGTGCGGTACTCGATCTGCAGCAGGCAGGCGGTTACGGAAGAATGGCCTGCATTGCTTTTAAAGGGCAGGACTATTGCCGGGCAGAGTTGAAGGATTTCGACTTTGATTTCAAATTTTCAGTGGTGAGCGCCACGGTTTATTTTTCAGGCGGCAATTTCAAAGATGTAAAAAAAGGATTTATTAACAGCAATAGTTTAAAGCCAATAAAAGCACTCATGGATCAATGTGTACCTGGCACCAACGTGGTGTTTGACGATGTGAAAGTCAAAGGGCCGAATAATGAAATAAGAACGATCGATGGGATTGTTCTGAAGTTGTATTGATAGCAGAAGATATTATGGAAGGAAGATAATGATGCCTCAAAATCTTCCATCTTCCTTCCACCATCTTCATAAAAAAACCTCCCGTTAAGGAGGTCTCTTTTCAATTGGTGCCCACGAAAGGAATCGAACCTTCACGCCCTTGCGAACGGCAGATTTTGAGTCTGCTGCGTCTACCAATTCCGCCACATGGGCTTCTCCGGACCAGCAGTGGAACGGGCTGCAATATTACATTATCCCGCCAATCTGTCCAAAATACGCTGCAAGTATTTTTTCTTGTAATAATAGTCTTTCACTTTGAGCAAGTCGGCTTCAGGGGTAACGGCATCGTCGTAACCCGTAAGAATGGGTTGCACTTCATTGTACAATTCTTTTTCAATGGCTTCCACTGCGCCTTTGGAACCGGCGTCCAGTTCTTCGTTGAGTTCCATCATCTCCATCAAGAAATCATTGGGGAGCTGGTATTTTTCGCCTTCTTCCACCACGCCTTTTAACTGCAATACATACGCAATGGTAGCATCGGGGTCTTTAAAAATGCGGAGTGCTTTGTTGGCTGCGGCAGATTGTTCCAGCGCATCGGACTGCTCGGCATCGGTACCCTGCGTAAAAAAATCGGGGTGCTGTTTTTTCTGCAGCGCAAAATATTTCGCCTTCAGCGCAACAGGATCAACGAGGAAACCAACCGGCAGGTCGAAAAGTTCAAAATAGTTCATAGGGCAAAGTTACTGGTAAATGCAACGGGGATTTAAAAAGTCAAAATTCAAAAGTAAAAACCATAAACTGCGAAGAAAGCATGAGGGTGCAAATTAAATCATCATAGCAAATCCTTTAATCCCATAAATCATAGTTCAGACAATTGTGTAAATTGCGCCTGAAATTAACGATATGCTTACGATAGGATTGATAAGGGAAGGCAAATTCCCGGCCGATAACCGGGTAGCCCTCACACCGGCGCACTGCCGCTTTTTACACAAAAATTTCCCGGCCATTAAAGTGATCGCCCAGCATTCGGATACGCGCTGCTATTCGGATGCCGAATATAAATCTGCCGGGGTGGAAGTGCGGGAAGATATGAACGGCTGCGACCTGCTCCTGGGCATCAAGGAAGTACCAACCGAAATGCTGATACCGGGCAAGACCTATCTATTCTTTTCGCATACTAAAAAACTGCAACCGCACAACCAGCAGTTGTTCCGTACCATACTGGACAAAAAAATAACATTAATCGATTACGAATGCCTGGTGCATGAAGACGGCCAGCGGGTATTGGGCTTCGGCTTTTTTGCCGGCATCGTGGGTGCGCACAACGGCATCCTGGCCTATGGCAAACGTACGGGTGCTTACTCACTCACACGCGTACACGAAAGCAGGGATTACCGGCAATTGATTCGCACTTATTTCGGGTTGAAACTGCCCAACATAAAAATAGCGGTGACTGGCAGTGGCCGCGTGGCGCACGGTGTACTGGAAGTGATGAACCTGATGGGCGTTACCGAAGTAGAACCGGACGAATACCTGGAACGCAACTTTAGCTATCCCGTGTACGTACAATTGAAGGGAGCCGACCTGTACACCCACAAACAATTGAAGACCTACAAGCGCGAACATTTTCATACCCACCCCGAAGAATACCGCAGCCGTTTCCTGCCGTATATCCACAGCACCGACATCCTCATGAACGGCGTGTACTGGGCCGAAAACGTACCCCGGCTTTTTGAAAGCACCGACATCAGCGAAACTTTTTCCATCGACACGATCGCCGATATTACGGATGATGAACACGGTTCCGTGCCGATCAACCTGGGCGATCAAACGATTGAAGACCCCGTGTATGGCGTGGACAAAACAACGAAAGAAAAGACCGCGCCTTACCTGCCTACCAGCATCGACATCATGGCCGTGGGCAACCTGCCGAACGAATTGCCGCGCGATGCCAGCCAATATTTCGGCGAACAACTTATTAAGTTCGTACTCGAAGATGTAATGAAAGGCGGCAGTCCGTTGCTGGACCGGGCAACGATCGTTAAGGAAGGAAAGATCACGGAAGGGTATGGGTATATGGAAGAATACGGCAAATAATTACAAATTACTAATGTCGAAGATTTTATAACCATAAGCCAATATTTAATCATTCAAACCACCGGCAGGCAGGTCACAGTTCAGGTAAGTGTAAATAATAACCTTTCAGCAATTCTACAAACCGCCAGGTGTATGCATTGGTTTCATCTTTAATGTTTATTTCTTCTTCTTGCGTGGTAGTTGAAGCCTTTTCAAAAAATAAAATGCAACGAAAATAAGTATGTGCGGCCGTGTGTTTCACCTGTATCTTTTTTGAGAGGAATAAGTTTTGCTGCCGGGCAAGGTCAACGCAATATTCCAGCCGGTGAAAGGGGAGTAGGATGGCTAATTGTCCGCCTGGTGCTAACAATTCAACTGCTTTTTCCAGCAATACATCGAGCGTGAGCGTACTATCATGTTTTGCCGCATTCTTTTGCCGGTCGGGCGATAAAAGATCCTGCTCGTAAAAGGGCGGGTTGCTGAAGATGAGGTCGTATGGATCCTGGTTAAGATCTTTAATGTCCGCAGTAAATAAATGCAGTTGCTCTTTCCAGGGCGAAGCGTTGAAATTTTGTTGTGCTTCCATCGCCGCAGCTTCGTCTATCTCTACTGCATCAATGGAAGCCGCTGTTTCCTGCGCGATCATCAAACTCAGCAAACCGGTACCTGCGCCGATGTCCAGCACCCGGCTTATATGTTTTCCTTTCACTGCTTCCGCTAGCACGGCGCCAAATAAGCATGCGTCCGTTGTAACTTTCATCGCCGCATGCTGCTGGTGAATGGTGAATTGTTTGAAGTGGAAGAAAGTATTCGACATGAATGTGAAGATGTGAAAATTTGAAAATAGCTCAATTTCGAATGTTAGGAATTAAAACTATTACGAATACCGGCTTATTGATAAATAATTTACTGTTGATGATTTTCATTTTCACCTTTTCATATTTTCCCATTTTCACATTTCACATTTCACTCCTGGCACTCGGCCCCACTCCCAACTCCGTGAAATCATTTTCCAGGTAGCGGTAATAACCGGCGATGGCGATCATCGCAGCATTGTCGGTACAGTATTCAAAAGCGGGAATGTAAGTTTGCCAGTTCATTTGTGCGCCGAGTTCCTGCAACGCTTTGCGGAGGCCGCTATTGGCGCTTACGCCCCCGGCGAGGCAGATCTCCGTGATGCCGGTTTCCTTTGCCGCTTTTTTTACCTTGTTCAGCAGGATGCTGATGATGCGGGATTGAATGGATGCACAGATGTCGGCCAGGTTTTCATCGATGAATTTTTTAACCGTTGCATCGTCTGCCACAAATGCTTCTTTATATACAGTACCCTGGCCGGCATTCTTTAAAAAATAAAGAATGGAAGTTTTCAGCCCGCTGAAACTAAAATTGAGACCGGGTACCTGGGGTTCGGGAAAGGAAAAGCGTTTAGGGCTACCGTTAGCGGCATATTTATCGATCAGCGGCCCGCCCGGGTAAGGCAGTCCCATCAGTTTGGCAGATTTATCGAAAGCCTCGCCGGCCGCATCATCGATGGTTTCGCCGAGTACCTTCAATTGTGAAGGCGATTCGCATAAAACGATCTGCGTATGACCGCCGCTTACCGTAAGGCACAAAAAGGGAAAAGAAGGCTTGCGCTCGGGTATGAGGTTGGCCAATACGTGGGCCTGCATGTGGTGTACGGCAATGAGCGGCTTGTCAAGCGCCAGCGCCATCGACCGGGCAAACTGGGCGCCTACCAGCAAAGAACCGATGAGTCCCGGTGCGCGCGTAAATGCAATAGCGTCTATGCCTCCGGGTGAGCAGCCGGCTTTTTTCATGGCGATGTCCACCACTGGCACAATATTCTGCATGTGCGCCCTGCTGGCCAGTTCGGGTACCACGCCGCCGAAAGCTTCGTGTACGGCCTGGCTGGCAATTTCGTTGGATAAAATAATGCCATCCTTACAAACGGATGCAGATGTTTCATCACAGGAAGATTCTATGGCTAATATCGTTGCCAATTGTGAAATGTTTTAGTCAGGGCGAAATTACAACGCGAAAGGCATTAATTAATTACGAATTACTAATGACCAATTACTTTTGCGTGTAATGATTATAAGGGAAATTGGTAACGTATGTTCCTAGTTCCCCTCTCTACTGGAGAGGGGGTTGGGGGGTGAGGTTCATAACTCATAATTCCTATTTACTTCGTATCGCTACCACCGGGTCCATCTTGGCGGCCCTGGAAGCTGGGAAGATGCCGGCGAGGATGCCGACGAACAGGCAAACGAACACCGTGATGATGAGCATGGGAACAGAAATGTAAACGGGGAAATTAAGTGGCCCGGATAATATTTTAGTGAGGATGAACACAAAGAACAAGCCCACCGCACCACCCATGAGGCAGAGGATCGTGGCTTCCATTAAAAATTCAAAGAGAATGCTGTTCTTTTTAGCACCGATGGCTTTTTTAAGCCCGATCACGGCCGTGCGTTCCTTTACGGTTACAAACATAATGTTGGCGATACCGAAGAGCCCTACAATAAGGCTCACTACCCCAATGATGGCGCCGATGATGTTCACCGTTCCAAAGAAGCCGGTGATGGCCTTGCTGAAAGCTTCCACGCTGTTGAGAGAAAAATTATCCTCCTGCGTGGGCGACAAACGCCTTACCTGGCGCATGATGCCGCGAAGTTCGTCGCTGAGCGCTTCGGTACTTACGTCCGCTTTTCCCTTGGCAATGAGGATGGGGTTTGAATTTTTTTCATCGAAGATCTGCCTGCAGAATTTATAGGGCAACATGACGCAGTTATCATAATCCCAGCCAATAAAATTCTTACCTTCTTTTTTGATAACACCCACCACGGTGGCTTTCTTCCCTTTGATGTCGATTTGTTTGCCCAGCGCCCGGTCCGCCGTACCAAACAATTCTTCGGCGTTGGTATAACCAATAAGACAAACATTGCTGCCGTTGCTGAATTCGCCGCTGGAAAAAAAACGGCCCACGTCGAAACTTACAGGTTGTATCGTCATTTGCGCTTCATCGATGCCGTATACGCTGGCGCTTTGGATCATATCGTCTTTGTGAGAAATATTGCCGCCGGTCTGCATTAAAAAAGAAATGTCTTCCAGCAGTTGCGACCGTTCGCGGATCATGGCCGCTTCTTCATACGCCATCACGGGGCGCGCCCTGAATTTCCAGATGGGCTGGTCGGGACCACCGCTGTAATCCCATTTGTCGATATAGATGGTATTGCTGCCGAGGCTTTTTACTTCGTTCTGGATATTTCTTTCAAGACTGTTGACCGTAGCAAGTACGCCAATGATGCAAAAGATGCCGAATGCCACGCCGGTAAGGCTGAGGGCGGTGCGCAATTTGTTCACCTTCAGTTCCTGGAAGGTAAGGCGTAGGGAGTTCCATAAAATGCTTAGGGACTTGCGCATGCGTAAAAATACAAGTAATTATGAATTATGAGTTATGAATTATGAAATGCATGTGCTAATGTGAAAGCAGGGAGAGTGCTGATAAGGGAATGAAAATGCAAGCGTATTATAAAGATGAAACCGCCCGGGAAGGCTATACATTTCTAATTTCTAATTACTAATTCCTAATTTAAGACAGCATTTCCTGTATATAACTCCTGATCTCCTTGATACTGGATGGCTTTTGAAGGTAGCCCTGGAGGCCTAGTTTTTTGGCGGTAGCTTCTATATTGGGCGAGGCGGAAAATAAAATGACAGGCACAGATAAACCGGTGCCCTGGTTGGATAAGCGGCTCATCACTTCTGTAGCATTGGTGGTACCAAGGAAATTATCCATAACGATAAGGTCAGGTTTAAAGTCGATGATTTCTCCTGCTACATCAACCGCATTTTTTTTAAAATGCAATTCATACTTATCACACAAAATGTGGTGCAGGATATCCAGGATATCCTCATCATCGTCTAAGATAAATAAGCGTTTCAATTTCAGTTTTTTGTGTAATTACAGCCAAGCCAGAAATCGCACATACTTTTGAGTGAATTAACAAGCGGGCTGATGCCGATCGGTTTTACCACGTATGCATTCGCGCCGCTGTCGTACGATTTCTTTACATCTGCAGGATTGTCGGAGGTGGAGAACATGATGATGGGTGTAAATTCCATCCCTTCTTTTTGCCTTATCTTTTTTACCAGTTCGATGCCGGTGATGCCCGGTAAATTAATGTCCATTAAAATGAGTTTCAGCGAACGGGTGTCGTTTTCCTGCTTAAAAAAATCAAGCGCCGCATTACCATCCGTTACTGCCTGAAGCTGAACTTTATCATCTATTTTGCTGATCGCGCGTTTTACAAAGGATATATAGTCTTCATTATCTTCCACGTATAAGATATCGATCTTGTCTTTCATGTATGCTATTTAGGGAAAGATATATAAAAAACTGTGCCAACGCCCAACTGGCTTTCATACCATATTTTTCCATGGTGTTTTTCCATGATCCGCTTCACGATGGAAAGCCCTACGCCCGAACCTTCATAGCCCGAAACGTTGCCCAGCCGCTTGAAAATCTCGAAAACCTGGTTGCCAAATGATACATCCATGCCGATGCCATTGTCGGCAATACGGTAGGTCACCTCTTGTGGAAATTCTTCCGCAGTTACGGTAACGCGGGGATGCTCCGACTTGCTGGAATATTTAACGGCATTGGACAGGAGGTTGGTGAATACTTGGTTCAGCATGGTTGCATCGCCCCTTACCGGCAATGTATTTTCAATGATGATCTCCGGTTTTGCTGCGTGGTAAACTGCCAGCAATTCTTTTTTTACATCGCTCAATACCTCGGCGATGTTCACTTCCACCTTCTCTACTGGTTTGCGGCCGATCCTTGAATAACCCAGCACTTCGTCGATCAGCGTGTTCATTTTAGCTGCGCCCCTTACTACTTTCCTGAGCGTATTTACCTGGTATTCGGAAAGGTCTTCATTCTCTTCCAGTAATATCTCGGTGTAGTTCTTTACCGCGGCCAGCGGCGTCTTCAGGTCATGCGAAATGGTAAAGCTGAAAGTGTCGAGTTCGTCATAGGCTTCCTGCAATTTGTCGTTCAGTATCCTGATCTGGTTGGCGCGCTGGTTGACCACCTGCAATATGTCTTCCCGCAATTTCAGTACCGTGGTGAATTCTGCGCGGCTCCAGGGCGTGGCATAACCTTTCACCTGTTCCGTCCAGGTTTCAAAAGAGCGGCGGGGCGATATCTTTAATTTACCATTTACTTCTTTCGCTTCCGGTTTGTTGGGGTTACCCGCCCAATTCATGGTTTGGATGATCTCGGGTTTGAACCATAGCAGGTATTCACCCATCTCACGGGAAAGCGTACACGCCAAAAGCCCGCAGGCTGTATCGGTAAAAGCCGCCGCTGGCTTGTATTCCTGGGGGAAAGAGTTATTGTAATAGATCTGCTGTGCATTGTTGACGCGCAGCCATTCCACGATGCCGGCTATTTGTTCATTGGTTGGACAAAAGCCCAGTGTATATATTTTTTTATCGAATACCAGCGCTGCACCTGTGGCAGCCGTGGCCGACAACATGTTGTCATTTTCGTGAAGGAGCGCCGTTACAATGTCTTTATCAGATTGGAGATACCGCAGGATCGCGTTGGCGGTATTGTTGTATTGCCTCAACTCTTCTTTTTGCTGCTGCGCTTCTTTCAGTTCAATGGAAGAGGAGAGGATCTGTCCAATGAGTTTGGTGCCTTCCCGCGCTTTGTAATCGATGAATTTTTTGCTGTTGTTGTGACAGGCGATCAGTCCCCACAGTTCGCCGTTAACGATCAGCGAAATGCTGTAGCTGGCCATCACGCCCATGTTGGCCAGGTATTCGAGGTGTATGGGCGATACGGACCGCAGGGTAGAATAGGTAAGGTCCAGCGGCTGGCCGGCTGCCTGTTTGCCCGCCGCCAGCAGTTGTACCGGTACGGCTTTGGTGTCGGCGATGATGCGCGTTAAGTTGATCTTGTACAAAGCCCTTGCCTGCCGCGGTATATCGGAAGCCGGGTAATGCAATCCCAAAAAGGCTTCCTGGTTTTCATCCTTCGCTTCTGCGATCACTTCGCCGTGCCCATCTTCCCAGAACCTGTAGATCATCACTCTTTCATAACCGATGATCTCTTTCACTTTGCCGGCCGCATTCTGCAGGGACCGTTGCAGGTTACTGCTATCAAGGATCTGAGAAACGGAAGCGCCGAGCAACCGTTGCAACTCAATGTCCAGCGATGGATCGGCCGGCTCCAGTTCCAGTACGATGAAATCGCCCGACTTGTGCACAACCAGGAACCAGGGTTCGTTGTTGACTTTTACGGGCAAGGCAGGCAATTTTATTTCAGGATCATCCTGCGCAAAATCCTTAATTTGGGCAACGTGGTTATTGCGCAACTGGATGTGGTTGGTGCTTAATAATTTTTCAAGGGAAGCGCCCAGCAACTGCTCGATGGCAATGCCGCACAGGGCAGGCAGGTTCTCGCTGGCGTATTGTATGTTAAAATCATCTTTATGGAGGGCAAATAAATAGCCGTGGTCCTGGATCTTACCGGGAATGTGGATAGGCTCCGTGTCGCACGTAATGAGTTGTTCTTCTGTAGCCATTCTTTTAATTAGAAATTAATAATTAGAATTTAGAAATGCATTGGAGTACGGCTGATCTCTTCACGTTCTTCATTTCACATCTTTATATTTCATTTTTCACATTTTTACATTCGTTCTTCCAAATGCTTTTTAAACAACACAAACGTATCATTTGCCGCTTTTACAATCTCCTCTTTGTTCCCTTCTTTTTCGCCGAATGTGTTTAAGTAGCCAATGAAGCGCGTCCATTTTTCTTTGCTTTCCTTACCGTAACCATAAAAAAAGGATAGTCCAGCGTGGTCTTTGATATCCAGATTCTGTGCCAATGCCTTTGCAAGGTATACCCCGCCCATCGTAGATCCTTCCAGGACATAGAGCGCGCCGAATGCCTGGGCGCTGTTGAGCACCACGGGCAGGTCGGTTTGGGGTAAAATATCGTCAAATGGCTGGCCGATGGATTCCAGGTCCTCCAGGATCAGCGCCGGCCTGCGTCGATCGGCATAGTCGGGGAGTGCGGTCAGGTCGATGTGATCGCCGATCTTTTTCATCACCGGGTTGAAATACGTATAAAATGCCTTCAACAGCGCCGCGTATTTTTCGGGTGTATCTACCTGCTGTACCCGCGGCATCAGCCAATTGTCCAGTTCCTCGTGGATAGGGCGGGTGGCAGTTCTTATGTCATCTATAATCATAACCAGTTTTTAATATAAAAATTACAAATTACTAATTACCAATTACTAGTCTTTGCTAAATAGGGTAATTATTTACAAACGACAGTTCACTGGTTTTTAGGGTTTCGTCATTCGTCATTAGTAATTAGTAATTACAAGCCTTAACTTTGCCGCCGCATGAAATACATCAACGAGATCAGTAAACGCAAAACATTTGCCATTATTAGTCACCCCGATGCGGGGAAAACTACCCTGACAGAAAAATTCCTGCTCTTTGGCGGCGCCATTCAAACGGCGGGCGCGGTGAAAAGTAATAAGATCAAGAAACACGCGACATCGGATTTTATGGAGATCGAACGGCAGCGGGGCATCAGCGTGGCCACTTCCGTAATGACCTTTGAATACAACGGGCATTTGATCAACCTGCTGGATACGCCGGGACACAAGGATTTTGCAGAAGATACCTATCGTACGCTCACGGCGGTAGACAGCGTGGTCCTGGTGATCGACAGCGTGAACGGGGTGGAAGCGCAAACGAGGCGGTTGATGGAAGTGATCGCGATGCGCAAAACGCCGGTGATCGTGTTCATCAATAAAATGGACCGGGATGGCAAGAACCGTTTCGACCTGCTGGAAGAAATAGAAAAAGAACTGAAGATACAGTTGCACCCTATGACGGTGCCGGTAAACAGCGGCAAGGATTTTAAAGGCGTGTACGACATCGCGCAAAAAAGCCTCGTATTGTTTACCGCCGGTACGAAAGCAAACGATGAAGATGTGGTGGAGATCTACGACCTCAACGACAGCATCCTCGATAAAAAAGTAGGGGAGAAGGATGCCGCTACTTTGCGGGAAGACGTGGAACTGATCGAAGGCGTTTACGGTCCGCTCAACGAAGAAGATTATTTATCCGGTCAAACAGCGCCGGTGTTTTTTGGCAGCGCCGTGAATAATTTCGGGGTAAAGGAAATGCTGGATACTTTCATCCGCATTGCACCCACACCGCGGCCGCGGCATACAACAGTGCGCGATGTACAACCAACTGAAGACAAATTCAGCGGGTTTATTTTCAAGATACACGCCAACCTGGATCCCAAGCACCGCGACCGGATCGCCTTCCTGCGCGTGTGCAGCGGCCGTTTCGAGCGCAATACCTATTACAAGCACGTGCGCATGGAACGCGATTTCCGTTTCAGCAATCCCTATAGTTTTTTGGCGCGTCAAAAAGAAGTGATCGAAGACGCTTACCCCGGCGACGTAGTAGGCCTGTTCGATACCGGCAATTTTAAGATCGGCGATACCCTCACAGAAGGCGAAGCTTTTTATTTTACCGGCATCCCCAGCTTTTCGCCTGAGATATTCAAGGAAGTGGTGAACAAAGACCCGATGAAAACCAAGCAACTGGAAAAGGGACTGATACAGTTGACTGACGAAGGCGTAGCCCAGTTGTTCACGCAGTTCGGCGGCAATAAAAAGATCATCGGCTGCGTGGGCGAGCTGCAGTTTGAAGTGATACAATATCGGCTGCTGCAGGAATACGGGGCTTCGGTGCAGATGAACAACCTGCCGTTTTACAAAGCCTGCTGGCTTACCAGCAAAGACCCCAAAAAACTGGAAGATTTTACGCGGTTCAAGCAGGCCAACATCGCCGAAGACAAGGACGGGCATATCGTTTACCTCGCCCAAAGCGAATGGTTCTTAAATACCGAAATGCAGAACAACCCGGATATAGAGTTTCATTTTACAAGCGAGATACATAAGTAATTACACGGATTAGGGCGGATTACACGGATTTTTAAAGCAGGAATTTTTAGGCACGAATTACATGAATTACGCCGCCGCCGTCTGGTCTTTGACCAACGGCTTTGGACAAGAAATTTCTTACATTTCCGGTACGGATACCAGCCGCGGAACCACAACTCAACCAACGTACAGTTCAGGGATTGTGAAGCGACAAAAAAATAAAGTAAGTATTAATTTTAAAGAAGGAAAGACAATCACGCATTACAAAGGCACCTTAACTACCGAAGGAATAATCATCCAGCAGTATCTATACAAAAACAAAAGCCGTTAATCTAATCTTACTCACTGCATTCATAATTCATAACTCATAATCATAATTATTCTTTGAGTTTAAACGAAACCACCCCATTGCTTTTCTCCGTACTTTTTACTGTCAACTCGTATCTTTTGGTGCCATCGTAGATCACCATCAGCGCGGTGTTGGGCGGAATGCTGCCGAGGTTTTCGGCGTACATCACCAGTTCGTTCCGACTGTTCCCCGGCGCTATTTTTATGTAAAAAGTAACCGGTGTGGCTTTCAGCAACTGGTGCCGCGTGAGTACGGAATCGTTGTAGATCAGCGTTACACTGTCGCCATCGATCTCGCCGTTGTCGTATAAAGTAACGGAGATGGAATCGTGTTCCACCACGATCTGTTTCACCAGTTCATTGTTGCGTTTTTCCAGCGGCGGGTCAGACTTTACCGGCTTTGGAGGGACAACGGTGTCTTTTTTTATTGCTTCGGGGCGTTCGTTGCAAAGTGCAAATATTTCAGTCTCGTTGAGCGCGCGATCGTAAATGCGGATGTCGTCCACATCGGCATTGAGCCAGAAAGGAAAATATTGATCATCTGATTTGCCGATGAACAGGTCTTCGTTCCTGGTAAAATTTTCCGGGAAAGGCACACTGTATTTGAGTTCGCAATCCACGTACAGTTTTGCCGTAGTGCCGTCGTTGGTATAGATCACCGAATACCATTGATTTTTTTTGATAAAGGGCGTATAAGGTTTCAACGCCGTGCCGGTGCCGCGAAAATTCTGGTGAATGCTGTCCGTTAATTTTTCACCGCTGCAACCCTGACCATCGGTGTACAACGATTCATCGAAACGCAAAGCATAGTTACCCGGTTCGTAGTTGCCGCCGCCTTTACTGAGGATCACGCTGGCATGGCAGATGTCATAATAAAACCCTGTAGGCCTTACCCAAACGGCCAGGGTGATCGTGTTGTTGAAATTCAATGTCGCGCTGTTGGGGATGCGCATATAACTGTTGAGCCCGTTGAAATGGTAGGCTTTTTTATCAACGCCAAAACGGTCTTTCGTCAATGTGGCATTGTTGAAAACAGGATGGTTATTATTACCGCTGATGTCTTTGTTATTGCCGTCGAAGGGATACCAGGCCACCGGGCCTTTCAGCGGCGCTACCTGTGCGTTCAGGCTCACCCAAAAAAACATAATTACAATCCCTAAAACTGTTCTCTTATGTAAGACTTTAAACATTTCTAATTTGTAATTAGTAATTTCTAATTCAATTATACCCCGGTATAATTCTGCGGTGTTATCTTTTTCAATTCCTGTTTCAGCGCTGCGCTGATCTTCAGCCCGCCGATAAAACGGTGGATCGATTTTTTATCGATCGCCGATTTGCCCCTCGTCAGTTCCTTCAACGCTTCGTAAGGCTGCGGGTAATTTTCGCGGCGCAAAATGGTTTGTATCGCTTCTGCTACAACGGCCCAGTTCGCTTCCAGGTCGGCGTTGAGTTTGGGTTCGTTCAGTAATAATTTTTGTATGCCTTTATTAGCGGAATTGAAGGCCAGGATCGTATGCGCCATGGGCATGCCGATGTTGCGGAGCACGGTGGAATCGGTAAGGTCGCGCTGCAATCTCGATACGGGCAGTTTGGCTGAAAGGTGCTCCAGTAAAGCGTTGGCAATGCCGAAGTTGCCTTCGGCGTTCTCAAAATCGATGGGATTTACCTTGTGCGGCATGGCGCTGCTGCCGATCTCACCATGCTTTGTTTTTTGCTTGAAATAATCCATGCTGATGTAGGTCCACATGTCCCGGCAGAGGTCGATGAAGATATTGTTGATGCGCTTGATGGCATCAAAATGCGCGGCGAGGGTATCGTAATGTTCGATCTGTGTGGTGTATTGCTGCCGTTGCAGGCCGAGTTTATCTTCTACAAATTCATTCGCAAATTTTACCCAGTTGTATTTTGGATAGGCTACATGGTGCGCGTTAAAGTTGCCGGTGGCGCCACCGAATTTGGCCATGAATGGAATGTAACTGAACAATTGTACCTGGTTGTCGAGCCGCTCTACAAATACCATCAGTTCCTTGCCCAGCCGGGTAGGAGAGGCCGCCTGCCCATGCGTGCGCGCCAGCATCGGTACCTCTTTCCACTGCGTTGCGAGTTTGTACAACGTATGCTGCAGGTTGATCACGGCGGGCAAATATTCCTGTTCGATGCTTTGTTTCCACGACAGGGGCACGGCCGTGTTGTTGATGTCCTGCGAAGTGAGTCCGAAATGTACCCATTCTTTCAAATGGCCGGCATTGCATTTATCCAGTTCAGCTTTTAAAAAGTATTCCACGGCTTTCACATCGTGGTTGGTGATGCTTTCTGTTTGTTTTACCTGCTCCGCATCGGCCAGGGAAAAATTATCGAGCACCTGTTGTAAATGCTTGTTGACAGCAGCGCCGGTTTTGAAGAATTTTTTCTCGGCTAAAAAAAGAAAATATTGTATTTCCACTTCCACGCGGTAGCGGATGAGTGCGTATTCGGAATAGAACCCGGCGAGGTGCTGTAGCTGGTTGCGGTAGCGGCCATCCACGGGCGAAATAGCGGTAAGTTGTTGCAGATCCATGTTGGAAAAGTAATTTGCCGCAAAACTACTTAAGAATTATGAGTTATGAGCCTCACCCCCCCCAACCTCCCGAAAGCTTTCGGGACAGGCTCTCTCCTGAAAGAGTGGGGAGTTAGCAACATTGGATGCTAAATTTGTCTGAACTGTGATCTTGATGATTTAATGATGGACTATGATCAGTTCATCCCTAAAAATCTCCTTCAACTACCTTCAACGATTTTCAACAACATTCAACAGCCTGCCCTAAACTCCCTAAACCATTCTACCTGATCAACACCACGCTCCCTCTCTGCTCTTCCAGCCCGCATTCCGTTTGTGCTTTTATATAATAAACATAAGTGCCGGCTTCTGCTTTTTTGCCTTTGTAATTACCATCCCAACAGGCATTTGGCCGCGTTGTGAAGAAAACCGGTTCGCCCCATCGGTTGTATATGTAGAATTCCAGTTTGGTGATGTATAGCCAGTCTTTTAAACGGTAGCAATCGTTGATGCCATTGCCATCAGGTGTAAAGGCCGAAGGCATATAGCGGGCAAGGCTGGCCGCTTTTTTATTGTAGACCGTGATCGATGCCTGGCTGCTGCAATTGAGGGCGTTGCTTACAGTTACCGTATAGGTTTGATCGGCAGGGGCCGACGCTACGGGATTGGGGATATTCGGGTTGTTCAAACCGGTTGAAGGCGACCAGGCATAATTGACACCGCCGGTAGCATTCAACGAAACGGCACGGTTAACGCAATCGATATCGCCCGATTTGCGCAGGCCAATGACCGGTGGTTGTGACACGTTCACGACTACATTGAAGCTACTGTCCTGCGCACAGGTACGATCTGTTACCAGCAATTGATACACGGTTGTAACGGGCGGGTTGGCAACAGGATTACTGATCGTTGTATTGCTTAAAAAAGTCGCAGGGCTCCACTGGTAATCAACGCTTGTTCCATTGTTGCCATCGAGCATTACGGATTGCCCGGTGCACATGCCTTTGGCAGGGGGTTGTTTGAAATCCAACGGTGGGTTAACAGTGATCGTTACCACATCGCTTGCACTACAGCCATTGGAAGCCGTGCCGGTTACCGTATAGGTTTGTCCCGTAGTGCCGGAGAATACCGGGTTTGAAATGTTCGGGTTACTGAGGTTTGTGGCGGGGCTCCAGGTATAGGTAGAAGCGCCCGTAGTCGTTAAGGTGATGTTTTGGTTGCTACAGATCAGGCTGTCTTCAATGGTTTCGACCACAGGTGCGGGCCTGATGCCAACGCTAACGATAGCCGATGATTTACAACCGTTGACATCCGTACCTGTCACTGTCAATGTGTGCGGGCTGGTGCCGGTAAACACCGGGTTGGAAATAGCCGGGTTGCTCACGTAAATGAATGGCATCCATTGGTAGCTTGCCAGGCCGGGCGTAGTTGTCAATACCAGTTGCGAACCCAGGCAAAAAGAAGTGTCGGGTAAGGTTTGAACGATTGGCAGCGGGTTCACCGTAATGTCAACTGAATCTTTTGCTTCACAACCTGCGGAACCGGTTACGGCCAGGTAAAACCGCGTAGTTGCGGTGATGGTGGCCACCGGGTCGGCACTGGAAGGATTGCTCAGCACAGCGGCAGGCGTCCACGAGTAGCCCGTACCGCCTGTATTGGCGTGCAGCGTGTGTGTTACCGTTCCGTTGGAACAATAAGCGGTATCCGTGCCTGCATTGGCAATGGCGTCGCCGGCGTTTACCGTTTTTGTAATACTGTCTTTACAACCGTTCATATCGGTTGCAATTAATTTCACCGAATAAGTACCACCGGTTGCATAGTTGTTCGATGCATTTTGGGTAGAAGCGGTATGGCCGTCGCCAAAATCCCATGCCCAGTTTGTGATGCCCGAAAGGTTTGTATAGGCCAGCCCGAAAAAGTCGAATGCCGTACAGGAAACTGCTGTATTGTTGAAGCGGACAGAATCGATGTTCTTTTTAAAAGGAATGGTTGCCACGGGTATGACCAGGTTGAAGAGATTGCTGCCTGCAGCGCCTGCTGTGGCGCCCCATGGCTCATTAACGGCCGTAGCCATTACGCCATTAATGCCGCCGGTATTGGTGATCGTTAAAGCTGCTGGAACGCCGGCACTTTTCAGGAAAGCGATCCCGCCACC
>Ga0247804_10000575_pt1 | contig 16883 bp, 17 predicted proteins | sample UWRJL029104C1_FD_181142 | JGI IMG/M metagenome (GOLD analysis project Ga0247804, IMG submission 181142) | Plant litter microbial communities from Arlington Agricultural Research Station in Wisconsin, United States - UWRJ-L029-104C-1 | ecosystem: Environmental > Terrestrial > Plant litter >...
TCTATAGATTAAGCTATGAGCAAGCGTGTTGAAGATATTATTATGTTGAGAGTGACAGTGGTGGGAACCGATTTCTAACCAACACCATCGAACTATCCACATATCCCTTTCGGATTGCCCTGAACATCCTCTTCATCTCAACTACCCTCCTTTTCTCCCAATTATTAGAACTAGAAGAGCAGTGATTACAATGTTGCCACACTCTCGATGCTTGATCCGTTATGTAAATACCAGTCTTTCCACAAACGGTGCAGTCAAATCCCCATCTTTCTGTGAATCTACAACCTCCAAAGCCCTTTAGACGACGCAGTACGGTCTTTTGGCCAGTTCCTTTAGTCGCTTTTCCTCCTCGCCCCGGGACCGAAGAGAATCTATCTTGCTCTACAAACAAATCCGATAACCCAATGAGTTGATCAAGGTCGGCATTAGGATCCGTCCACCGTCTTGTTTCGATAATCTCAGTGAGATCCTTAATGTTGGGATTGGCTCTATAAGAGCTTCCAGAACAGCATACAACACCTATTCCGTTGAAAGCACATGTCTCAAGGAACTCGACCCCGGCCCTGCACTCAGATCCAGCTTCTAAAACAAGAAGCATAACATTGTGCCACCGCGGTATAATGTTTAGCACATTTTCATAGAAAGGTAGGTCTGACAGGTCAAGCGCAGTACGATACGGCGCCCTTAGAAAACTGACCCTGGGCCAGACAGGCCCGGCATATTGCATTACATCTATGTATTGCCCTTTCGGCACAATAAAGCGAAGGTTAAGATTCGCCAGAGCGTGGTCAAGAAGTTGCAGCACAAGTCCTATATTATCACTACTTTCAGCCTGGTTCCAGTAGTCCGGCTTCATCGGGACTTTGCCGAATTTGTGCATGTGCATTTTTGGAAAATTTCCCCAGACTCCTCTGGCATTAGGCGGAATGTAATATTCAATTGGGTGAATATCCTCTAAAGGCGCAAAAACTTCAAGTGACCGAAGTTGAGAACAGGCTCTTGACCCAATGGTAGTCAGGAACCGCCGCACTCCATTCCAATGACAATCATCAGAAAAGCGAAAAGTATTCATAGACCAGTAAATATGCTGAGCTTCGTTGAAAATTTGCTTGCATGTTGCAAGCAATCCGGTGGCTAGTTCTTTTCGAACGAACTGCAAATCTACCTGATGACGGACTTTCCAAACGCAGGTACAAAAATTGCCTGGTCTTTTATCACAGCATTTGCATTTCGTACGTCGTCTAGCTAATTCTTTTGCGAGGACGGGATCTAGTGTGTCGTTGTTAAGTTCGACGAAGACAGCTGGTACAAGATCAATGTGATGTGGCTTGACAAGAGCTTTGAAATATATTAGGTCTCTAATTTCTCCGGGCAGTCTCAGAAAAGGCGAGTCTTGGAAAATGGTTTCCTTCGTCCTCTGGGCCTTAAATTTGTTTTTTGGACGACGTGCCATTTTGTGGACGAAAGTTGGATATAGAAGAATTGTGTGACAGTGAGAGAAAAAGGAAGAATCTGTAGGAGAGGTAATATGGCACACCCTTTACCACACTAGAGTCTTATTAATCCAAATATACTGACTAAATTCCGTGAACTGCGCCTGTGAGTCACGCCGTGCTGTTGCGGAGCGAGGGCGCAGTCATAACTACAATATTGAGAATTGCTTTGATATATTAATTTTTCAATTGGACAGTCGTCCTCAATCTAAAAGGTAAATATTCAAATTTGAACTGTTGCTTTGTTCCTGCGCCAGGAGTAGATCGAGGTGGCGGTAGTTCTCCCCGGTTTTGAACCCGCTTAGCTGGGGTTCTCAGAGATGTGGATAAATTGAGAGGGATTTTAATTGGGTGTTTGAGTCATAGCAAGATCGTTGCTAGGCAGACATAATTCCTCTTCTTGTACTTATGGGATTGGTCTCATCAAAACTTATCTATTTATCAGCTATGAGAGCGCGACTAAGGTCCATATATGTGGTGGGGAATCTGATCGACGTATGCCCAAAGCAACAAGCGTAGATTAATACCCCTTCAAGCATATATGGTAAGAAAGTCTTCTATTACACCACCCCTACTGCCTCTCTGCAAGAAGTAGCTGGTTTCAGAATAAGAAACCGAGCAGAATAAGGTAAATACTGAGCATATTAGGCTGTACTAAGTGAATCGAGTCAAATAGTTTGAACTTGCACTTGTTTTATTATGCTTATTGCCAACGAACCTGAAACCACTCTCGAAATTGGAAACTGGATGTCCATCTTGATGTCGTTTATTCTCCTGCATTTATTATTGTTTGCTCTGCGAGATCTTCCTTCATAGAATCAGGTACCGACCGATGTCCCTTAATCAAAAATGAGGCAAGTCCATTTCAGTGCTTTATCTGTATTATTTCTGGAATTTAGAGAATGAGAATGAGTGATAAACCCTGATAAGTAGTTGAAGTGCAATTCATAAAAGTACAGCCTCTAATGTGTAGGCTGTCCTATGAAATGTGTTGCAAGGTAATAAGACATCGCGAATATTGCTTTTCAAATTAGACCAAAAACAAAGTCCCCAGAAATTTCATATCGGGTGCTACCTTGCACGCCAAGAATCATGTTCCAATTCAGCCGAGAACATATCTAAATCAAAAGCTCATTCTTTTCATAAATTAACGGTAGTCTCTCCAGGGGGTTTTTTTTTTATATATTCATGAAAATAGATAGGTAAATCGAGTACGTAGCGTGGTTAGCCTTCAAAATTGAAAGCTTTGAAGTCATGATGAAGTAGCCAGAAGAATCGACCTAGGAAATTTCTAGGGTTGCCACCAAGCTTTTGCAACGCCATGATTGTATAATGATGCAGTTACACAATGTTAACAAAGATTCTGACTTGCTTTTGTCACTAGTTTAAGGGGCTTAAGCGAGGAGGCTTGTGGATTATTCATTTGCAAAGCACAACCTTTAGACCATCTCACTTGTTTGCATCTTCAATTTACTCAATAAAAGGTGTATACATTTCAATGTTCAACCAGATAATCATTGTTTGCTAGTACAAAGCTTGGTATACTATGGTATTGCAGGGTTTCTGTGGTCGGTTATATAATATTTAGGCTTCAAAGATTTCCCAACTACCGGCATATCTGGTAGTTTCAGTATCGCAGCCTGAGTTCAAGCCTTCTCCAAACCATGTACTACATCATTTGGGCAAAGTAGTTGTGTCTTGTTTCTTAAGTGGGTGCTTGATTTACTGGATGTTTCTTCGGACAAACGGGGCCTAGGGTTAAGATTTACAGCAGTGAAATCTGGTAGGACCGCTATAAGTACGAGAGCCCCTAACTCCTGATATTTAGGTTTAGCTCTTGAATAAATTTGTGTTTTACAAGTCAAACATGTTGTCACTGGTTTTCCTACCGTTAGTATTGGCTGGCGTTGCTTTAGCCCAAACACCACGTAAGAACATTTACCAATTGCGAGCTCAGCAGCCATGAGTTGTCTTTGGAGTGAAGAAATCAGAATGTTGAAGTAGCACGATATTTAGCTCCCGAGACAACTTCCTGGCTTGAGATCTCTCATGAAAGTTATATGAGCGGCCAACACTGAAGTAATCGCAGCTGGCTTTTCTCCCAATGCAACATCACATCTTGATCTGAAATTTGGGACAATTGCGGTTGATCCTCCCGGAAAATCTCTTACCAAAGCACGTAAGTCATTACAATCCTGATAGTTTGAACTGCCTGACGACTCTTCAAGAAACGGCGAACAAGCCAACTCTCGCAACGTCCGACCCAGCCTTGAATGGAACATACATATGGATTATGCTTGGTAAACTTCCTATCAACTATTATTCCAAATATCACTCAACTAATCAAATTGTACAGATCCGGATGTGTAATTCGCACTTACTTCCTCTTCTTTATCACTAATCTAACGAGTTAATATAGGCCAGGATCATTAGCTGGTGGGGCAGCAGGAACCCGAATTGTGTATCTACACACCTTACTCAAAGATTACAAGCCAGCCACCGCCCCAATTGATGGCTTGTATACCTTGACTTCAGCAGCCACCACTCCCAAAGCCTGGACTGCTCCGGCGCCACCAGCAGAGAACCCACCTTATCCGCACAAATACGTGAACTATCTTTACACTCAGCCGCCAAATTTTGCGGTACCTGCGAGCCAGCAAAACGCTGTATCATCTGGCCTTCGCTTCAACGTTACACAATTTGCAATCGATGCGAAGTTGGGCGAGCCAGTCTTGGGAAACTACTTCCAGGTTACAGGTTAAGGAAAGAAACCCGCAGGTACCACCTCTCCACTGTACATATATATATAAATTATATATGAATTTGGATTTGTTCGTTTCTATTGTTGATCAGTTCCAGCCTGATAGACTGGCGTGCTTATCTTAAAAGCATTGGTGAGCGGAGCTCTGCTTGTGGAACTATGGGTATCTAGGATCGGTTGGCCCACTTCGAGTTATATCTGTATCAAGCAAGGGTATACAAAGAGAGCTAGAAACCTTCAAAACTTTTGAGGTGCACAAGACTAATGACCATATGTTTCAAGAAGGTAGACATAAAACTTCATTGTGATGGCAAGCCCGTGGTATCATCAACTTTTATATATTTCTCAAACAGCCCAACCAGATGCCCGACCAGAACGCCCCGTATGCCCATATATCAACAACGACCTAACAGCTCATGCAAATGAAACGGTCTTCTTCTTCAACTTTAGCGGCCTTGTACCGGCCATCGCCTCACTCTTCGTACTCTCCTTCTTCTCCGGATCGTCACCTGTTGAACGCTTCCGCTTCTTTCTTAAACCCTCTTTCGTCTCATCCAGCTTTACTTTCCTCATTTCCACCTTAGCTTCTGCCTCGCGTTTTCTAGCTTCGCGAATTTCTTCCATCTGCCGTGCCTTCATCATTTTTGATTCAATTTGGCCCTCTTTATCCGCGTTCACCATCGCAAGAATAGTCATCATGCTCTCCTATTCCCCATAATAATTAGCATAAGTTTCAAGAACCTAGTTTATCTATCATAGCGAGAATAGTTTGCATTGCTCAGATACCGTTGTAGTCTTCTCGTAAGAGAAAAAGCCGGCATTGGAAAAGAAACAAAGTCAGAATCCTTCCCTAAGCATTATAAAAGGTCATCACCGCAATGCACTCCTCCTGTCTACCCTCTGAAGAACATGAAATGTGTTAGAACATACCTTGTCATCCACAAAGACCTTGCCCTTCTTTTTCCCCTTTGGCTTCTCCACACCAATTGGCGTGATCATGTTCAAAGCCGGTATATTCAATTCCTTCTCGGTATAAACCCTCCTCTTCTTCTTGAGTGTTGCGAGATTACTCGTGCCTTTTATCTTTTGGGGAGCGCCTTTCGATTGTGTTCGTTTCGAACTGGCTGATTTGGGCTTGGAGACACCATCGTTGGTAGGTTTAGTAGAGTTTTTGGAGTTGCGAATGCCGGATTTGTTAGCGGCATGCTTCGATGCGTGTTTTGATTTGACCGTAGAAGTACGTGACGGCGCCATCTTGGGTATTATGTTCGTAAGGGAAGTGGTGAAAAAGTTGGACCGCTGGAGGTTGGGAGATTTTGAGGCGAGAAATAATTTTGGAGGGGCTCCGCTAGCGCCCGCATGTCTTGACCCACTTACATGCTCTGCTCCATCTCGATCATACATACGACCTGTAACTAATTGTAAAGTGGTTTTGCCTCGATGTATTATGCTGTATTACCTTGAACATTTCGGGATCTAGTATTGCAAATTTTGAAAGCAATAGCTTGCTCTTTTCTTTGAAGTAGACAATCCATCAATTATTGACGCAAGCATGTCGATTAATCATAAGCTGCTTTCACCATGACTTCACAAAACTTCGAGATATTGACAGGATTCCAACAGAATAATTGGCTATCCACAGTTGTCTATAATCTATAATACAGTCTATTCATAAACTCCGTCCATGCCAACTATTACGACAAGCCTTTACATCTGCCACTTTCTTCGTAACGGATCAAATCGAGCAGGTGCTGCATCTTTTTCAGAAGTGCCATTCGACAGAGATGCTGGAGCATCAATCTCAATATCAAATGCCATCTTGTTGAGAAAGTTTGTAGCAGGTTTCGCATGCCATCTATGACCACCAATCTCAAACCAAGAAAGGTGACCTCCCATAGATGTTGTGCAGAGGATAACGTATGGAGTTTGTTGAACCTCTAGGTATGGGAGTCCTTCGACATGAGCAATCTAGATAAGTCAGAGAATACATATAGGAAGTAATGAAAAGGAAAAATAGCTTACGGGGTCATCTGTGGCATTGACTGTAGGGCGAAATGATCAGCAACTTGTTGAAATGGAAGAACTGGCAGAGATTATTCGTCCGGTATTGGGAAATACTTACTTGCAAATATGGGAATTCTAGCCGCGTGTATGGAATCCACAGACGATGCGTCTCGATAATATGCACCTTCAGTTGGGTAGCCCCATGTTGGACCTTGAACGTATCGGTCAAATTCATGAAGGTATTTCGTTGACCGGATCTTCTCCAAATCAAGGTTAGGATTTTTGGACAATTCCTCTACGTGGTACTCTGTGAGTCTCTTCAGATTTCCACACATCACAGAAGAATAAAAGCGGCCAATTTGGGTTCTTCTATATCTCGGGTTAGCAATTTGCAACACAATTTGCGGTCAGATTTTGAACTCGTGACAAAGCACACATATATTCGAATGTATGAAAGAGTATGAAGGAGCCAGAAGTCTTTATACCAACAGCTGTCGTGTCAGAGTAATGGCTGTATCATAGCGTTGCAAAGAGCAAACAAGTCTGGTCATACATGTAGAAATTGAACACGACGTGGGAGTAGATACGGTGATAGGTCATTGGAGCCTGCGTCGATACCGCTGACTTACTGTAGAGCTTTTGATCCCACCTCTAGGTTCCATGGACTGGAGATGACAACAGCTGCCTTCAATTCGCAGTTGGCGCCTTCTTCGCTGACGTACTATGCAGGGATCAACTTTCAGTGCCAGGATATCTATCTAAAGAAGCAACTTACATTGGTCATTATATTTGCACCCAAGGAGAATCCAATTCCGAATAATGGCCTATTGGGAAACTTTTCCCTAAGCCACTTGACGGTTTGTCTACAGTCCCAGGTGGATCTTGCGTTGAACAATATACCACTGGTGATCTTATGTTGCGCACAACCTCTAGAGTTTACGACGCAAGCTTCCCATTGCTTTTCTCCGTTCGCACCAACTAAGGGGGCCAAGACATGTTTTAGATATACTTCGTAGGAGCCGCCTGAAAGCCCATGCAGTGCAACTAGCATGGGTCGCTTGTCCAAAGAAGCAATTCCGTTAAACTCATCCTCAGAGAAGTAAGTCGTTCGGATGGGCAAGGTAGGATCAGATTCCGATGAAGGCTGAGTTACAAAGTCAACACAATATGAGCCCTTATAGGTAGGGTTTTCCGCCTCGAATATCTTGCGCTTGTAATGTAACGGTGGCCCATCGTTTTTAATAGCAGTCCAACATGTCTGGAGATGACCATTAAAGAGAAGTGCTAGAACGGTTAGTCGTAGCCAACATGAATCAAAGTATTTATTGCAACATTGAAGCCAAGTTTAATCAAAAGGCATCTATTTTGGGTGGGAAAGGCGGAAAGACATACGATTGAGATTGCACGGTGGTGTTGCTTCCTCACAGACGTTGAGCAGATTTGTTATCGAGCCATTCTTTGCCTTCAAGCTTAGAGGGTCAGGCTATTAATTTCCAACTCGTTAGCTAATACAATCTAGATATGGTGTATCTACTCTTGGTGAGGGGTCATTTACACTATGAGTATAGTTGACAGTTGCTTGGCCTAGCCATTCCATTTCAAGCCACACACAAATTTGGCGTTTTTCTGGGGAGGAAGAGCGTATATCTCGATGAGGAGCTGTTGATGATTTTAGAGATCTATACAACAGTCTGACAGGAGAAAAGCAAAGAGTCACAGGGTTATAAGCAGCCAAAAGAATGACCGTGATTTTAGATAGATAAACTGTAAGCTAGCTGCCCCCAAAATTTCCAGATCAAATCAGCAAACCCACTTATTATTACTACTGCCGTTTAGGCTTGGCAGTGGTTGAACCTCGGAGGTGGGACCGGACGGGAAGCTTGTGGCTGGTGTCTAGTTTTCTGTTATTTTTTGTGGCTGATGAGCAGTGATCGGCGACAGTAGTGGATAGGTTGCCTTAAGTCCGAAAACACCAAATAGGTGGACGGGCTAATAAATCGCGTCCAAAAGATCGAGTGCATCACCTCCTCCAAAAAGATTGTATGGCATATCCAGGTGGCCCTCCAGGGCCCAACAGCAATGTCTACTGGAACGGCCTGCCACCCCCAAATAGACATCCGAATGGCAGTCCAGACCATGGATCACAGTATCCTCACTATCCAAATCCTCAACCCTATCAATTACAATACAATGATAATGTAGAATACCATCCACTGCAGAACCAAAGTCGCGCTCTCGATCCTGCCCAGTATAGACAAAATGGTTCTAACTCCCCCCAAAATGGATACAACCATCAGCAGCATCAGCAGCAGCATCAACAGCATCAACAGCAGCAATACCACCAATATCAACAGCAACACCACCAGATCCACCAGCAACACCAGCAACAGCAGCAACCCCAACGACCATATATGTCTCAAGTCCCACCAACTCTATCTCATTCTCAGTCCCAAATTCAGCATCATTCTCAACATCAATCTCCCCAGTTGCATACACCCTCAGTCCAAGCTCCTCAAACTCGAGCTGCCCAACCCCAAGCCCATAGTCAAATTCCTCGCGTTCAAGCTCCTCGAGTTCAAAGCCCTCATGTTCAAAGCCCTCATGTTCAAAGCCCTCATGTTCAAAGCCCTCATGTTCAAAGCCCTCAAGTTCACAGCCCTCAGGTTCAAAACCCTCGAGTTCAAAGCCCTCGAGTCCAAGTCTCCCCGGCTCAGCTTCAAGCTCCTCCAGTTCAAGCTCCTCAGGCCCAGGATCCCCAAGTTCAAACGCCTCCTGCTCCTGTCACCAATTCCATCCTTGATGCCGCTCCGTCACAGACTCCCCAAGCTCCCCAATTCATCAACCCATCACAGCTGTTCCATCAGACTCCACGAAGTGACATACCCCAAACATACACAGGGCCGGGTCCAGACACCACCTCCCGATACCAGATGGCTCCAGCACACCCACCAGGGCCAGTTCCGATTGATCTCCCGATGCTTATAGTCTCACTTGCAGAGGAATACTTTGATGCTGCCCACAAACTCGCGCCGTTGGTATCTACTTCAATGACTGCCGAGGCACTGCAGGAGTATCACAAGTTGATTGCTGCTGGCTTAGGGCTGTTGGACACGGCATTGAAGCGAGTCAAGATGACGCCTAGGATAGAGGCTAATATGAGACTGAGATATGCTAGCGTTCTTCACGAGGAGACTGAAAATTCTATGGATGCGGAAACTGCCCTAGGCAAAGGTATTGTATTATGTGACAGGGTATGTCTCCCTCCTCCTATCCCACCAACTTACTTGATTCTGATTATCTCATAGAACCATTATTTCGACCTTAAGTATGCCATGCAGTTCTTGCTTGCTCAGATAATGCTCAAGAAAAATCCGAAGGCAGGATTGAAGGCTTTGGATTCATATATAGCGGATGCTGAAGCGTAAGTGGATTTTTGAGCTGTTTTAAAGTACTTTCGCTCACACGCCTTAGCTACCAGCATGTTCCATGGGTCTATGCGTTCCGCTTTCTAAGAGCCTCTAATTCATTGGCTTCCAATCATCCAACCGACAAGTGGAAGGAAAACTTTGAGAGCATAACAACTCTTGCACAGCAACAAAGTGATCGGGGTATCTGGCTCGCTTCTTGTCTTATGGAAGCCTTAACCCATCTTAGGAACAATGGTCCGGACTCCATAGAGGCTGCTCAAGGAGCGATCGCCGCAGCTTGGTCGTACCAAACAGAGCGAGCCGGTCAAATCCCACAGCTAATTGCCCTGGCACATATGATAGACGTGTCCTGTAGTATCCAACAAGGATCTCCTAACGCCACGATGCCTAAGATCAAGCAGCTGCAGAAAATGATGGATCTTGCTTTGAAGGATGAGGAGGCTTGGGGAATAACGAATGAGAGCATAGCTATTCCTATGAGCCGTAGTACGCACAGCTCACAGGTAGTAAGCTCGGACACAAGGACAGCGTTAGGTATTGGACGAGATGGCCGTGACAATCTTATGCTTTCTTTCCTGAGTAAAAGAGACGCATTCTCCATAACGTGAGTACCCTTTGATATGGTGCGGCTATATCTAATGTCTCATTGCCAGATATTTACTCGGTGGCTTGGTTCTACTCCATAAGAACTCGCAAGATGGAGGTGCTGTTAGGATGTTTGAGACCGGTCTCGCACATTTAGAAGGTAGGTACTTTGACTCATCAATCACCTTAGCTAATTAAGATATAGGCCCTGTCCAAAAAGACTCAACTCCATCTGGCATTCTTCCCAACTGCATTTCACGCCTGCAATGGCAAGACCAGATAATATGCTACTATGCAAGTAGTCTAGCTTTCTGTGCTGCCTCGATCTGTGACTGGGAGGCTGTGAGAAAACATATTGAGAAACTCAATTCTGCTATGAGCAGGCTCGGTACCTCACTGATTGGTCCCCTCGCATCTATTTCGTTGTATCTGTCTGGAATCTACCATCAAGGCGTTGGAGATCTGAAAACTGCTCTAGAAATTTTCGAAGACGAAAAATTCGACATGACTTTGTACGAAGGCAACACATGTAGCGCATCCCAGGTGAAGAGGGACTATTCAATTTTAGCGGCTCTCAATACTATATGGATCCTTCAAGACCCCGCTCAGCAGGACGTCCGACGTAATAATGCACTTATGGAGAAAATTACTAAGCCTTGTCAACATCATCCTAGCCTGGATATCCAAGCCGCCTTCCATTTAGCGGCCGCCACGGTGAATAGAAGTCCTCCATTACCATCAATCGACGTCAGAAGCCACCTATCGCGGGCTTTGAAATCGACTAAGTTAACGCTAAACATGCAATTCACGTGCATCACACTGAGCATTATGTGCAATCGGTTTTTTGTTTCGGTAGTAGGTGAGCAAGCTGAGAAGAGTGCTCTTGCTGCTTCTGTACAGGCAAACCGGAGTGGCAATCCTCTATGGATGAGTGTTGCGGATGGTATGCTTGCTCAAGTATATGAGCTAAATGGCAAACAATCCGAGGCGACGCAGGCATTGGACAAGGCACGTCGTAAGGCACAGCATGCGTTTCCTGGTTATTGACTGTGTTTGAGACGTTCTTATAATGTACAACATGTTACGGGTGCTCGAAACCCTCGGAGGGATTTATGAGAAAGCATTTTTGGAGTTATTGGCACGGCGTAACCTATACCCATTTGCTTTGCGACTTTGATATTTAGCTGGCTAAGATTTGTAAAGGCATTGTCTCATCGAGTTTGATCATATGAACCAGTATATTGCATCAGCAAATTGCCACCTGATTCTATTGACAAAAATATCATACAAATATAGAAGCTATTAAAACGCAAATTGTGCCTAACTACAGTAGACGAGTTAAATTACATTTCACCATCATTCGATAATCTTGAATATTTAAGTATGGTGATTACCCGTAGAGTAACTGTGCTTAGAATCTGTATCTCGTCTTTTACACTATATACATTCCCGCCCATACGTACTAGAGCAACCCTGTTGCCAAGCAAGCTGTCTGAACCTCAAAAAAAAAAGGTTGTACGCGACGTGAGCTACTGCGTGTGAAACTCCCAACGAAGCATGTTTGCTTCTATCCCTCATAGGTCCACGAGGGTAAGGCGTTCATATATTTGCACAGCTTGTAGATGTGGTCTTCTCGCACGCGACGAAATACTTAGCGTCTTGCGACCGTCAAGCCAAACCCAGACGCCAAACCAGCAATTAGCAACTTTCAGTACATCCGCGAATCATGCGGCTCGGACTAGGAAGCCTGGTGCGAGACCGGCGGTAAGGGATATCCAGAAAACGGTTGCGCAATTGAATAATCTGAGGGAGGCGTTCTTAGAGGATCTGAAGGGGGAAGTTAAGGAAGAAAAGCAAAAAGGAAAAGGGGAAAGGGAGACTATTGCGATTAAGACGAACAAGATCGGAGGAGATAGAAGGGAAAAGATAGAGAAAGAGGAGAATCTTTCGACACCTGCGAAAGGCACGCTGCCGAAGAAGAAGCCAAAACCTGCAAAGCATGCAGCTGAGAAGAAGGATACTGTATCTTTAAATGAGGAACAGGAATCCAAGAAAGAGAATCCGAAACGTGCGAGACTGAATCGACAGAAGAGAAAAGGAGTTAAGGTGGCGAAAGACAAAATAGCTAAAAACAGCACCAGCAAAGCGATCAAAATTCAAAAGGTCTCTGGCGGCAAGGTGCCGATTAAAAAGGTTCTTAACAAACTGCCCATTAAAAAATGTATCTCAGATGGCAAGACTGGTGTCATAGCGACGCCGCAACCGAAGCCAAGGGCAGAGAAGAAAGTTCAGTTTGTGGGTGTTGATGGCCAGCCATTCATAATCCGTCGACCTGAACCCCTAACGTCAGAAGCGATTCTAAAGAGTATCAATGACAATACAAGCAGAGACGAGCTTGTCAAAATAATCGAGAGCGGAAGACTCTCTCCTTCAGACACAGTAATCGCGGTACGAAAGCTTCGGGAAAACCTCATCTCGAAGGTCCGAGGGGAGTCGATGCGGCTTAGCAGAGAGCACTCAACAAGTACACCCTCTCCAACAGTTAGCAAAGCGAAAAGCGGCGAGCAGACTGGAAAGGCAGGAGCATCAGAAAAATATCCTGTTGGGCACGAACTGAATTTGAGTGATACACCAGCCGGTCTAGGTGTAAGTCAGATTGATAATCCGAAAAGGAAAAGGGATGACAAGAATAAAAGCAAACCCGTGATTTCTAGAAGTGGAATGTCCATCAAAGAAAAGATGCAAGCCAAACCGGCGGATTCCAAAGGCTCCAAAGGCAGGGCAAGACCAAAGGCGCCTTATGCTAGACGATTGATCGCGGCAGGCGACCCAGCTGAGACTAAGGTTGTAAAGACTGGTCCGATCAAGGTGACGAAGGCTCAACAGAAGGAAGGATTTGAGATTCAGACGGTTGTTCCCGAAGAGTTAGCGTTAACTCCTGTTGAAAAGCTGGATCAGGAACCGGTCCCAGGCTTGGTTTATGGGTTAGACAGAGTCTTATTCAACCCTGGTGTGGTACATCTTCAGGATCCACGCTCGAGAGTTTTCAATTTTGATCCATACCTGCAGAAGATCACTCCCGTTTCAGAGTTCAATTTCAATGCGCTAAAGGAATATAAAACGTCTTCACGGGATACAACTCTCATACAGCTTACTAAAGAAGAAAAGAAGAAATACACAGGATCGACGTCGAGCATGTCTTCTGCATTAGCTCATTTCCATTTCCTTCTGTCACAGTGGCGTCCAATCACTACCTCTATGTTGTCTCGAACATTCCCCGTTGAATTCAACACCTTCACCAAGTTGCAGCGTGGCCCTACTGCTTTGTTTTTACGGTGGAGAGACGGGGCATATGCCATCGATGCTGACAAAGAATATGACACTTCAACAGTTTTGATGATGCTGGGAAAGTCCATGGAGAAGCTCCTGACTCTGCCTAAAGATCACTATGAGAAGTATCTAATGGAGAACGCCGATAACTTCCCTGAAGAGGCAAGATATGAGCCTGAAACGTTTCACTACACTACCATTGGAGATTTTTTGTTGAGATCTCAGCTTGATGCATTTGATCCTAGACTCCCTGGAACAGGAATGTTCGATTTGAAAACCCGGGCTGTTATATCCGTTCGTATGGATACTAAAGCTTACCAAGAAGCCAGTGGCTATGAGATCAAGCGGGAAAAGGGAGAATTTGAATCATACGAAAGAGAGTATTACGATATGATCCGAGCTGCCTTCTTGAAGTATTCTCTTCAAGTTCGGATGGGTCGCATGGATGGTATATTTGTCGCTTTCCACAATACGGAACGCATTTTCGGCTTCCAGTACGTCAGCTTGAATGAAATGGACCTCGCACTTCATGGTTCTGAGGATACCACCATTGGAGATCTAGAGTTCAAGACGAGTTTGGATTTACTGAACCAGGCACTAAATAGGATTACAGAGAAGTATCCTGAAAAGTCCGTTCGTCTACATCTCGAAACAAGAGCGGGCGATACCCCCTTCATGTACATCTTTGCTGAGCCGATGGAAGAAGAAGAAATCGATAAAATTCAAGCAACGAATCGTGAGGAGATCGCACGATTTGAAGAAGAGATACTTGGTATAAAGCCTAAGAATGACTCTCTACAGCAGAAGAAGAACGCAGAATGGGAGAAGCTACGTTCGAAAGTTGAGGAGAGTATTGAGGAGGATGAGATGGATATTCAGGAGATAAGATCCATAGCTGAAAATTTACTTGAGGAGAGTGAGTACTGGGATGACTTGTCTCCGGAAGAGAAACAACGGTGTATCGAGTCTCTGGTGAAGTCGGCTACACTTAGTGAGGAGCCAGAGAATACAGAAGAGCAAAGCGAGAACGTTTTTGTAGATGAGGCCGATGGTCAAAATGACGATGATGTGGCGGATGAGGATGAAGAGATTGAGAGCGACGACGAGACTGATAACGAGAAAATCGACGAGGCTGATGTCGAAGAAGAAGGTGAACCAAAAAGCCAGGAAGAAAATCAAGTAATACAAGCGGAATTTGCAAGTGAGCAAACTAGCGAGGAGGGTTCATTCCTAGGCATTGAATCTGAGGAAACAATACTAGACGACTCGACGGACGAGGCAGATGATTCAGAACAGTCAATAGCTAGTCAACTATCTACAGACGAGTCTTCCATCGAGGAAACCAATCAGCTCAAACCCAGGCAGGATCCCTCAAAAGCTTCCGAACTAGGTGAGACTAACGACGATGTATCCGTTCTCAAGAAAGAAGTCAAAGCCAGCCATGATAATCCTGACACAGAAGAAGTACCGTCACCAACCGAAGTCTTAGCCATGACCCTAACTATCCGTAACAAAGTCGACGGGGAATACGTTGCTCGTCCCGTCGATCTTTCAGATGGACAAAAATGGACTATCGAGTACGCTCTAGTTGATGTAGCGCCAAAGGAACGTGCAGCACTATTGTATGAGGCATGCAAGAGACGCCGATTTGAGTCATTACATTGGGATGAGGAAGGAGAACCAGATCCATTTTCTTACAACAATTTTTTCATAAAGCAACTTAAGACTTTGGCAAAGAAGGGTCGGCAATGGAGAACGCAGCTAGATAAGGAGGACTCAAAGCGGCCAGTCAAGGTTTTGGGCTGGTCGGATCCAGTCAAGGTCGAGATAGAGGATAAAATGTCGGCGACAGATACTACTGAGGTTGAAAAGAAGAACGAAAAGGAATAGAAGGGATAGGAGTCTTGCTTTCTTGTATAGATATGGGAGCAACATGTAAAGTATGTAAAATATGTATTATAGGTGCCGGTTAGCTAAGGACACATACGAAGTGTATCTAGCGGGTTCTAATTATATCATCACTCTAGAGATCACAAAGGTTGATTGATAATCAGTATTTTAAGTTTAATGTATCATGTCACTGTCAAATTTTCCTATTCATATTGAGATAATGCTTTCGCATTTACTTCCTTCTTAAAAGTGATTGGCTGCGTCCCCCTCCTCTATTAGATCAAAATTCAGCAGGTAGAACAAGAATAACAGGAAATTAGATAATGAACACGGACCAGGTTCTCTCATCAGATTTACTCATTTTAGAAATATCATCTTTCATCTCTGTTGGTCTAGATACACCAACACGTAGTCACGCAATGTGGCAAAGTCATATGATTGTCTTGTCAAGAAGTCATGCGGCCGGCGCTTATCGAACCCTTGATGCTCAGCTCTCACGGAAGTTTCAGAAGCCGAGAGACGCAGTGCATATAGATTGCTATTGTTGTGTATTACACGATCACTTCCTGTGATTTGTTAAATCCAAAGATCGGGTATACAACGTTAGCCAACTTGGTGGGGAGGCTGAGCAAATGAAGCTTTCGGTGTACTAAGCTTATGTGTTGTGAGCCGATTTTCTAATTGGCCACGAGGTGTTTCAAAACATTTTTGGCCAATCACGGAAGGAACGTATCGTCTATTTTGATCCGAACCCCTAAATTAAGCGATGAGTCCCCTGTTCCGGATGTATTAATTCCAGAACAAACATTGTAGTCACCTGTCAGCACATAGCCGTCTACTAGGAGAAGCCTTTCAGCTTTGTACTACCAACGGCGGTTTTGATATTTGAGATCTCTCTATATAAGCTGCTCTACCTTCTCGTTGAATGAGATATTCATCCAAACAATCAAAACAACGAAAACATTATTTCCTGAGTCTTTTCCTAGGTCTTTTCCTTTATCTTTTTTCCTATATTCAATCACTAGAAATTCTCGTTTTTAATTTCTCGATCTCCTCAACCAATAATCACCATGCATTTCACATCCTCTGTTATCACTGCCATCCTGGCCTCCTCCTTCACCCTCGCGGCTCCTTTCGAAGCTCGCAACGACAATAAGCAAAACACAACCCCTTCCTCACCACCACCATCTCCTCCAGCAGCGCCATCGTCTCCTAAAGACCCACTTCTCACACAGAAGTTGTTCCTCTCAGATCTTGCCTCTGATCGTTTCAAGCTCCTTCCCAAAAACGAAGATTTTGTCTTTGACTTCAACCAAGAAAAGGGCAAAGGCGGTAAAGGTGGAGATCTCTTCGCTGCCAACCGCAAGACATTTCCGGCGCTCGTTGGGGCTG
>Ga0247804_10000576_pt1 | contig 16879 bp, 12 predicted proteins | sample UWRJL029104C1_FD_181142 | JGI IMG/M metagenome (GOLD analysis project Ga0247804, IMG submission 181142) | Plant litter microbial communities from Arlington Agricultural Research Station in Wisconsin, United States - UWRJ-L029-104C-1 | ecosystem: Environmental > Terrestrial > Plant litter >...
TTTAACATCAATTTCTTTTAAAGTATGCTGGTCGAAATACCTGTAGTCAGACTTCCAATAGGTTTCCGGGTCTGGATTTTTAGCAATTTCTATCGATGCTTTTTCGTTTTCAGGAACATGTACATCAAGACTGCCTTGAAATTTTGGATCAGCTTTTAAATAGGATTGCCAGATTTTATCGGCTGCCGAGGGGTTTAATTTCAACTTAGCATTGGCTGTCGTATCCGAAAAAGCTTCGCTGAATTCGACTAGTGATTTTCCTCCGGAGGTTACGAAATAAACAGATTTTGAAAACCACTGGAATCCCATTATCATACCGGATAAGGCGATAAAAATGATTATCCAGGTGATGTAGAAGCCAAGTACATTATGGAAATCGTAATTTACTCTTCGCCATTTTGCATTCCACTTTATAGTAAAACGTTGTTTTGATGCGGCTTTATTTTTCGGCCACCAAAGAATCAATCCCGATATCAACAGTAAAACGAAAATTAGTGTAGCGCTGGTTAAAATCGGCTGACCAATGGTTGGTGGTAGCCACAAATAGTAGTGGCCCATGATGACAATTCTGAAAAAATCATCATTCATGTTTTTAACCTTTAATACTTCACCAGTGTATTGATTTACGAAAACGATGTAATAATATTCGGGGGCGAAATTGTAATAAACAACCTGAGCACTTTTTCCGGGTTGGTAGGTAATGCTATGGGCGTGTTTGTTTGGCAAAGCTTTATCTGCAATTTCTTTTAATTGCGTTGGTCGGATTAAGGCTTTGTTTTGAATTTCAAGGTTCCGGTAGGGTTGAGTAACATTTTCAATTTCTCTTTCAAAAGCCAGGATGCAGCCCGTGATACCCAAAAAGCATACAAACAGCCCGGATGTTAATCCGAGCCATAAGTGGATTCTTCCAATCCAATATTTAAAGGTTTTATTTTTCTTCTTTTCAGACATGAAAGCTGATTAAAATTTATAAGCTACACTTACCCTAAAATTTCTTGGCGCTTCTGCCTGATAGTAGTATGAGTTCAGAAATGAATAATAAGAGCCACTAAATAAATATTTATTCAGGATGTTAAAGGCGTTACCAGTAATTTTAAATTTCGAACGTTCGTAAAGTAAACCGCCATCTAATTTGAAGTAATTTGGTAATTTTTGAAGTCCAACGCTCCATGTATCAGTTGCACGGCCTGCCAGGTAAGTAAAACCTGCTGATATACCTGAGCCTTTAAGTACGCCATTTTGTAGCGTGTAAGTTAGCCATGCATTGGAAACATGTTTGGCGAAACCAGGAATTACATCTCCAACATTTATGCCTGTAACACCAGGAGTAACTTCAGTAACTTTTGAATCTGTGTAGGCGTAGTTTGCAATTAAAGTTAAACCATCAGTAATCTTTCCTCTTAAATCGAATTCAATGCCTTGCGACCTCTTCTCACCTAAAATAACACTAAAGTTTTGTCCTGGTGTGTTTGCTGGATCGGCTGTTAGTTCATTTTGTTTAAGTATTCTGTATGCAGATAAAGTTGTATTCCATTTTCCGCCGAACCAGTCCTTTTTAATACCGATTTCATTGTTTGTTCCCGTAATTGGTTCAACACTTCCGCCGTTGCGGATTAAACCGCTTTGAGGGGTGAAAGCTTCATCATAAACAGCATAAATCGCGGTACTTTTATCAACTGAGAAACTTAAACCAACACGTGGCGTCACTTTTTTGGCTTTATCAGGAGCACCACCCCAGGCCGATTGACTTACAAAAGTATAACGACCAGCCAATGTTAAACGAACCCTGTTATCAAAAAAGCCCAATTCGTCCTGTGCGTAAGCACTCAAATATTTTGAATCCATTAAACCACCGGCGTTAATTGCTCTCTGCTTTAATGAAGTAAGACGGTCGAAATCAGGGTATCCATTCTGAGGAAAGCCATAGTTCGGATTATTCAAGTCGAAAGGAGCTGAAGCTAAATCTAGATCATGCGATTGACCCCAATCTGCCAGGTAGTTTTTCTTACCACCATCAAAACCGGCTAAAATTCTGTGGTTAATGCCGCCGGTTTTAACTTGTCCGTTGATGAATAACTGAGCAAGTTTCATGCTGCTTTCTGAATCCCATATGGCTACGTTCCTAATAATTGTTCCGTCTGCATTTACTGCCGAAGGCCATGAGCTGTAACCAACCTGGTTGTATTTGAAATAAGCCGCCTGTGCCGTCAGTTTCCAGTTGTCATCAAAATTATGTTGAAGGTTTAGGAATAAACTTTGGTCGTTAATGCGTGTGCCAGGTAAATTTGGTTGGGTCATTGTTGCCTCACGTGGATAAGTTGCATAGCCCGTTGGAGAAAAAATGTAGTAAGAACCAACCTCTGTCATTTTTGCATTTTGAAAAGTATATTCGGCAGTGACTTTAGTTTTATCTGTAAGTTGGTAGCTTAATACAGGCGCAAAACTGTATCGGTTGTTTTGTTCATATGGTCGGAAGGAGCCTTTGTTTTGAACTGCGGTGTTTAACCTAAATAATAATTTACCGTCGCTGGTTAATTTGTGGTCAAAATCAACTGTAGTTCTATACAAATCATAGCTGCCGAGTGTGAAAGATATTTCGCCCCTGTTAAATCCTGTTGGTTTTTTTGTTACCACATTGTACATACCACTTGGATCACCGTTACCCAGCATAAATCCAGCCGGACCTTTAACAAATTCAATATGGTCAACAAAGCTCATGTCTTCTGTAAGTGGCCCCCAAAAGGATGAAACTACATTAAATCCGTTGCGCATTGCCTGAATTTGCGAACCGCGCATGGTTATATTCGTATACATATCGCCCCAGTGTTCTACCCTTACCGCACCACTAACATTTCTAATTAAACCATCGCTCATGCTGATGATTTGCTGGTCTTTTATAACCTGGTCGCTAACCGTCTGGATATTTTGAGGCGCTTCCAAAAGCGGCTCATTTAGCCGTAGTGAAGCTGAAGGAAGGCTGATTTTATAACGATTGTTCTTGCCGGCAACCGTAACTTCTTCCAACGCCTGGTTGTTTTCAGAAAGCATGAAATTGACTGTTTTATTTTCTCCTGCAGCAACGGTGACCGATTTTTCTGAAGCTTGTATGCCAATTGCAGAAGCTTTAATTGTATATGAACCTGATTTAACCCTGTGGATGGTAAATTGACCGTTATCGTCGGTAAGTGTTCCATTACCCTGACCTTTCAAACTTACAGAAATGTATGCTGCGGGTTTGCCATCAGAAGTTGTAATGGTACCTTTTATCGTAGCAAATTGCTGCGCAGATGCGCGGAAGCCAAGAAAAAACATTAATAAGAAGAAACTGGATAGTCTGATTGTATGCATGCTAAATTTATTTGGATTAATTCTAAACAGTCGCAAAATAACGGCAGAAAAGTTAATTATCCAAATTATTTTGAATTATTCTAAATAGTGTTGCCAGTAGCAGCGGGATTTAAATCCAATACGGCATATATAGAACTTAAAATCAGCATACTATAACGTTTTAGTAAAAATGCTGTGAATTATTGATTTCTCGGTAATCGCGGTTTTAAAATTGGCAAATACAGCTTCCAGACAATTTAGATGAAATATTTAAAAAAAATACTGTGTAATGTAAACTTAATCGAATGAATTAAGGTCGTATTATACTGTTTTTTTAGGTTAAAATATGATTTCACTTTGTTAAAAAATAGTTAAAGGTGATGTAAAATTACCGATACTTTTATATCCAATCAAACCTAACTAACTAACTAATAATCGATGGAAAAAATTTCTACAAGACATTGCTATGTGAAATTCTTAGCGGCCACATTATTTTATTTACTAATCCCCTGGATTGCCTTCGCTCAGAAAACAATAAAGGGAACCGTTTTAGATCAGAATGCTAAACCAATCCCTGGCGTATCTGTCTTAGAAAAAGGGACGAAGAATGGTACTTCAACTGATGCTGACGGAAAATTTGCTTTGTCCTTGCAAAGTGATAAGGCTATTATTGTAGCCAGAACTGTTGGTTTTTTAGCGGTTGAAAAGCTAGCTAATGCAAATGGTATATTAAACTTCACGTTACAGGAAGACAATAAGACACTTGATGAAGTGGTGTTGATCGGCTATCAGAAAATTACTAGGAAGAAGTCAACCGCTTCTATTTCCAGTATTTCAGGTAAAGAGCTAGCGAATTTACCTGCCGCAAGTTTTGACCAATTGCTGCAGGGCAGGCTTTCCGGAGTAAATGTTCAGAATTTTACCGGACAGCCTGGAGTATCACCAACTGTTTCGGTACGTGGTAACTCAACAGCGGGTACCAGCTACGACCAGATTAACACCATAAGATCGCCTTTATACGTAGTCGATGGTGTGCCACAATCTTCAGATGACTTTGTACCGCCTGGTACAGGAACAGGTACGAATTACCTGGGTGGTATTAATCCAAACGACATTGAATCAATTGATGTATTGAAAGATGCGTCTGCTGCAGCTATTTACGGTTCAAGGGCCGCAAACGGTGTAATCCTGATTACGACCAAAAAAGGGGTTAGCGGAGAAACCAGGGTTGCCTTGAGTAGTTATGTGGGTTTTGTACAAAGACCCGAATTGAGGGAAGCAACGATTGGCACTACAGAACGTCGCCAAAAAATGGAAGTTTTGCAGCGTCAGCTTACTTACGATCAAAGAAGACAATTACCATATCTCCTTACGGATAGTTTAAATCCGGCTTTTAATGGAAATACAGATTGGCAGGATTTATTTTATCAGGTGGGTAAAATTAATGATAACAATTTGAGCATAACTGGTGGCTCAGACAATGGAATGACCTACCGTTTTAGTGGTGGTTATTATAATGAGCAGGGAATTGTAAAAGGAACAGGATTTAAAAGGTATAGTTCGAGGATTAATCTGACTTCCAGGGCTTTAAATAAAAAGCTGATGATTAATCCACAATTTTATTACTCGAGTGCCGATCGGGCCAGAGGAAATGAAGACCCCAACGATCCTAACAAACCAACTAAAATAGGATCTGGCAATCTGCCCTCGTCCTTACTCAACTTATCGCCAGAGAAATTGGACTTTTTTGTAAGTCCGAATAGTGAAAACCTCGACAAAAACATCAGTACTCAGTTTGGCCTCAACTTGAATTTATCCTATGAGTTTAATAAGCATTTTACATTAAACTCGCAGTCCTCATACACTTCAGATAATGCACGTAGAGATGCCAGTAAAAGTAGCCTGCTAAATAACGGTTTCGGAAACAGTGCTACTAGTTTTTCTTCCACTGGTACTGGCTTAAGAACCTCTAATTACTTAAACTATAATGGGACGCTTGGAAAGCATTCTTTTAGTGCTGTGGTAGGTCAGGATATAGAATATAGAAAAGATCAAAATACACAGGCTGGCGGATTTGGCGGTGCTAACGACAACATACAGGTAATTACCGGATTCCAGCAGGCCAATATTTTTGCTTTATCGCAGTACCGGGCACACGGTTTAATTGCCTATTATGGCCGTTTTAACTATGATTATGACAGTAAATATTTGTTATCCGGGACGCTCAGGACTGATGGTTCATCTGGTTTTGGTGAGAACAACAAATACGGTGTCTTCCCTTCAGTATCGGTGGGCTGGATATTATCGGAAGAAAATTTCATGAAAAACATCACTAATAATCCATTTACACTGGTGAAAATCAGGGGTAGTTATGGCGCTACAGGTAATGAAGATTTAAGGAATTCATACGTACAGTATAATAGATATCTTGTTAATAATGGTGGGTTTGAAGGTAATGGGGCCATTAATGGTGTTCAATATGGAATCGTTGGTGCTACTTCATACAATGGCGTTACAGCGATTACTCCAAATTTTGTTGATGGTGTAGCACAAAAAGATCTAAGCTGGGAAAAATCGACCCAATGGAATATCGGTACCGATATTGAATTCCAAAATGGAAAGTATGCACTTTCGTTTGATGTGTACAACAAAGAGGTAAAGTCTAAATTATTCAATGTCGACTTACCAGCGACCTCTGGGTACGATAATGCTTTTACAAATGCATTTTCTGTACGCAATTCAGGGATGGAATTAACCTTTAATGCAACTCCAATCAGTAAAAAGATTAAATGGAATACCTCATTCAACATATCCTATAATAAAAATCAGATCATGAGCTTACCGAATGGTGGGAGAGACATTATCTTGAGAGGTGACCGATTTGATAAAACACATGTTTTATCTGTAGGTAGCCCTATTAATGCATTTTATCTTTACCAAACCAGAGGCGTATTCTCACGTACCGGCAATATTCCACAAAATCCATTAACCGGGGAGCGGTACAGAAACAGCAACGGGACCTTTAATGAAGGCGATTTTTATCTAGCCGATTTAGATGGTGATTATTTTGTTGATGTTTTTAATGATGGAATTAATCCTGATAAACTGCCAACTGGTGATCCCAATCCACGTTTTACAGGTGGATGGACCAATAACTTTAGCTACAAAAATTTCTCATTGAGCATTTTTGCAACATTTACCTTAAAAAGAGATGTGCTCAATCTATTTGATTCAGATCGCTTTGCGAATTCACAGGATGGCAATGCTGTAGCAAATTTTGCAAATTTCTCTACCCCGGATCTGGATAGACTTAACATTTGGAGAAATCCTGGTGATAATGCAGAATACGCTAAATACGATTTGGGTAGTTACCGCTATTACTACACGGGGGCACAAACTTTTTTCTTAGAAAAAGGCGGTTATTTGAGGATAAAAAGTGTTAATATCGGCTACGACCTGAACGCAAGAACTTTAAAAAGATTGGGGTTGAGCCAGTTTAAAATATTTGCAATAGTTGACAATGTTCATATGTTCCAACAATCAAAAAAACTGCCTGATGCGGAAGCTGTGAATGGATATGGCGAATATAGTGGAACTGGATACCCAATCCCGAGAAAATATACTTTAGGCCTTCAAGTTCAATTTTAATACCATTAACATGAAAAATATAATTAAAAAACTCAGCATATTATGTACTCTAATCTTGATATTGAGTATCAGTGCCTGCAAGAAACTCCTTTATGAAGAACCAAAAGATGCACCATATGAGCAAACCTTCTGGAAAACATCTAAAGATGTGAGGAGCGCCATGGCCGGCAACTACGCACTATTCCGTGGTGCGATTACGAATAAAAGTAACCGATATTACATGTATGGAGATGCAATTGCTAAAAATTATTTTACCATTCAGTATAGTGGAGATGGGCTTGAGGGGATACAGGCCGGTGATTTTACTTTTCAGTATAATCTAAATTCTTTAGCTAACTACACGCTTTACTATAAAAGTATAGCGATGTCGAATACCATATTGTTAAAAGTAGCGGCGATGACTGACGCCCAATTATCAGAGGAAAGTGATGCTGCTGTTTTCAGAAATAATACTTTAGGCCAGGCTTATTTTTTAAGGGCGCTAAGTTATTTTATGATGGTAAGGGTTTGGGGCGACGTGCCGATTGTTACCGAAGCTTACGAAGATCCACTTAAGGCACCTCAACTTCCCAGAAAGCCAAAGGCAGAGGTAATGAAACTCATTGAGGATGATTGCCATAAAGCCATAAATTTAATGACATGGACTTATGAAAACAGTGGTGATGCCAAAGTAACAGCTAACAAGGGAGCTGCATATGCACTTTTAGCCCATTTGTATTTATGGAGAGCCACCATGTCCAACGTTAGTTCAGATGCACCAAACCTGGTTGATGTAAACAGCGCTGATACTACAATTAATACGTTAATAGATCGTGGCGGATACACTCTTACGGATACGGCAAATTACAAAAACACATTTATAGGACGCTCTTCTGAGGGTATCTTTGAAATTAATATAAGTGAAAATACATTGGAAGGTTCTAATAGTTCAGTAGGCGGGAACTTTTTAAATGAAAGCTATGTAAAGGGCTATGGTAACAATCCAAGGTATTTTGTGGTGCCCAGATATCTGAACGATCATTTTTATACAACTACAGATATCAGGTACACGAAAGGATTTGATTTAACCCTGCCTGAAAAGCCAGTATGTCTGAAATATTCCAATGTGACATACAGAAATCCGGGACAAAAGTTAAATCCATATTTAAGTAATAACATCATTATCTTCAGGTTAGGTGATATGAGGCTATTAAAAGCCGAAATCGCACTGTATAAAGGAGATGCAGCTACCGCCACTTCAATTATAAATACGTTCAGAAGAAGGAACGATCCCAATCCTGTATTAGTAGATAACGGCTTATCAGTAAGTGATGTAATGGATGAATACATTATAGAACGCGGACGGGAAATGTATCTCGAAGGGCACCTGTTTTATGATTTGCTACGCACCAGAAGGTATGGGTTTATGGTGGATTGGCTACCCGAAGACAGATTTAAAAAAGAAGGTTTTTACTGGCCTGTAGATCCCGCTTTGTTTAGGAACAATACATTCTTAAAGCAGACTACATATTGGTTGGGTAAGGTGTAAATAATTAATCTTTATGTTAAAAATCATGAAAAATACTATTTTAATATACGTGTCGATTGTTTTACTGGCCATGTCGGCATGTAAAAAAGACGACTATAAAAGAGATGGGGGGCCGAGCAGTCCTCTTGTCGATATGACCACTTATGATTACTTAAAATCCAATCGCAATTTTGATTCCTTGGTAAAAGTGATTGATAAGGCTGGTTTGAAAGATGCTGTAAATGGTGATGCTACTTTCTTTGCTACAACAAATTATGGAATAGCAGATTATGTAAGAGCAAAAAAGTACCAAAAGAGTGTTCAGCTTGGCAAAGAAAATTTTGATTTTGGAATAAAAGACATCCCCTCTCAGGAGCTTAGTGATTCATTAAAGACCTATATATTTGCAGGTAAGATAAACAGAGACCAGATTAGTCTTGCCGGAAAGCTTTACAATAGCTTGTTAGGTGCCATTCCAAATGTCCAATACCTGATTAAGTTTAGACGATCTTTCGAATACAGCCAGTATTTAAATTACGTAGATTATGTTACCTACACCAAAGTAATAGGCACGCGCGATGATAAGGAACCTGATCAAAGTGCTATACCAGATGACCAAAAAGATAGAGCTGTGGACGTACAGACCTCCGGTATTATCACAAAAACCGGAATTGTACATGTTTTAAACGGAAATCACAGGTTGTTTTTTAATGGACAATCGTTAGGGAATTAAACCATAAAATATTTCAATTATGAAAATTAAATATATTTTAGGCATACTGTTTTTACTGAGTATTTATGCCTGCTCAAAAATTGAGAAAGGATTTCAAAGTGATGCCATTCGATATAAAGACAACGATATTTATGCTAAGCGGGGCCTGATACTTTTTCAGTCTGACAGGATAAACGCAGATGGGTCCACGCCGCCATATACCTATAAAATGGTAAATCTCAGAAAAGAAGACGGTTCTCCGGCACCGGCAGAATTTTTTAAAGAGTATGAAATTCTGGTGTTTAAAGAAGGCACTAGTTTTGATGCAGAAAAGGACGTGACTGTTGAACTATTGAACAAAAAAAGAGAAACTGTAAAAAGATTACCAATGTATTTCAACGAAAACAGCGGGCAACTTACATTCAATAGGGCTTCTGCAAATCTACCATTAGGCAGGTATGTTTTTGACGTTGAAATGACGAACGTTACCGGAACAAAACTTTTTCCAAAATTAGCCACAATTAATGTTGTAGAACCGTCAGGTGATGATTTATTCGTTATCACAGATAATGTTTCTAACGGCTTTAACGATGTTACAGGTGTAGCAACCCCTATGAAGAATCCAATTATAACCTGTACTAAAATATCTAACGCAGGTGCACGGGCTATTCTTAAAATGGTTGATAAAAATGGAAAAGTTTTTAACCCTAAAGCAGGAGAAATTATAGCAAGGGGCGACAGACCAATTTTTGAAAACTATGCTAAATTCAACCCGGTTATTCAAACTGATACTGCCATGATATGCGACTTTGAAGTGGCACCGTTTCCTTTAACAAAATATGTTACGCCAACCACTGACTGGGGTTTCTTGATGTATTACAGAATACCGAGTACATTTATAAAATCAATAGATGGCTTCCCTGCTTCGCCAGGCTTTTCTGTAAACCCAAGATGGTCGTGGCAATTAAAGCTTGAAGGAACTTATGTAATCCAAGTAAAATTCCCCGACGTTATTAGAAAATAGAAGAGAAAATCCTTCCCAAAAAAAGAAGATAACTCTCTTTTCACTAGAAATTAGAAAAGGCAATTTTCATATCGAAATTGCCTTTTCTGCATTTAGATCTCAATATTTTTACTTGATCAATATTGCTTGCAAGCTCAATGGACGCTCTGTATCATTTGCAGGTGCTACCAATCCACCTAATACTACGTCATAATGGCTGCCGGCAGTGAAGGTAATGCCGCCGGTTGTTGCTCTAACTGCACCTGAAGATGTTTCTTTTGCATCAAATGAATAGGTGCCTGCATCGACAGCGACAAAACCAGTTGAATTTTTAAAAGGTTTGTTAGTAAATAAAGTTGTGGCTGCACCGGTTTTAATCAGATCAAACGCGGTAGCGTCCGGAGATAAATTCAGGAAACGGACATATGCTTTATCAGCAGATGGAACAGAAAGGTCATCGGTAATGGTGTAAACATCCATTGCTGCAGGTTTATTAATTAGATAAGATGAATAATTTGCACCATTATTTAAAATGACCTGTTTTGTGAATAAACTTTCGATGCTACTCTCCGTTGTAAATTTTAGGTTGTAAGATCCTGCAACACTAGAAGCATAAGCAGCAGAACCTCCAAAAGGCAAAGCAACTGTATTTATCTTCATACTATTAAGGTAAGCATTGTATGTGGCTGAAGATGGAGAAGTGTTAACCACTCTGATCAATACTATATTTGGATCAGTCGTTTCTGTTTTTTTACAGGATGATAATCCCGTGAAAGAAATTAGGGCAAGTAAAATAATTGATTTTGAATAAAGTTGAGTTAAATTTTTCATGAATTTAAATTGATTTTAGTATTGAAAAAACATAGATAAAACGACGGTTAAGGCCTATCCGCTACAGCAAGACAAATATTGTATTTTAACAGCTTATCGTTTGTTAAATTATGTTAAGCTGTTGTTAAAAACTTATAAACGGAATGATGAAGGGAGATAAAAACAAAAAATTAAATTAACTGTTCATAAGGAGTTTACATAAACGTTTAATAATCTTAATGTTAAATAACACTTATAAGTTTAATTTTGATTAACCAAAAACCTTTTAAAAAATGATAAAGAACATCTCAAAATTAGCAATCATCTCTGCTGGCGTAATTGCATTTTCTTCTTGCAGCAATTCCTCGAAAGATAAACCGGCAGATACAACAATTACTAAAACAGAAACTACGGTTACTGTTCCGGCGAAAGAAGAAAATGCGCCGGAAAGTGCTGATTATACGGTTAGCCCTGATAGTGCAATACTTGGTAAATCCAAAGAAGCTTTGGTAAAGGTAACAGGTGCCAGTGCTGTAGCTCTACAAGATGCCGAAGGGAAGTCTACAGGTTCTGAGCTTACCGTTAAACTTCAAATAAAGAACAAAAGTACTTTGGATGCAAAAAAATATTTTTCTATCTCTGCGTCCGATTCCAGATTGGAGTTAGATAATGGAACATCAGTTCCTGGGCATAAGGAAAGCGGTAGTGCTGAACCGGATGCAGAAGCTTCAACAGAAGCCATATGGAAATTTCAACTCCCTGCAGCAACATTACCAAAGAAATTAAATTTCTTTTTAGACGGAACGAGAGTTTCAGTCGGCCTATCAAAAAAATAATAAATCCAGGACTCGAAATTAGACTGCCCCCAAAAGTTAAATGCTTATTGGGGGCTTTTTCGTTTCTAATAATAATATAAAAATGTAAAAAAGTTAAAAAATATTGTAGAACCCGATTATTATTTAAACCTTTGCATCTCAATAGAGTTAAAGCCGTTTTAATACGCAAAAAATGATTAAGCAATTTTTACATAAACTTTCTGTTTTCACATCGCAATCAGCGTTTGGAAAGAGCATGGTTATTAATCATTTTCAATTGGTATTTCACTACCCCAACAGCCGGCAAAATTTTACTCCGCGTATTTAGTACTCAACTAAACGTAACGAGGAATTGATCCTCTCTAAAAACCCAATTAACAAGAATACTTATAATTTTTCGTTAGAAAACGAATGGATATTAACGAATTTATAGTGCAGGTCGCACTTCCTGAACATCGTGTATTTGCAGAACAAATCGTAACTGAGATGGCTGAATCTGCTAAAGCACGTGGTACAGGCATCGCAAAGCGTTCTCCTGACTATGTTGCAACTAAAATGCATGAAGGCAAAGCGGTTATCGCTTTTCATAAAGATGGACGGTGGGCAGGCTTTTGCTATATCGAAACCTGGAGCCATGGACAATTTGTGGCCAACTCTGGTTTAATTGTTTCTCCTGAATTCAGAAAAGCTGGCCTGGCACATGCCATTAAGGAAAAGGTTTTTGACCTTTCCAGAACTTTATATCCTAAAGCAAAGATTTTTGGACTGACAACTGGTTTGGCTGTAATGAAAATCAATTCTGATTTAGGTTATGAACCCGTTACGTATTCCGAATTAACGCAGGATGAGGAATTTTGGAAGGGTTGCCAAAGCTGTATAAATTTCGAAATTTTGAAAATGAAGGAACGTAAAAACTGCATGTGCACGGCCATGTTGTACGATCCCGCTACTCAAAAACACGACGCAGCCAAAAAATTTGCGGAAGAGTTACAAAAGAAACCTAAACTTTATGAGCGCTTTATGCGCATCAAGCAGCGTTTAGTTGTTAAGCCTAAGCCAAAATCGGGCTTCAAAGTATTGATGTTTTTATTTACCCTGTTATTTAATAAGTGATGAAGAAGAAAGTAGTTTTAGCTTTTAGCGGAGGTCTTGATACCTCGTTTTGTTGTATTTATCTGGCGCAGGATCGCGGATTGGAAGTTCACTCAGTTATTGTAAATACCGGCGGTTTTTCTGACGAAGAATTACAGGAAATTGAGAAAAGAGCATATGCTTTAGGTGTAAAATCTCACGCTGTGGTAGATGAAACCGAAAGTTATTACGATGAATGCATCAAATACTTGATCTTCGGAAACGTATTGAAGAACGCGACTTATCCGCTTTCTGTTAGTGCGGAACGTGTTAGTCAGGCTACCGCCATTGCCAACTATGTTAAAAAAATTGGTGCTGATTATGTCGCTCACGGAAGTACCGGTGCGGGCAACGACCAGGTGCGTTTCGATATGATTTTCAATATCCTGATTCCTGAAGTTGAAATCATTACCCCAATCAGAGACTTAAAGTTATCCCGCGAAGCTGAAATAGACTATTTAGCTGAACATGGTGTAGAATATAGTGCGGCAAAAGCGCAGTATTCAATTAACAAAGGTTTGTGGGGAACTTCGGTAGGCGGAAAGGAAACTCTAACGTCTAATCAAACTTTACCTGAAAGTGCCTGGCCGACTCAAGTTAGTGAAACTGAATCCCGCAAATTAGAATTAACTTTCGAAAAAGGAGAATTAGTTGCTATCGATGGCGAAACTTTGGAACCTGTTAGGGCGATTCAAAAACTACAAGCCATTGCTCAACCTTTTGGTATTGGTCGCGATATCCATGTTGGTGATACGATTATCGGCATTAAAGGTCGTGTCGGTTTTGAAGCTGCTGGTCCGATTATTATTATAAAGGCACACCATACTTTAGAAAAACATACACTAACGAAATGGCAGTTAAGCTGGAAAGAGCAATTGTCTTCTTTCTATGGTAACTGGCTGCATGAAGGCCAATTCCACGACCCGATTATGCGGAATATTGAGGCGTTCTTAACTGATACTCAAAAAGTGGTTAGCGGTAAAGTATTTGTTGAGTTGTTGCCATACCGTTTTCAGATTATAGGTATTGAATCAAACCACGATTTAATGAGTAATAAATTTGGTAGCTACGGCGAAATGAACAACGCCTGGAGCGGTGAAGATGTTAAAGGTTTCTCGAAGATTTTTGGTAACCAAGTAATGATTTGGCATAAGGTAAACGGAGAAGAAGCAGAAAGCTGAAAGACTAAAGCAAAAAGTTTTTTTACATCGTCATCCTGAGCTTGTCGAAAGACAAAAAATAAAGTATGATGGAAATTCTTTCTAAAGATAATTGTTTAAGTCATTACAAGTGGGGCGGCAACTGTGATGGATGGAATTTTGTAAGCAAGCCTGACGCGGCCATTAAGCAAGAGTTAATGCCGGCTCAAACTGCAGAAAAATTGCATTTTCATACTTATGCAGAGCAGTTTTTTTACATATTAAAAGGACAGGCAACATTTTTAATTGAAGGCGAAACATTTACAGTTGATGCGAACAATGGTTTACAGATTAAAGCGGGCGACAAGCATAAAATCATGAATAACGGTATTGATGATTTAGAATTTATACTTTTTTCCTATCCAACTACAGAAAATGACAGAACAGATTGTGAATAATAAAATTAAAGCAGGAATAATTGGTGGTGCCGGATACACAGGTGGCGAAATGTTACGCATATTGGTTAATCACCCAAATGTTGAAATTGCTTTCGTAAATAGTACCAGTAATGCAGGGAATTTAATTTCTGATGTGCATGCTGATTTAATCGGCGATACTGATTTAAGATTTATAAGTGATATCCCACAAGATATTGATGTATTGTTTTTATGTGTTGGCCATGGTGATGCGAAAAAGTTTTTATCCGCTAACCCGATTAACGATAACATTAAAATTATCGATTTATCTCAGGATTTTAGACTTTCAGCAAATGCTGATTTCGAAAATCGTAATTTCGTTTACGGCTTGCCGGAGTTAAATCAAGAAAGAATAAAATCTGCAAAAAATATTGCTAATCCGGGTTGTTTCGCAACTTGCATTCAGTTGGGTTTACTGCCTTTAGCCGCGAAAGGTTTGATTCGAAATGAGGTTCACATCAATGCAACTACTGGTTCGACCGGTGCCGGGCAAAGTTTAGCCGCAACATCGCATTTTAGCTGGAGAAATAATAACCTTTCTATTTATAAAGCTTTCGAGCATCAACACTTAAACGAGATTGGCGAAAGCTTATTGCAGTTACAGCCATCACTAACAGATAGTTTAAGTTTCATCCCTCAACGAGGCGCATTTACCAGAGGTATTTTAGCCTCTATGTATTTGGAAACTGATTTAACATTGGAAGAAGCACAAGCAATTTACGAAGAATATTACAGTAGCCATTCTTTCACGCATGTAAGCCGGCGAAATATCGATTTAAAACAGGTGGTCAATACCAATAAAGCGCTGGTTCACGTAGAGAAACATGGCGATAAATTGTTCATCATCAGCATTATTGATAACCTGCTAAAAGGCGCTAGCGGACAAGCAGTTCAGAACATGAACCTTATGTTTGGCTTGGAGGAAACAGCTGGCTTGAAGTTGAAAGCAGCCTATTTTTAGTTGAAAGTTAAAAGTGAAAAGTTAAAAATGCAGAATTACAAAGATTTACTGGTTTGGAAAAAGGCACATCAACTTACACTTGAGATTTATAAAACTGTATCAACCTACCCCAAAGAGGAAATTTACAGTTTGGTAAGTCAACTTAAGCGGGCGTCTTCATCCATTGCTACTAATATTGCTGAAGGAACTGGTAGATTTTCTCAAAGAGATTTAGCCCATTTTTTGCAAATAGCTTTAGGCTCAAGTCATGAAGTAGAGTATTTATTACTTTTATCGAAAGATTTAGGCTTTATTAATAATGAAATATATATTCAATTAGAAAAAAATGTCAATGAAATTAAAGCTATGCTTATTTCTTTGATCAAGAAAGTAAGACTTTAAACTTTCAACTTTTTACTTTAAACTTAATACAATGCAACTATTCGACGTTTATCCTCTTAACGATATAGAAATTACAAAAGCATCAGGCAGCAATGTCTGGGATGCTAACGAAAAAAAATATTTAGATTTATATGGCGGTCACGCAGTGATTTCGATTGGTCATACCAATCCGCATTATGTAAATCGCTTAACCGACCAGTTAAATAAAGTTGGTTTTTATTCCAACTCTGTTAAAATTCCTTTACAAACCCAATTGGCAGAGAAGTTGGGTCAGGTTTCTGGTAAAAAAGATTTCCAATTATTTTTAGTTAACTCAGGCGCAGAAGCCAATGAGAATGCTTTAAAACTGGCCTCTTTTTACAATGGCAGAAAGAAAGTAATTGCTTTCACAGGTGCTTTCCATGGACGTACATCTTTGGCTGTTGCCGTAACCGATAATCCAAAAATTATTGCGCCTGTTAATCAAACTGAAAATGTAATCTTCTTGCCTTTCAATAATGAAATTGCACTCGAAGAGACTTTCAAAGCACAAGGCAATGAAATTTCAGCCGTAATTATTGAGGGTATTCAAGGTGTTGGCGGAATTAAGGAAGCCTCAAAAAGTTTCCTGCAAAAAATCCGTTCTCTTTGTGATGAACACAATTCGGTTTACATCGCCGATTCAGTTCAATGCGGTTATGGTAGAACAGGTTTGTTTTATTCACACGATTATTCGGGCGTTGAGGCTGATGTTTATACAATGGCGAAAGGAATGGGTAATGGATTTCCTGTTGCCGGAATTTCAATCGCACCTAAATTCAAGCCATGGCATGGCGAATTAGGAACCACTTTCGGTGGTAACCATTTGGCTTGCGCTGCGGCCTTGGCTGTTTTAGAAGTTATGGAGCAAGACAACCTGATGAAAAACGCCGAAGAAATCGGTAATTACCTAATCACTGAATTAAAGAAATTTGAGCAGGTAAAAGAAGT
>Ga0247804_10000577_pt1 | contig 16863 bp, 13 predicted proteins | sample UWRJL029104C1_FD_181142 | JGI IMG/M metagenome (GOLD analysis project Ga0247804, IMG submission 181142) | Plant litter microbial communities from Arlington Agricultural Research Station in Wisconsin, United States - UWRJ-L029-104C-1 | ecosystem: Environmental > Terrestrial > Plant litter >...
GTAGGCCGCAAACAAGTGGAGAGTATCGATGCCAACATCGAACGTTTCGATAAGTTATTGAAGGACACCAAAGAGATATTCAAACAAGGGTTTACCGAAAGACTGGAGATAGACAAAGTACAGGTGCAGTTGAACAACCTGCAAACGGAAAAAGTAAAGATCGAAAACCAACTGGAAGCCGGCAATGCAGGTTTGAAATTCCTGCTGAACATGCCGCAGAAAGATATACTGGTATTGACAGATACGCTGGGTGAAACGGAATTGAAAGAAAACATCCTGGAAGAAACTTACGACTACAATTTGCGCAAAGAATTCCAGGTGCTGAACACCACGCTAAAGCTGAACGAATACAATATTAAACGTTATCGTTTCAGTCGCATCCCTTCGCTTTCTGCTTTCGGTTCGTACCAAAAAAATGCGCAGCGGACCGAATTTGATTTCTTCGGAAAAGGCGACTGGTTCACGACTTCCGTGATCGGGCTGCGACTTTCTGTTCCGCTGTTTGACGGTAATGCCAGGCGGGCCAGGATAGAATCGGCGAAGCTGGAGCTGCGCAAAACACAAAACAACCTCGAACAAACACGGCAGTCGATCGACAACGACGTGGCACAGTCGAGGATCAATTTCAAAAGCGCTTTGCTTACGATAGACAACCAGCGCAGGAACATTGAACTGGCTGAAAAAGTATATAATTCTACCAAGGTGAAATACGAACAAGGGCTGGGCAACAACCAGGAAATATACAATGCACAGGCCGAACTAAAAATAGCGCAGAACAATTATTACGGTTCTCTATACGATGCCATTAATGCGCGCATCGATTACCTGAAAGCGGTAGGAAGATTGTAAAAAAGCCAATAAATAAATCAAGGATCAACAAATAAAAAGATATGCAAAAGATAACCAAACTAAGTTTAGCCCTTTCCCTCGTGTTGCTGATCGCTTCCTGTGGCAACAGTGCCAAAGAAGGTAACGCCGCGATCAACGATAAGAAAGCACAACTGGAAAAACTAAAGAGCGAGAAAGAGAAGAAAGATGCGGAAATAAAAAAGCTGCAGGATGAACTGGCGAAAATAGATACGAGCAGCGCCAATCCTGCCAAGGTAAAACTGGTGGCGCTGAGCCCTGTTGTGGCCCAGAATTTCCAGCACTTTATTGAATTGCAGGGCAAAGTAGATGCGGAGAACATCTCCTACATTTCTCCCCGTATGGGCGCAGCCCAGGTGAAGTCGGTACTGGTACGCCAGGGCGACCGCGTTCGTAAAGGACAGTTGTTGCTGAAACTGGACGATGCCATCCAACGCCAGCAATTGCAGGCCGTAAAGCAACAGATGGGCGGCGTTAACGCGCAGCTTGCACTGGCCCGCTCCTTATACCAACGCCAGAAAAATTTGTGGGAACAGGGCATCGGTACAGAAGTACAACTGATCACCAACAAAACGAATGTAACTACGCTGGAAAACCAACTCCAGCAGTTGAACGAGCAAATAAAGCTTTCGCAGGAACAACTGAATACCGCCAATGTTTACAGTGATGTAAACGGCGTGGCCGATGTGGTAAACATCCGCGTAGGTGAAATATTCTCCGGCAATTCCAACAACGGCCCGCAGATCAAGATCGTGAACACCAGCAGCCTTAAAGCTACCAGCAATATTCCTGAAAACTATGCAAGCGCCGTTAACAGGGGTACCGCGGTAGTGGTTGAATTACCTGATGTGCAAAAGACCTTCAATACCACTGTAAGTTTTATCGGCGCTTCTATTGATGTGGCCAACAGGGGTTTCGTAGTGGAAGCAAGGCTTCCATCGGATCCTGCGCTGAAACCCAACCAGATCGCTACGATGAAGATCCGCGATTACAATTCAGCCAACGCCATCGCCGTTCCTTTGAATACGTTGCAAAACGATGAAAAAGGAAAATACGTGATGGTGGCCGTAACGGAGAATGGCAAAATGGTAGCCCGCAAACGTCCCGTTACCATCGGCATGCTCAACAACGACCTGGTAGAGATCAAAGGTGGTTTGAAAGCTGGTGAGCAACTGGTAACCGAAGGCTATTCCGGCTTGTACGAAGGACAGGTGCTTAAAACCATGTAAGAATAAAAAGAAGATAACGCTAACGCATACCTGCTTTTACCAGGCAGGAAAATCAATACAATATGAGCGCACCTATAGCCAAAATGCCGAATGGCAGCTACGATAATGTAACCAAGCAGTTCAAGCCGACTACCTGGAGCATCAAGAACAAGGTTCCCATCTACCTGATGATCCTCATCTTTACACTGATGGGCGTTTACCAGTTCGTGACCTTGCCTAAAGAACAATTCCCGGATATCGTGATCCCTACCATTTACGTTCAAACCGTTTATGTAGGTAATTCTCCCAAGGATATGGAGAACCTGGTAACCCGCCCGATCGAAAAACAGATCAAGGGCATTACCGGCGCTAAGATCAAAAAATTCACCAGTACTTCCCAGCAGGATTTCTCTGCCATCATTGTTGAATTTGATACGGATGTAAAAACGGAGATCGCCCTGCAAAAAGTAAAGGATGCGATGGACAAGGCCAAACAGGACCTGCCCAACGACCTTACCCAGGAGCCGACCGCGCTGGAAGTCAACCTCAGCGATCAACCCATTATGTACGTGAACGTGAGCGGCGATTACGACATGATGCGCCTCAAGAAATTTGCCGACGATCTGAAAGATAAACTGGAAGAATTGCCGCAGATCAACCGCATCGATGTAGTAGGTGCGCCCGAAAGAGAGTTCCAGATCAACGTTGACAATTACCGCATGCAATCTGCCGGCGTGACTTTCGACGACATCAGCAACGCCGTAGCCCGTGAGAACATGGACATTTCCGGTGGCCTGCTGGATGTGGGCAGCATGAAACGCAACCTGCAGTTAAAAGGACAATTCAAAACTTCGTTCGATATCGAACAGGTGATCGTACGCAACGCGCAGGGCGCACCGATCTATTTAAAAGACATCGCAGTAATAAAGGATACCACCAAAGACGTGGAAAGCTTTGCCCGCCTCGATGGCAAGAACGTGGTTACGCTCAACATCATCAAGCGCAGCGGCGAAAACCTGATCGAGACAAGCGACGGCGTTAAAAAAGTAGTGGAAGAAAGTAAGGGCGTACTGTATCCCGACAACCTGAAAACAGTGGTGACCGGTGATCAGAGTATTTCCACGCAAGCTTCTTTCACCGAACTCGTGAACTCCATCGTGATCGGTTTTATACTCGTACTCATCGTACTCATGTTCTTCATGGGCATCACCAACGCGTTCTTCGTAGCGTTGAGTGTACCGTTGAGTATGTTTGTGGCCTTCGTATTCTTACCCGGCGCCGACCTGATCGTGGGCGCACACGTAACGCTGAACTTCATCGTGCTGTTTGCACTCTTGTTCGGGCTCGGTATCATTGTGGATGATGCGATCGTGGTAATTGAAAATACGCACCGGATCTTCGTCGAGAACAAGGGCAAACTATCAGTCTTTGAATCCACGAAAGTAGCGGCCGGGGAGGTTTTCATTCCCGTACTGGCAGGAACCCTCACCACGCTGGCGCCCTTCTTCCCGTTGCTTTTCTGGCCGGGCATCATCGGGCGGTTCATGGTGTATCTGCCTACAATGCTCATCTTTACGCTGGCGGCATCGCTGGTAGTAGCTTTTATCATGAACCCGGTATTCGCGGTTGATTTCATGAACCATCCTGAAGGACAAAAAGAAAAAAAATCGGCCATCTTCAAAAAGCCATGGTTCTGGATAACCATCGGTATCGGTTTGCTGCTCGATGTTGCGGGAGCGCCTTTCTTCGGCAACCTGCTCATCTTCTTTATGCTGCTGGTATTGCTGAACCGTTATGTGCTGGACAGCGCGATCCATAAATTCCAGAACAATGTGTTGCCCTGGATCATGAGCCATTATGAAAATCTTTTGCGCTGGGCATTGAAGGGATGGCGGCCTGTGCATTTATTGCTGGGTACCATTGGCCTCCTCATTGTATCTGTTGTCGTTTTTATCATATCAGTAAATACCGGCAGGGTAGGCGTGGCCTTCTTTCCTAAAGGAGATCCCAACCAGATATTCGTTTACCTGAAATTACCCGTAGGTACCAGTGTTCAATACACCGATTCCGTTACGCAAACTTTAGAAGCGAAAGTGAATAAAGTATTGGGCATCGACCCTGCAAAAAATAAAACGAATCCTGTAGTGGAAAGCGTGATCAGCAACGTAGCCATCGGAGCCAGTGATCCTTCGGCGGGTGACCGGAGTACGCGAAGCGAACTGGGCAGGATACAGGTTTCCTTCGTACAGTTTGAAAAAAGACATGGCGTGAATACAAGGCCTTACCTCGACCAGATACGTGATGCCATGAGTGGTATCCCGGGTGCCGAGATCAGCGTTGACCAGGAAAGTGGCGGTCCGCCAACTGATCCGCCGGTGAACATCGAAGTGGCCAGCGAGGATTTTGATAACCTCGTGAAAACAGCGGTGAACCTGAAGAACTACCTGGATTCGATACAGGTACCCGGTGTGGAAGAACTGAAAATGGACGTGGACCTGAACAACCCCGAGATCACGCTAACGGTGAACCGTGAACGCGCTTTGATCGAAGGCGTTTCCTCTTCACAGGTGGGCATGGCAATTCGTACCGCTTTGTTCGGAAGGGAAGTTTCAAAAATTAAAGAAGGCAAAGACGAATACAAGATACAGTTGCGCAATACAGAACTGCAACGCAAGGACCTGTCGGGTATTTTGAACATGCGCATCGCTTTCCGCGACATGGCAACGGGCGACCAGAAAAGCATTCCCATCAGCTCATTGGTATCCGTGGAACCCACCAGTACTTTCGGTAGTGTAAAACGCAAGAACCAGAAACGCCTCATCACCTTGCGCTCGAATGTGTTGACCACGCAGGGTTACAACGCTACAGCGGTAAACCAGGTGATCGCCGGCCACATTGCTTCCTTTACCAAGAAAGGCGATGGCGTTACCATCAAGCAAACGGGTGAAGGTGAGCAACAGGCGGAAACAGGTGCGTTCTTAATGAAAGCATTGCTGATCGCGCTGGGCCTGATCCTGCTGATATTGGTACTGCAGTTCAACTCCGTAAGTAAAGCGGTGATCATCCTTACCGAAATTATTTTCAGCGTCATCGGTGTATTGCTCGGCTTCTCCATTTTTGGTATGGAAGCATCGGTACTGATGACGGGCCTGGGTATTGTTGGACTTGCAGGTATCGTGGTAAAAAATGGTATCCTCGTGATCGAGTTTGCAGAAGAACTCCGGTCGCGCGGCATGAAGACAAAGGAAGCGGTGATACAGGCAGGTAAAACGAGGATCATTCCCGTATTGCTGACAGCCCTGGCGGCGATACTTGGTTTCATCCCTATTGCCGTAGGCTTCAACATCAACTTTATTACATTGTTCTCCGACCTGAACCCGCACATTTTCTTCGGTGGCGATAACGTGGCTTTCTGGAAACCGCTGAGCTGGACGATTATCTTCGGTTTGATCTTCGCCTTCTTCATGACGCTGATCGTAGTGCCGGCCATGTACCTCATCGCTGAAAGGCTGAGACGGCCGATGCGCAGGATGTACGGCGGCAAATGGGTAAGTTTCTTAGGCATACCACCCATGACCATCCTCTTTGGTTTCATGATGATCGCTACCATGATCCGTCACCGCTACGAAGTAAGGCGCCGGAAAAGGAAGCTGAAGGATGCGGGTGAGAAGTGGACTGGAAGCTGGTTTTAGGTGTTGGGCTTAGAGAGATTTGGAAGGTTTAGAGGTTAAGGAGTTTAGGGTTTATACAAGCATGATTTATAATAAGAAAGGCCACCGGTATTACTGGTGGCTTTTTCATTTCCAAATCTACAAATTTTCAAATCGGTTCATTTGCGTCTCCTCGGTGTAAACCCATCCATCTTCACGATCCGTGGCGTAAATTTTCCAACGATGTCTACCAGCGCTTGTTGCGACCGCATAACGGTCTCAATATCCTTGTACGCAAAAGGCGCTTCATCCAATCCACCGCCGATCAGTTTTACATTGTGTTTTTTCAACTCCTGGTCCAGGGCCGATTGTGTAATATTCGCCAGCGCTTTGGTCCGGCTCATTTGCCTGCCCGCGCCATGCGAAGCGGAATTTACCGCGGCGATTCCACCTTTACCTTTTACAATGTAGCCCGCCGCCGTCATGGATCCCGGGATAATACCCAGCACATCCTTACCCGCCGGCGTCGCACCTTTGCGATGAACGATCACTTCTTTGCCTTCCCATTTTTCTTTCCATGCAAAGTTGTGGTGGTTCTCTACCCGTCGCATTGGCCGGCGACCCAGTTGCTTCGCAATTTTTTCGTGGATGATGTGGTGGCAGGCAGACGCGTAATCACCCGCCAGGTTCATCGCCAGCCAGTATTCTATACCCGCTTCTTCGTCCAGCGTTAACCATGCAAGGTTTGCTGCTTCACCTCCGAGCCGCCTTTTTTCTTTGGCGATCTTCGTGTAATGGTTGGCGATGGTAGCACCCAATGCACGCGAGCCGGAGTGCGATAATAATCCCAGGTAAACGCCCGCATCGATTCCCAGCACGGCATCTTTTTCTTCAATGGTTACGGTTCCAAATTCAACAAAATGATTCCCGCTGCCCGAAGAGCCCAGTTGCTTCCACGCGCGGCCATGCAGGTTTTTCAAAACAGGAATCTCGTAAAATTCATCCCGTTCCATTACTTCATGGTTCGATGCCTGTTCAAACTGCTTGCCACTGCCGAACAGCGTCGCTTCATTCAACTCCCGTGTAAAATAATGTTCGCGGTTCTCCATTTCCGAAGGCGCAATGTCGAATACGCTCAGGCACATACGGCAGCCGATGTCAACGCCCACGCCATAAGGAATTACGGCATTGTCGGTTGCCAGCACGCCACCTATCGGTAAACCATAGCCGCTGTGGGCGTCGGGCATCAATGCGCCCGCTACCGCCACGGGTAATTTGGCCGCGGTGTACATCTGGTGCATCGCGCCCTGCTCAATGAATTCACTCCCGAATACATTGAAGCCGATCCCATTTTGATTCAGCGAGATTTCTGCTCCTTCCACTTCCGGTTTTGGTACCAGTTGCTCCGCGATCTTCGATAATATTTTATCTTCCAGGTAACCTTCCGGCGCTTCCAATACTTTTTGCAATATCTCCAGCACTTCTTTTTTATCCTGGTGTTTGAATTTTTTCTGCGCCAGTTCCATCGCGATGCTGATCACCGGCCCTTCCGGGTAACCAATGGCGCGCAATTCTTTTCCTGCTATTTTTAACTTGCTCATTGTTTTTGTTTTTAATGCCGTGGTTCGTGTCACCACTAACCAATAGCCGTGAGGTAGTTCCGGTTCGTACGAATACGAACCGGGGCTACATTACTTCTTACTTTAAATTTTATACCAACATTTGCTTTTTATCATCTTAAATTAACTTTTTGGAATAAAGATCTGCTTCAACTGGTCGATCAACACGCCGTTGCCGTTCACGCTGATGTTGCTGATCTTGTCCGCGATCTTTTCCACGTATTCCATCTCTTTCAATTTCCACAACATGACGTTGTCTTCCATCAACTTCGCGGTGTTCAGCAAACTCCGGGTGCTGGCGGTTTCTTCCCTCCGCATGATGCTGTTGGCCTGCGCTTTTTTCTCAGCCACCAATACCTGGTTCATGATGTCTTTTACATCGCCAGGCAAAATGATGTCCCGGATACCAAAGCCGCTCACTTCCACACCCAACATAGCGGCATTGGCTTTTACGCTTGCCAAAATAAAAGATGCCATGCTGTCTTTTTTCTCCAACAATTCATCGAAGCCCAACGCGGCAATGTATTCCCTCAAGACAAATTGGAAGGCCACGTACAACTGCTTTTCATAATCCTTGTTTTCCAACAAAGCTTTTTCAATGTCAGTCACCTGGTATTGTGCAAAGCCGTTGATCCGCAAGGCAGCCTTGTCCTTGGTCAAAATTTCCTGCCCGTTGATCTCCAACTGCTGTACCCTTGTATCGGCCTTGCCCACGGTGATCACGATACCATTCTTCCACCAGTAATAAATACCGGCTGGCAACATTTGCACGTATTTCCCGTCGATGAACAATACCGCTTTTTCATGGCTTTCCACGGTATAGGCCCGCACGTATGGTGCCAATAATTTGTTCTGTAAGGTCGCCCGGCTGATGTTGCCGCTGATGTTGATGTTGCTGGTATCGGCGATCACAAATTCGTAGTTCACCACAGATTTCCAAAAAGCATACCTGCCGGCGGTCAACACATTTTTAAAGAACCCGTTCTCATATTGCAAAGCGATCTCGTTGTCTTTTACTTCGATCACCTGCAAGGCATCGGCCAATGCGGCGTCCTGTAATAAAATATTCAATTCAATTGGCGCGTAAAATTGTTTGGTGATGTCATATACCTCCGCGGTTTTGCCCCACAACCAATACGTACCTTTTTTCAACATTTCCTGGTACACACCTTTTTTAAATACCAATGCTACCTGGTAGGCGTTCACTTTTATCTTTTTCATTTTCTTTAATTTAATAAGTTTAATAATTCATTTAAAAAAGCCGCGACTGGCCTGCCACCAACTGGTTACGGGAAACAACTGCGGGGTTATTTTATAAAGCAGTTCTTTAATCATGTCATCGCCTTTGCAATGATCATTTTATCGAAGCGCTTTATGCCACAAAACCATTTGCCGTTTCGCAGGTAACGTGTTGGCTTTTGTCCGGGCCTGCGCAAGGGCCTCCTCGCCAAAGGCCGGCCAGTCGCCACTTTTACCGATCGCCATTTTTTAAAGAAGTGGCGTTCTCCTTCGAAGCATCCCTAATGCTTTGCCTTCGTCCACTTGGCTATTCCGCGTGCGCGGAAGTGGGATTCGAACCCACGGTGTTTGCTGTTACTCTACCTAGCTGAGTTATCCCGTTGTTGGCGGGAAGGGGAGTCGAACCCCCGACTTACAGGTTATGGTTGATACCGCGATCTTCAACAATAGCATACAGGTAGTTATTACGCCTGCACTGCCGTGCTTTTTAAACACCGGCCTGGCTTGTTTGCCGATCTTAATACCAATCTTGCCGTTAAGCAAGCTTTTGATCACGGTAATTTACCGGGAATATTTTTCTTCGCGGTTCGCCCGCCCCGGCACGTGCTCACAAACCGACATGGCTTATTAATTCTCCATGAATTCCCTTCGAAAACCCAGCACTTCTACTTTTTCTATTGCCGGTTCTTTTTCATGCGGGTTGGCGATCTCTGCAATGGTCATCGGTTTGCCGATGTTTACGTCATGCCCCAGGTGTTTACTCAGCCGTTGCGCTTTGGCAACGCTTAGTTTACCGAATTCATATTTTGCAATGAGCCTGCCTTTCCGCATCAGTGCACTGTCCACCATCGTAAGCGAACTGTTGAACGTACAGATCAGTTGCACGTTTAAAAAATCCGCCAGCAATCCATCCGAAATATTCAGCAGGTTGGAAACCGACGAGCCGGTATTGTGCTTCCTGTCCATGATGATGTTCTCGGCATCTTCAATGATGAGTACGCTGTTCGGGTTATCGATCAGCAGCTCCACAAATTCGGGGTTCATCAGGTTGTCGGCCACCGTTGGCGAAAGGAATAACACACGCTTTTTTATTTTCCCAACCAGGTAACGCAGGTAAGTTGTTTTACCGGTACCCGGCAAACCGTGCAGCAGCACAATGCCTTTGTCGTTCTTAGCGTTCAATCTTTTGCGGATGATCTCATCAGTGGCGGCAAAGTCCGATTCATAAAAGAGGCCCAGGTCCAGCGCTGTTCTTTTGATCTCCATTGCCTTCAGGTCGAGGCCCCGGCCCGTACGCACAATGAGGTTGATCTCCAGTGGTTGCCGCCTTTGTTTTTCCTTAAAGAAGTTAGCCATGGCCGTTAGTTCTTCTACAAACGCATCCTGTTTCCCGTCATGCAATATTTCACAATAATCATCGTCAAACTCCAGCACGCAGTTGTTGTTCAATATCACCACCGTTTTATCAAAGTTGTATTGCTTTTGCTTTTTCTGGTACCAGCGGTATTTGTGTACCTTGTTGATGATACCTGCGTATTTTTCTTTAAACAGCTCAAATACCTTTTCACCATCTACCTGGTTAATGAAGTTGAGGCTGGGCAGTTCATTGAAACAATACAGGTATAATATTTTCGTATCCAGGAAATTGTCGTCGAACACGTTGTTGGCGCTGATCACTTTCTGGCTGAATAAATTTTCCATTGCATTCACTTTTGTTTTTTAAATAAATTATTATTCCATTTTGTGGCGTATCCCGCCGGTCGCGGGCCGGGCTATCCGCTCCTACGCGCCCTTCAGGCGGGTATCCGCTGCTATCCCTTACGCAGTTTTCGCTCCGTATGCGCATTCCTGTTTTCCACATCATTACATTTCCATATTATCGCATCATCCAATTAATTTCGCGGTTCGTACGGGAATCGAACCCGTGACAACAGATCGACAATCTGTGATGTTACCATTATACCAACGAACCTTCGTATAGCAGGCAGGACTCGAACCTGCAGCCTCTCCGGTCCAGGCGGAGTATCCAACCATTGGAATGCTGCTATGTTTTATTTTATTTTTTCGGTTGCCGGATGGGCCGCTCTAATGAGTGACTCACCCTTACTGCTGGTTCGTGAGACACGAACCACGGCGTAACCCGCTGCTAACGGGTTACTGTAGTTCCCTCCTTTTCTGCAACTGTTATCTTAGCTGGAAGGCTGCCGGATCTTTTACTTCGTTCCTCTTCACTGCAGACTTTTCTTCCTTTATTCCTTTTTTTGGTATAATACTGATCAGCAAACGGGCGATCAGTATTACGATCATGAATTTCATTTTTACCTTCCTTTGTTTTAATGGGCATAAAAAAGCCCGGTCCTTTGTGCGACCGGGCTTTTTGCAGGAAGGAATTACTTCTCGCTATAACCACGGCCGGGTTGTATCATCATTTTTTACGGCATCGATAAACGGCTTTTTGAATGCGGGCATACTGCTGCCAGTACAGCGGGCTGCTAAAATCCTTTTCGATGCTATCTTAAGCGTTTTATGTTGTTGTGTCATTTTAAATTTTAGTTCGCCATAACGTTGCGGCTAAAGAAAAGCGATGCGTCACCTGCAATAAAAAACCCCGCTTCTCTTGCGGGGCCTGTGTTATAGCGAATTAGTTTTGGTACTTATTCATCAGCATAACCTGCCCCGCAAATGGTATCATATCCTTTCGGACTAAAACCATTCATCGCTTCGATATGTAGTTGTATGCGTTGCATGTTTGTTGTTTTTAAAATTTTGTTTTGCGTTGCAAAGATGAATTTATTTTTTTCAAACCGCCAAATATTTTTAAAAAATATTTTTTCATCATTGATGCACAATGGCTGAAGCACCAGTAAAATCAATGGTTACAGGAGAATAAAAAATAAGAAACAACAATTCATTGCTTCTCCACCAAATACTTCCAGTATCTTTTCGGCATGTGCTGCACATGCAGTTTGGTGTTCTTTCGCGCTGCAATGTTCACCGTTTTAAAATATTGCTGCCACAGGGTTTGATATAAAGGTTCCCGTTCATCGTACAAATTGTCAAGCGCTGTTTCGTTGTTCATGTCATGACTAAAATGCAACTGCACTTCCGAAACAGTTTGCAGGTCGTAACAAATACCATACTTCCGTTGCGTGTCATAGATCAGCCAGCGCTGGTCGGCATAGCGGTCTTTAAAATGTTTTGCGATCAGCGGCAGCACGTTGTAATCAGGTTGCACGATCGCGTAATACAGCCCGTCTTTTGTCAACTGGAAACGCACAAACGCTTCCATGCGGTGTTTCTCCCTCAACACTTTCCGGCTGTTCTCCTGCACGGCAAAAACGCAGGGATGACCGTAATCATTTTCCACGCTGTATTTGGAAGCAAGTACGTATTGGATATAGCCCAGCATTACTATTTCAATGCCTTCGAGTTCGCTTAAAAAATTATGGCGCAACTGGCGTAAAGCCACCAGGCTGATCTTTTGCTGCAACTTCTTTAATACCCGCATCGCTTTTTCTTCGCTGGTCATTACTTCGTGCGCTGTGCCGAATAAACTACCGTTTGCCGAGCCCATTTTCCCGATCGACGGCTCCGCTATTTTGTATTCATACACTTCGAATACCAGGGTTAAGAACCCCATCCAGCTTCCATCGTACAATACCAGGGTCATAAAAAAGGTTTAACAGTTTGAAATGTTGAAGGTTGAAGATTGAAAAAAAATGCGCTTTCAATTTTCGCCCTTCGTATAACCTGCCTGATGGCAGTCAGGTTCGTGTCATCCGTATTCAAAATAAATTAAGCTGCGGTGAAAAATTAGCCTTGTATTTACTGTTACCTTCTGACAAAATGAACTGCCTGATCTGCCACGGCTGGTAATCTTTTAATTTAAATTCATGTTTGGTTGTAATGAAATAACGGGCACGGTTAAACGCTACGCCCATCTTTAGCAATATTTCATAGGTAATGCTGCCGAACTTCCTCGCGCGCACGATCTTTGCAGCGCTTTGTACGCCGATACCGGGAATACGTATGATCATTTCCTTATCGGCCGTATCCAGGTCCAGCGGGAACAACCCGAGGTTGCGCAAAGCCCAGCCCAGTTTCGGATCGATGTCAATGTCCAGCAAAGGATTTTCCTTATCCACTATTTCATTTACCTGGAAACCATAAAAGCGCAATAACCAATCGGCCTGGTACAAGCGGTTTTCGCGCACCATGGGCACGGGTGTACCGATCGCTGGCAGGCGGTTGTCGTTGCTGATGGGTACATAACCCGAATAATACACGCGCCGCATGCCGAGCTTTTTGTAAAAGCCATTGGCGAGGTATAAAATTTCCAGGTCGGTTTCGGGCGTGGCGCCGATCACCATTTGGGTGCTTTGCCCGGCGGGAATAAAAACGGGCGCTTTCTTAAAAATCCTTTTTTCTTCACGGTTGGCGATGATGGCTTTTTGTACGGCCTGCATCGGCCTGATCATGTCGATGCGTTTCTTATCCGGCGCCAGCAAAGCCAGGCTTTTTTCCGTTGGCATTTCTACGTTGATGCTTACCCGGTCGGCATACAAACCGGCTTCCTGTATCAGCTCGTCGCTGGCGCCGGGTATGGTTTTCAGGTGAATGTAACCGTTGAATTTATGTTCGGTGCGGAGTTTCTTTGCAACGCGGATCAATCGCTCCATTGTATAATCGGCATTGCTGAAAATACCCGAACTGAGGAACAGGCCTTCGATGTAATTTCTCCGGTAAAAATTGATGGTAAGGTCTACCACTTCCTGCACCGTAAAAGCCGCCCGTTTCACATCATTGCTTTTGCGGCTCACGCAATAGGCGCAATCAAAAATGCAGTGATTGGTCAGCAATATTTTCAACAGGGAAACACAGCGCCCGTCTTCAGTATAGGCATGGCAAATACCGTTGCCCGTGGTGCCCAATCCCTTGTTTGAGTTTTTGCGGTTGCTGCCACTGCTGGAGCAACTTACATCGTATTTGGCGGCATCGGCAAGGATGCCCAGTTTCTCTGCTATCCGTTCTTCCACGTATATAGATTTTAAAGCTTAAAATAATTTTCCCTGCTCGCCCGGCCTCCTGAACTGGCTGGTATCGAGGCTCCATTCTTCTGCATTCATGTTGTAGAGCAAACCATATTTTTTATATTGCTGCGCCACGATCTGCGCGATGTTGCCTTCGCCGCGCATGCGCACACCCCAGCGGGTATCGTTCACTTTACCATCATGACTTTGTTCGACCAGGTGCCAAACCTTATCGGCATGGTTCGGGAAATTTTTGTAGAGCCAGTCGTGGAATAAAAATTTGATCGCGCCATTCAGCCGGATGAAAGTATAGGCCGTAAATGTAGCGCCATTGTCCGCCGCCGCTTTCATGATGCGCTGCATTTCATGTTCGTTCAATCCGGGTATCATCGGTCCCATCATAATGCCCATGCGCACGCCGGCCTTACTGAGTTCTTCTATCACTTTTAATTTTTGTTTGGCCGTGGTCGTACGCGGCTCCATGATGCGGCGCAGGTCTTCGTTGAAAGAAGTGATGGATACCATGGCCGAAACGATGTTCTTCTTCGCCATTTCCTGCAACACATCTTTGTCTTTCAGTATCCACGAATTTTTTGTCAGGATGCCCACCGGCTGGTTGAATTCGTTGCACACTTCCAGCAGGCCGCGTGTTAACCGGTATTGCTGTTCTGCAGGCTGGTAACAATCGGTGTTGCCGCTGAGCATGATGGGTGCGCATTTCCATTTGGGATGCATCAGGTATTTCCGCAGCAACTGCGGTGCATTTTTTTTGACAATGATCTTCTGTTCAAAATCTATCCCGGCGCTGTAACCCCAGTATTCATGCACATTACGTGCGTAACAATAAATGCAGCCGTGCTCGCAGCCGGCATAAGGATTCATGCTGTAACCCATGCCCACATCCTTGCTTTCCACTTCGTTCACGATCGTTTTGGATTGCTGCTCGATGTACTGCGTTGGCCGGTTGGCTTCTTCCCATTCGTCGATGCCTTCGATGTGTTCGCGCGTCGATTCATTTTTTAAAAAGCGGTTCTTGGTGTTGAACTGCGCGCCCCGGCCATGAATGTAGGGCCGTTCTTCAGGTTGTTCAGCGGCCTTCACCTTGTGATGGTCCTGCTGCAATTTTTTTTCCATGGTATATGATTTTTACCGGGCAGGCGGGAAGACGAAAAGTTATTTATTGACGGGATTGGACAATTAACATAGGGTGTTTACGGATACACACCATCAATACAACTCAACATCTTCCCGGCTTCCCGGCCTATTGTTTTGTTAGCTAAAAAGGTCCCCTTGTTTTGTAGTGACAGGCAGGTTCTGAAAATCGAACCGTTGCACGATTTGATATTTCAATTCGCCTGCGGGCCGCTTCAGCAGCAGCATCGAATCTGCGATGAAGCTGCCGGTAAAATGCTTGTTGCTGTATTCGAGCCAGCCGTTCTCATATTGCCAGGGTTGTAGTTTCCGGGCAATGGTAAGGTGCGGTTCCATGATAAAATGAGGCTTGTGGTCATTGTCCAGTTTCATCAGCTTTTGTGCTTCACTACGCACAAGTTTTATTAAACTTTGCACCGGCAGTTTGGAAGTAACGTTGATGTAAATGGTATGCGCCGGGAAACTGCCGTAATCTTTCAGCGATACCCGCACCGGCTGGAAGCCCATGGCGATAAGGTGAAGCCGCTGTAGAATGCGCGCTTCTATCAGTTCGTACTGCATAAAATTTACCAGCGTAATGTGCGGTTTTCCATACACGGCCGACGCATTCTTATAAGTTTCAAAAAACTCCTTTTTTACCTGCATGATGCGGTTCCGCAACTCTTCGTGTGGATTGAGCACGAGTAAGTATTCATATACTTTGTAGCCCGGGATGCTGTTGATGATCTTTTCCATAGGTCGGCTTTTTATTTCAAGTTTGATAAAAACTGTTATCCGGAAAATTTGGCTTAACCAATTATTTTAGCATAAATTTACTAAATAATTTAGTATTTAAAAACAATTTATATGGAAGTGGAAAACTTTTTCAGCAGCAGTTACGATGGCAGCAAACGGTTCACGCAGCAAAACGTGAAGATGGCCAACGCCACGGGTTTTGGTGCGGCGGCGGATGATTATATGGAACGTGGCATCGACCTGAACGAGCAACTCATCCGCAATAAGCCGGCAACTTTTTTTATGCGGGTGAACGGCAACAGCATGATCAATGCCGGCATCGGGGAAGGCGATATCTTGATCGTGGATCGCAGCCTGAAACCCGTCAACGGCAAGATCGTGATCGCCGTGATCGACGGGGAAATGCTGGTGCGGCGCTATGAAAAAACGATCAACAAGTTATTATTGATAAGCGAAGGAAAACAAAGTTCGTCGATCGATGTGAACGAGTTCTCGGATTTTAAAGTATGGGGCGTGGTGATCTATGTTATAAGAGCGTTTTAAAAAAATTTTACAGGATTATTTGTTGCGCCCTGGCATTGCGGTGCGGGTAATCTGTATTGAAATGAAGGCCCCTGCTCTCTTTCCGGAAGCCGGCGCATTTCACGATGAGGTAGGCCACGGTGATCATATTCCGCAACTCGCACAGCTGCGGCGATACGATCGTTTTCTGGTACAACGCTTCTGTTTCGGTGTATAAAAGATCAAGCCTTTTCATGGCGCGTTGCAACCTTTCGTCATTGCGCACGATGCCCACGTAATCGCTCATCAGCAGCTTCAGCTCTTTTACACTTTGGGTAATGAGGATCATTTCTTTTGGCGCATTGGTGCCATCGATGCTCCAGTCGGGTATCCCCGTATGAAAATTCACCCCCTCAATTTTCTTTACCGCGTCGAGGTAACTGCGGTGTGCAAATACCATTGCTTCCAGCAGGGAATTGCTGGCCAGCCGGTTGGCGCCATGCAAACCGGTAGAAGCGCATTCACCGGCCGCATATAAATTGCCTACTGATGTCCTGCCGTGTTCATCTGTTTTCACGCCGCCGCAACTGTAATGCGCCGCCGGCGAAACGGGTATCATATCTTTCGTGATGTCGATCCCGATGCTTAAACATTTTTCATAAATATTAGGAAAATGTTCCGTGAATTTTTCCTTGCTGAAATGCCGGCAATCGAGGTACACATGCTCGGTACCGCTGATCTTCATTTCATTATCGATGGCCCTCGCCACGATGTCGCGCGGCGCCAGGTCTTTACGTTCATCATACCGTTCCATGAAGGCTTCGCCGTTGTGGTTGCGCAGGATACCGCCGTCGCCCCGCAC
>Ga0247804_10000578_pt1 | contig 16859 bp, 16 predicted proteins | sample UWRJL029104C1_FD_181142 | JGI IMG/M metagenome (GOLD analysis project Ga0247804, IMG submission 181142) | Plant litter microbial communities from Arlington Agricultural Research Station in Wisconsin, United States - UWRJ-L029-104C-1 | ecosystem: Environmental > Terrestrial > Plant litter >...
TCTTGATAAGTAATTGTAGTTGCCAATAGTTTCACCATCTTTATTTCCGGTTTCTCCGTAACTTAATCTCAATTTCAAATCAGAAACTACTTTACTATCTTTTAAGAAATCTTCACCGATAACTCTCCAGGTAAAACCTGCAGATGGAAAATAACCCCAGCGGTTTTCTTCAGAAAATCTTGAAGAAGCATCGGCACGCATTGTACCTGACAAAATATATTTATCAGCCAATGTGTAAACAAATCTTCCATAGTACGATAACAGTTTTTGTCTTTCAACAGCAAAAGGAAATACCGGAGCTACTAAAGCCTCACCTGTTCCTTTGTAAGAAGTATAGTTGAAGTTCGTTGCGGCATTATCATAATAACCATAACCTGCGGTAACATCAAATCTACTATTGATGCTTTCTACGTTTTTGGCATAGTTTAAGTAAAACTCTGAGAATTTATTATGCTCCGTATTTTTTCTGTTCGAATAAGATCCACTTGTTGAAGCACTTTGAGCAGCAATAATTGGCACTCTTGTATAACCATAACCCTTGGATACATCATAACCTAAGTTTAGGTTTGCGTGTAATTCAGGTAAGAAGTGAAACGAATAATCGAAACGGGCATTACCAAAACTTCTGGCAGCATTGCCGTGATTATCCTGTTGTTCGATTAATGCGAGCGGATTACGTGGCGCATTCGGATTGGGAACGTTCCCGTTAATCCATTCATAATATCCACCAAATTGGTTTGCTGCATATACTGGCTTCGTTGGATCGAATTGTATTGCGTTACCTATTGCCGCATCATTCGGAAATTGCGATTCAGTTAAAGTACCTTTTAAACTTAAATCAATTTTCAGATGATCTGTAAACAACTTTGGCGAAAGTGTAAAACCTCCGGTTGCTCTTTTCAGATCGCTTCTTATAACGGCACCTTGTTGATCTAAATAACCACCCGAAACACGATAAGGAACACCTTTAAACGAACCCGCAATACTCAGGTTGTTATCAGTTGTAAAAGCAGTTCTGTAAATTACGTCCTGCCAATCTGTACTTGCAGTACCTAACAGCGCTTTTTGCGCTGCGCTACCATTTGCATTAACGTAAGCACGCACTTCATCAGCTGAAAGCACATCTACTTTTTTAGCAACGGTACCAATAGAATTGTTTGTGTTGAAATTAATAACAGGTGCACCTGACGCGCCTTTTTTGGTGGTAATTAAAATTACCCCATTTGATGCTCTTGAACCGTAAATCGCTGTCGCATTTGCATCTTTCAACACCGTAAACGTTTCGATATCGTTAGGGTTAATTAAAGATAGAGGGCTAGGCGCGTTTCCTATACTGTTTCCGCTGAAAGGCACGCCGTCTACAACAATTAATGGGTCGTTGCTTGCATTTAGTGAAGCACCACCACGAACCCTGATTGTGCTACCTGCACCCGGGGCTCCGCCTCCAGAAACGATATTTACACCAGCTACTTTACCCTGAATCAGTTGTTCAGGAGTCGTGATTGTACCTTTCTGGAAATCTTTTGAACTTACTGTGGTGATCGATCCAGTTAGGTTTTTCTTTTCAGCCGTACCGTAACCGATTACAACAACCTCGTTAAGTTTTTGTGCATCAGGAACCAGTTGAAAATTTTCCGTTGCATTTGCGGTAACATTAACTGTTTTATCTAAGGTTTGGTAGCCGATAAAACTTACAGATAAGGTTAGCGAACCATTTGTTAAACCCGATAATTTAAAGTTTCCGTCTGCATCGGTCGATGTACTTCTGGTTGTTCCTTTTACATAAATGGAAGCACCAGGTAATGGTTGGCCTGTTTCATCAAGCACCTTGCCGGATACCGATCCGGTTTGTGCCTTTACGATTAATGCTGAAAAAACTAACAGCACCAAAAGCCCCTGTTTTAGCAGGTAAAATACTTTCATATTCGAAGCTCGTTTAAGTATAAAAATTTGGTTAAATATTATAGTGATTTACACACAGGTCTAATTTACAGCACTTAATCATAATTCAAAATTTATTTAAAAAATATATTTAGAGACTTAAAATGTCAGATATTGAAAGCGACAAAATAGTGCTTTTTTAAAATATATTTTTCCACTTATTTCAGTTATTTAAAATTTAATTAACTGATTTACAGTACATTAAAAATGTAAATTTTTAAATTAAAGTGTAATTCTTACACTAAGCGTTTTTAAGGGTAATTTTCGGGAACGTTCCCGACATTTTAAGACCAATTATTGAATGATTTTCGGGAACGTTCCCGAAAAATTGAACAAATTCTGCTTAAAATACACTAAGTGGTAGATTTTTTTGATCAAAAAAGCGGTTTAAAGGGAAGGCATTTTTAGTGGTTTTTAGCAGGATGTGAGGTCGAATTCCGCACAACAATTTTAGACTGCAAAATCACTTCATTGAAGACATTTTTATCCTGATTATCATCCAAAATTTTAAATAATAATTTAGCGGATTCCTCACCTATTTCTGTTGCCGGTTGTGTTATTGTCGTAAGAGAAGGATTTAACAAAGGCGCTATTTCCAGGCTTGAAAAGCTAATCACTTTTAAATCATCAGGAATCGATAGACGTAAATCGTAGCACGCATAATAAGTGGCAAATGCCAAACGCTCTACTGATGTGAAAACACCATCCGGTTTTAGTTGGGTTAAAGCATTTTTAATAATTGTGCTGTTTTCTTCATAACTGTTACTACAGTCTACGATAAGTTGTTCCTCAAAAGTTACATTATGTTTGGCAAGCGCATCGATGTAGCCTTGCATACGTGTTTTACCTATTGACAAAGTCTTGTTTACAACAAGATAACCAATGCGTTTGCAGCCTTGTTCTATTAAATGCTCTGTTGCCAGGAAACTGCTGTTGTAATCGTTCGTTATTACCCTGGGCGTTTTAATGTCTTCATAAATCCTGTCAAAAAATACCAGGGGCAATCTTTTACCACCAAATTTATTAAGATAGTTGTGATCGTTTGCCTCTCCCGAAACAGACATGATGATGCCGTCAGCGCGGCCGTTGTGCAAGTGACGAATGAAATCTACTTCCTTGCTGTAGTTATCATCGGTTACATAAATTAAAATATGGTATCCGTTCTCCCTTGCTACACGTTCGATGCCATGAATGGCCTGCGAAAAATAATTATTGGCCAGTTCAGGAACAATAACGGCTATCGTTTTGCTTTTTTGCTCCCTTAAATTACTCGCATAATGGTTTGGTTGATAGTTTAATTCTTTAGCCTTTGCCAGAATAAGTGCTTTGGTAGCAGCGTTGATGTCGCTGTTATCTCTAAAAGCTCTGGAAATTGTAGAAGTCGATAAATTTAAGGCTTCAGCTAATTTCTTTATATTAATGCTATCCATTTGGGCGTTAAACCTGATTATGATAAAATATACGCTAAATATAAAATTCTATAATTTCAAATCATCCTTACTACAAATTAACTGTAACTTATGACTAACTGTGTAATTTGTCCATCATCCCAGCTTTTGTACACTTCACCAATTTTCAATAGTTTATTTTATTAAACAAACATACATTTAAGTATTAATACTTTTAAAAATGTCTTGCTATTCGTTTGATATTTCTTTTCTGAACGTCTTTTTTAAACCAAAAAGACCCGCATTCTTAAACCAATTAAAAAATTACCCATCCGAACGCCGATTAATTCGTTTGTTGATATTGAGCTACCAATTAGGTTACGATTCAAAAAGAACGTTTATTATACCTTTATAACCATAGTCATGCTCAAAAAATAAGCAAAAAACAACCGTTTATTGCCGGAAATAAGGCATTAAAACTCATACTTTCCTGTCTCGCTGGATGAAATTAAAAATATTCTATATTTATAAAACAAAAGATGCATTTTAAGTATTAATACTGTAACGATTAACATACCTTCAAGGGTGAACCAGTTTAATTATGCCGCAAATAAATGAATGGAAAATAAAAGAATACTGATTGCAGATGACGACGAGGGAATAGTTGATGCGGTTATGATGATATTGCAAATGATGGGTTATCAGGTTGATTTTACATATGATGGTGGTGAGGTTATTGAGGCCGTAAAGAAAAAACCTGATTTAATTTTGCTTGATATCTGGATGAGCGGACATGATGGAAGGGACATCTGCAGACAACTTAAGAGTAATTCCGATTATAAAGATATACCTGTACTTATGATTTCAGCAAGCCGCGACATCAGACAATCTGCGTTAGATGCTGGAGCTAATGACTTTATGGAAAAACCTTTTGAAATGGATTCGTTATTAAATAAAGTTACGCAACTGATCAATTAAGACCTGGTAACACGAAATGGCTTTAAGCGAGTCTGTCCATATTTTATAAAAAATAAAGCTAAAGCTATCCATTTAACTTTTCTGATTTAAGTCATTCCCGCTCTTTTATCTGTTTTCAATGCCTGGAAGCAGCGATAACTCTGAGAGCAGCAATCTGCTCACTTACAGCATAAATTAATCGTAACTCCGGTTTCTGAATAAAATTAAATTTATTATTCAAGATAAATACCGAATTTTAAAGATTGCATGTCTGAAAATAACACAACGGTATTAAGAAAAATCATCCACATTGATATGGACGCTTTTTACGCATCCGTTGAGCAGCGTGATTTCCCCGAATACCGTGGAAAACCATTGGTTGTTGGTGGCAAACCAGACAGCCGCGGCGTTGTTGCCACGGCCAGTTATGAAGCCAGGCAATATGGCATTCGATCGGCCATGTCATGCAGCAAAGCGTACCAACTATGTCCTATTGCAATTTTTGTTTACCCCCGTTTTGATGCTTATTCTTCAGTTTCTAAATCAATAAGGGAAATCTTTAGCAGGTACACCGATAGCATAGAGCCGCTTTCTCTGGATGAGGCCTACCTTGATGTAACAGAAGATAAGCTGGGCATCGGTTCTGCAATTGATATTGCAAAATCCATTAAAGATACCATCAGGAACGAACTAAATTTAACCGCTTCTGCAGGTGTGTCGATAAATAAATTTGTTGCTAAGGTCGCGTCAGACATGAATAAACCCGATGGCTTAACCTTCATTGGTCCTTCAAAAATTAAAAGTTTCATGGAAAAGCTGCCTGTAGAAAAGTTCTTCGGCGTTGGAAAAGTAACCGCAGCCCGAATGAAAGCCATGCAGATTATTACCGGGGCAGATTTAAAAAAATTAACAGAACAGCAGCTTGTTGCTCAATTTGGCAAGAGTGGTAAATTCTATTATAAAGTGGTAAGGGGAATCGACGAACGACCGGTTCAATCCCACCGTGCATCCAAATCTGTTGGTGCTGAAGATACTTTATCAGAAGATACCAATGAAGATTCGGTAATGCATAGCTTATTGCAACAAATTAGCACAACGGTTGCAAACCGTTTGGACAAAAATCAGTTAAAAGGGAAAACGATAACGCTTAAAATAAAATTTGAAGATTTTAGGCAGATTACCAGGAGCCGTTCTTTTCCAAACCCCATTAACAATGCCAACGACATCTATTTAGAAGCAATAAAACTGCTTGAGGAAGCTGATATTGGTTTTCTGAAAGTTCGGTTGCTGGGCATTACGCTATCCCGGTTTTATGACGATGTTGGTATCGATAAACCCCAAAGCAATCAATTGGAATTTGAGTTCTGATAGCTAAAAATTTGCTATATGAGGGTTGAGGCAGCAACTAATGTGCCCATACTTTCATAGCAGTTATTGAAAAAAATAAAAATCAGACGTAAAGATTCAAAGAGAAGGCAAGTTGACTAGGAAGCGTTAATCGTAGATGAATGAAATTTTCAGAAACAAAAGCCACAACACACAAGCAATCAACAAGATATCAAATAAATTACAAAATTTAATCATAAAAATTACCTAACTTAACTATCGGATAAAAAAACAAGATTTCCATGAACGGCATCATCAAAAACAACGCTCATGCGCTAACGCTTGAGTTAAATTGGTTATCGGAAGTTATAGATACAAGTATAAAATTGCATTTTGGCCAAGAATCGAAGTATGAAAGTATTTACGATATTCAGCCGCCTGATATAACCCAGGATGAATCCTTTTATGCCGAAATTATTAAGAGAGACCAAACCTCCATTCAGGAAAGAATTATTTTACTTTTAGCATTAGCACCTCATGTCAGACCGGAAATGCTGGATATCTTCTTTTTGAAAAATCCGGAACTGGATAAAACTTTCACCGAATTTGGCGGCGTTAAGGATAGTAAATGTAATGGCTTTATTCCAACAGGTGAAACCGCTGCTTTTATTTTAGCAGAAAATAATCTCGAAAAAAGGTTCGATCTTTTCAATCTTTTTTGCGAAGACCATTATTTCAGCAAGAGGAACATCCTGAATATTGTAAAGCCCAGAAGTTTTGAACCCTATCTTTCAGGTGCATTAATTTTGTCACTGAAATATTTAAGCTACCTGACTGTTGGACTTTCAAAATTTACGGCAGTTCATACTGATTAATTTCAAGCTAAATGATTTCGAGTTTGTATCCTTTACCATGAATATTCACGAGCTGAACAGAAGCATCTGATTCTAATTTTTTACGTAATTTGGAAATGAATACATCCAGGCTTCTGCCCACAATAACGCCCTCGTCTTCCCATATTTCTTTTTGAAGCCTGCTGCGCTCAATAATCAAATTCGGCGATTTTGCGAAAATCAATAATAGTTTATTTTCTTTTGAAGTAAGTTCAGTGATCACATTATCGCAAGCAATCTGACGGTTATCTGAATCGAAAATTAATTTTCCTAACTTAAAAACAACAGCATCTTCATCTGCATTTTCCTGTTTATTTTTCCGGATTTTAAAAGACTTCGAAATCATGAGACCAATAAAAGCAAGAAAAGGCAAACCACCAATGAGATAACCTTTCTGTAAAGCAGTAATACCGCCGCCTTTAAAAATTAAATCAATTCGATAACAGTTTAGGGGCTGTTTTCTTCCTGAACATGGAACAAGGTTATCCTGTTCATTTTTTGACATGGAATAGCCAAATACAACTTCCTTTCCCAAACAATTTAAAACATTTACAACATAATCCTTTGCAAGTTTATCTTCAGCCAAAGCATGGCTCACTATTTTTACAAGCGAATCAGGATGGAAGGCAAACTCTTTTTCGAAGCGGATTTGGTATTCATTCTCAGATATTTTGGTTACGGGAAGAATCCTTGATGTACTGTCGCCCGATTGAAGGAGTACCTCATGCCCGATTTTTCGAAGCATAATTTCCTGCTTCGCCAATTCAAAATCATTAGCTTCTGTAACACTAAATACAGCACAGCCTAGAACAATGGCAATTAATCCTATTGCTGCGAAGAGATATATTTTTAGCATTGATTTAAGACCCATCGTGTTGTTCTGTATTATTTTACAAAGTTTACAAATTTTTTAGAACAAAACAGGGCCTGGCTGAAATAAAAATACCTGCTACATCGATACAATGGAAAAGATTTACAATTCTGCCGGCAACAAAATAATCTTTATTTTTTCACCAGCGATAAGACCTTTTTGCCGCCCATCATGATTGGTAGCGCGATTAAACCACCAACCAATCCAAATGCGAATTCTTTTATAATTGATAGTACATTTGGAAGAATATGATGCAGGTATTCTATGTTGTGAACGAAAATACCACCGGCAACTAAGAGTAAGGCTATTGTTCCGACAACAGCTAAAACCTTTATAATTATGGGAAGCAATTTAACCAAAAACCGTCCAAGGGCAGCATAAAAACCCTTGTCCATGGAACGCTTGATTAATTTGTGACCAAAATCATCCATTCTGACAATAAGTGCCAATAAACCATACACACCAATGGTTGCGATTATTGCAACTACTGAAACCGTTAGGATTTGTACTGTTAATGATTGGCCTAAAACTGTTCCCAAAGCGATAATAACAATTTCAACAGAAAGGATAAAATCTGTTGTAATGGCAGATTTTATTTTTGTTTTTTCTGCCTGATTATCATCCTGCTTAACTTCCGCTATAACCTCAGGAGCAGATTTAGCTCTGTGGAAAAAAAATTCTATAATTTTTTCTACACCCTCAAAGGCGAGGTAAAATCCGCCCAAAATCAGAATGAACTTAATAACTACTGGAAAAAATGCATTAAGCAATAAGGCAATGGGCATGATAATTAGTTTGTTCAGGAAAGAACCTTTAGTAATTACCCAAAGTACCGGCAATTCTCTTGAAGCTAAAAAACCAGTTGCCTTTTCTGCATTTACGGCTAAATCGTCGCCAAGTATACCCGCTGTTTTACGCGTAGCCAATTTACTTGCCACCGCAACATCGTCCATCAGGGCACCAATATCATCTAAAATTGCAAAAAAACCTGAAGCCATATTGTTTCATTTGTATGGCCGCAAAATAGAAATTCAATTTCAGATTATGGCAAATTATAAATCAATAACTCGTCAGGTTTTTAAAGAGTGTTTTTTGCCACTACTATAATGAACCTATTGACATGCGTCTTAGAACATCATTTTATGTTGTTCAGGTTTAACTTTCTGTTTTAAAATAACCTGTTCATTTGGGTCGCTGAAAAAAATACCACCATCTCAAATTTAAAAGTAGAGGTTACCCTGAACAAGTCTTCCAAACTTTCATGAACTATTCGTGTTCCATTTTGTTTTCAATAAAATTAATATAAACAATCATGACAGATCCCAAAGAAAAAGAAAAACCAAAGGAGCAACAATATACAGAAGATTCCAGTTCAAAAACTGACATGGCGAAAGAATCAAACTGGGACAAACACCAGCGTATAGACGAAGAGGGAAACGAACTTGACCCGGAAGACATTAAATAAAAGCGATGAAAAAGATATTAATGGTACTAACCTCGCACAGCGAGATGGAAAATACCACAGACAAGACGGGTGTATGGCTGGGCGAATTTACTGACCCCTATTATGAATTTATTGATGCAGGATACCATGTGACATTGAGCAGTCCAAAAGGTGGAAGACCACCGGTTGACCCAATGAGTGAATTAACTGAAAACCTAACTGGTTCTAACCGCAGGTATCAGGAAGATGAAATGGCAACAAGTGCATTTTCACATACAGCACCATTAAATCAAATCAAATCTGAAGAATATGATGCGGTTTTTTATCCTGGCGGCCATGGCCCGATATGGGATTTGGCAGTCGATAATAACAGTGGAATTCTAATACATGATTTTCTTGATGCAGGCAAGCCAGTAGCAGCGGTATGTCACGGTCCGGCAGCGCTAATAAATGCAGAACAACAAAGACCTGGATTCTTAAAAGGAAAGGTCATTTCCGCTTTTAGCAATACAGAGGAAACGATTGTAGGCCGCAGCGGTAATGTGCCCTATAAACTTCAAAGTAAACTTGAGGAACTGGGTGCAGAAGTCAAAACTGCCCTGGTGCCGTTTCTTTCACATGTGGAAATAGATGGCTTACTAATTACCGGGCAAAACCCTTTATCGGCAGGCCCGACAGCGAAAGCATTAATTGAACAACTGGAAAAGCATACTGAAACAAGTACCACTTTTCCGAATAACGATACCGATCAGTCGTTAATTTAAACCAAATAGCCTGGTTTGCAAATTCAAGCGCCTTACTCCTCGAGCATAAGGCGCTTGAATAATTCCTTTGTAATGATCTTCACATTTTCAGCCAATTGATGGTAATTGCAATGCCGGATTGCAAGTGGAAACAATAAACCGTTTTCCCTTTTCAAAAGATCAATGGTAATAACTGAATCAGGAAAAATATTCTGGTTCCCTTGTAATGAAGTATAAAGGTTCCGTGCGAATTCTTCATCAATTCCCAACCTAAAACATCCATAGGTTTCCCATCCATTCAATGTCTTCATATTTAATGAAATTTCGAATGCTGATTCCATAATTAAAAAATGAGCCGCTTTTTGGCGACTCATTGTAAAATTAAATGTGTTTTCAATTCAATTATTTGATTTCGATCTGACGGGTTTGGATCTTAGCTTCCTCCCGTTTAGGGATGTTAATGCATAATACCCCGTTTTCGTATTTTGCTTCGATGCCACTCTCATCTGCCGAATCCGGTAAAGTGAACGAACGGATAAAAGAACTATAACTAAATTCACGCTTGTTGAAGTTACGCTCCTGAGCATCATTTTTCGAGCTTTGCTCTACTGAAATACTCATAACATTTCTTTCCAATGACAGCTTGAAATCTTCTTTGCTTAAACCAGGAGCAGCCAGTTCAATGTGGTAATGTTCCTGGCTCTCGCTGATGTTGGCAGCCGGAACACGGCTGGTCATGCGATCGGAAAAGAAAGTGTCATTGAAAATAGAATCAAACACATCACTGAAGCCTGGCATCAGGTTGTTTTTTTGGTTGTTACGGGGATTAAATTTAACTAGTGTCATAGGTCTTTCCTCCTTAAATTTGTTTTTAATGATTAAAACTTATAATTAACTAAATGCTGAACTTCACGTTCGAGTAAGACAATACCAATTAAATGCCAAAGCTAAAAATGAGCCTCAAACGAGTAAATCCGGAATAAAAACTGAAAAAAATTCATTAATCATGATTTTTTTTCAGTTTCAAAATGTCAAAATTTCATTTCCTATTCAGACACACCAATAACCATTATCTTTTGATGGAAACTAAGTCAGGTCGGGTGTATGGGTACTAAGATACTGAGTTCTAAAACCAGAAGGCGGCGTTCCCGTTTTAATAAAAAATAACCTGCTGAAATATGCGGGATCATCATAGCCTAAGCTGTAGGCAATCTCTTTTGCAGATTTATCGGTATGTACAAGAAGTCGTTTTGCCTCTAATATTATCCTGTTCTTAATGATTTCGTTTGGTTGAGGGAGACCCAGCCGCTTAAATCTATGGGTGAGTGTTTTTGGTGCGATCAATAATAAGTCAGCATAGTCGGCAACATTATGCTTCTGTTTATAATGAGCTTCAACCAATTGTGTGAATTTCCTAAAAAACTCAAGGTCATTATTGGGTCTGGCCGCCATCAACCCTTCTAAGTGCTGTACTTTCCATAATCGGGTCGACTTTATCAACAACTGTTTAAGGTAAGTTCTAATCATTTCTTCCAGCGAGCCATCCTTCAGTTCAAATTCGTCCTCCATCCTCGAAAACGAGTATTCAATAAAAGTAGCATCCTGCTCGGGTATCGCCGTCATTGGCATATTGTTGATGTTATTAAACAATAACCCATCACAGGCAACTTCTTCATCGTGCAACTGTATGCAATAAAAGTCACGGTTATAAAAAACTAAGCGACCAGGTTGCTCACCCAGTTTTTCGATGCTCAATACCTGATTCGGACTGATAAAGAATAGTGTTGGACCAAAAGTGTTATATATATTGAAATCTACTTTTATCTCAAATCCTTGGTTAAGGTAGAGCACTTTGATATAGGATTTATATGCTTCGGAATTAATGACTTCGATACTTTCTAAATCAACACTTAACATGCCGATGGTTTTAAGGTTTTCATCAAAAATGCTTTGTTTCATAATAGCGCTAATCAAGTGAGTTAAAGATAAAGTATTCTTCGTGACGATTTTAATACTGGCTAAAACAAAAATTCCCTGCAGATTATTACAATCTACAAGGAACCGTTGTAACTATTTTTTAGCAAATTTCTCAAGTTCAGTGTTAAATTTATCCATCTCCTCTACAAAAAGTGCATGTCCGCTATTCTCAAATTTCACAATGTATGAGTTTTTCAAACCTTTGTGTAATTGCTCTGCAAGGGTAAAATCAATCAATTGATCTTTTGTCCCCTGGAATATGGCTACAGGGATGTTTATATTTTTAAGTACAGGACGAAGGTCAAGGTCGCCTAGAGCAGAAATAGATTCAGTAACTACATAAGGGCTTGCTGACAGATTGATGTTCTCCAACCATTTATCTGTATTTTTTGGAAGTGTTGTGCCTTTGGCCGCGAATGCTGCACCTAATCCACCTATCAGGTCTTCTCTGCTGGTCACGGTTTGTTTTATTAACCCGGCAGCATCTTCTTCAGATATTCCGAATTTATAATCTGCGCGTTGTTTCCATGATGGGGCAGCTGCTGCAAATAGTGCCAGTTTGCTTACATGTGCAGATTTGTACTTATTTACATAATGGATGGTAACCGCACCGCCCATAGAGAAACCGCCCAGAACAGAATTTTCTATTTTTAAGGTATGGAGAACAGCATAAATGTCATCAGAAAAAACATCAAAATTGTATTTTCCATAAGGCTTATCAGATTTACCAAAACCACGTAATGTAATACCGATTACCCTGAAACCTTTCCTTACCAGGTATTGGTATTGATATTCGTACATTTCATCGCTAAGTGGCCATCCATGAATCAGTACGATTGGTTGGCCTTCGCCAAGATCAGTTACGTGAAGTTTTACACCAGGTTCAACCTCAATGTACTCAGCCCTTCCGGCAGAGGCAGGCGTTCTTTTAGTTTGTGAAAATGCGAATTGGCTTGTAATTAAGGTAATGATTAGGCTTGTTGTTAAGATTAGATTTTTCATTGTTTCTTATGTTTAAATTAATGTTTGAAATATTGTTGTTTGTTGACAATACAAAGGTGGGGAGAATGCTGACCCCAGGGAATGGACATAAATACAAGTGTCTTGTACATTTTTCCCATCACAAATATTTTTCAAACGAATTAGGCTATTCATAATACCATAGTATGGATTTTTAGCAGATCTATTACGCTACCTTTTCAGCTTTCCAAATAAAAATCTGCGGTATATTAAAACCAAAACAATAACCTACTGACATTAAAAAAGCCCATACTGTTTATCAGAATGGGCTTTAAGTGATTTATAAATTCCATATTGTGATCAAAGCCATTTCGACCCCAGATTTACGATTGGATGAATTCTAAAATATCTTTGTTAATTGTTGCGGCTTCCGTAGTTGGCATCCCGTGAGGAAATCCAGGATAGGTAATCAATTTACCATTTTTTAACAACTTAGCAGACTTAACGCCGGCATTTTGATAAGGAACAATCTGATCGTCTTCGCCATGCAATACCAATACCGGAATATCAACGGCTTTCAAATCTTCGTTGAAATCAGTTTCAGAAAATGCTTTTATGCCTTCATAATGTGCAACGATTCCGCCCATCATGCCTTGTCTCCACCAGTTTCTTTGCACACCTTCTTTCACAACTGCACCTTCCCTGTTGTATCCGTAGAATGGAACCGTTAAATCGATATAAAATTGTTGCCTGTTGTTAAGCGTCTGCTCTCTGATGCCATCGAAAACAGACATCGGAACACCATCCGGGTTGCTGTCGCTTTGTACCATTATCGGTGGGACCGCACTGATTAATACCGCTTTTTTGGCTCTACCATTAGCATATTTATTCACATAGCGGATTACTTCGCCGCCACCGGTAGAATGCCCGATATGGACAACATCCTGCAAACCAAGAAAATCGACCAACTCAGAAGCATCAGCAGCGTAAGTTTCAATATCATGGCCATAAATATCCTGGCTGGAACGGCCGTGGCCTCTCCTATCATGTGTGATCACTCTGAAGCCTTTTTGAAGGAAAAAAATAACCTGTGCATCCCAGTCGTCTGATGATAAAGGCCATCCATGGTGAAACATTAAAGTTGATCCCTGACCTTGATCTTTGTAGAAAATCTCTGTTCCGTCTTTTAATTTTAGCGTACTCATAGTTTTAAGTTTTAGTGTTTTTAAATTATTTATTTTAAAGGTTTTTGGTTTTCTTATTTCTCAAAAGTAGTCTGGTAAAAGTTTATAAATCTTGACCTATGATAAAATTGCCTGGTCTTATCAGGCTAATTTCATCTACTTTCAATTTGATTTTGCTATTCTTTATCTGCACCAACCAACTGAAATAAATCCTCGGCAGTACCCTCAAACTTTTTACCATTAACATAGAATGAAGGCGTTCCATTTACTCCGCTTACAATTCCACTTGCAAAATCTTCATCAACTTTATCTTTCAATTCAGAACTTCCCATATCACTTTTGAATTGAGAAATGTCCAGTTTCAATTCTTTTGCTAATTCCAATAATAAATGCTCATTCAAACTCCGCTGATTTTCGTAAATGGCATCGTGCATCTCCCAAAATTTATTCTGCAAAGCCGCTGCTTCCGCAGCTAGTGCCGCAGCTCTTGCATATTCGTGCATATCTGATAATGGAAAATTCCTGAACACGAATTTAATCTGACTTCCGAATTGGTTCATCAATTCTTTGAGAATTGGATAAGCCGCGCCACAATAAGGGCATTGGTAATCTCCGTATTCTACGATAACAAGGTCGGCGTTTAAATTGCCTTGCGCATGGTCAGTATTGCTGACCGCTGGTTTTAGTGACATAGTAGTTATTTTGTTTAAGATGTTTTTAAAGCAGAGGGAATTCCATATGCATCAAGATTGATGTCTATTGGTGACAGTTGGCTGAATTCCATAATTCCTCCTCTATTGATGACAAAATTTTAATTATTAAAAGCTGCAATTGCTTTTGTTATTCCTTCACCGGCGGTAACGAAGAAAGTTGGTCCTGCCAGTAAAGTTATTTTCTTTACTGGTTTAATGTTCGACATCTTTTTATCTCTCAAGTAAACCTGAGTCCGGTAGGCGTTTACTGCTCCGGTAACACCATATCCTGCAACTTCTGCGGTCGGAGAATCTATTCCAGCATCTTTCAGATCAGATGCAAAAGCATATTCGGTAACCCCAAGGCGCAAAGCTTCTTCCATACCGACGGTGGCAACCTGCTGCATTAGTCCGGGCGTAAATTTGTTCCGGTCGCCCAATCCGATAAGCAGTAATTTTTTTGCGGCAATAGTTCCTGAAGGTGGTGTGATTAATATAGTTTCTAATGAATGACCTGCGAATTTGCCGGATTTCCTGAGGTCTGTGATGAGGCCATTTAAACTTTTGTCCAGATGAACCATTCCGTTGACGGCTTCTGGTAAAGCGGGTGGAGAATTGAAGATGTCGCCTTCCGTATATTCAAAAACACATGCGATTTGCAATTGAGTAATTTCGGTTGAGGGTCCTTGTACCATTCCTTCAATGCTAATGCCGTCAACTTTTCCCCAGATTTTCGACGTGTTTGCAGCCGCTGTTTGCGTCTTTGTTTGTGCAAAAGATAGTTGTGGCGCTGTAAAGAGCATTGATACAAATAAACCAATGCATGCTGCTTTTTTAATGGTTCTGGTAATCATAACAAGAGATTTAATGGATTAATAAATTTACTTTTTAGGTTTTGGTTGATTAAATATTGTTTTGTTTTACTGCTGTAAATCTATGGTAGAATCAGAACCTTTTAATTTGTAATTCGGTGAACAGGCAAAAAGAATCGTTAGAATGTTAGATGTTACTTTCTAAATTGATATAAAACAAAAATCACCGCCATACAGCAGTGATTTTTTAGATCTAATGATAAATAAATTGAACTTTAACTATTATTACCTCATTTAAACAGCCATTTTTTAATCAGCCTGGTGTAGTTTGGCATCACCACATAAACCATCAGCAAAACAACACAACCAGAATTTATAAAGGCATCAAAATAATGGTTAACCGGAATGCCCAGCCACCTTAAAAATGGCAGCAACAAAATCGGGATAATTAACGATAAGGGATAAATTGCCGACCAGGTGACCAGATATTGTTTCCAGCGAACGGGTACCTTATGACCTTCATTTTCTGCATTGAAAAGAAAATCCAGGCCGGATTTTATTTGATATCTGTCATTCTTTCTGAAGAAAGGGCTTGCCTTTTCAATGAGTTGTTTCCGATCCTGGGATTCCATCCAGCTTTTTAGGTTATCAATGGTATCAAAGCGGATAATAACGGTATAAACAAATGTCAATTTAGGAATAGGCCTTACGATTTGCAAATCGATAAAGCCTGTTGCATGCTTAGAAACGGGTAAGATTTCATCTAACCATTTTTCGTATTCTTTTTGTTTACCTTCCAGTATATGGTGGGTAATTACAACAGAGGCACCTGAATTTTCCATAGGGAGATGAGTTTAGAAAAAGATTAGAAAGCTCTTTTATATTGCCATGGTATTTCGATGTCCATTTCCAGTTCCTTAGCCGAATGAATAGCAAAATCGGGATCCCGCAAATGTTCCCTGGCAATGACAACCAGATCGGCTTTGCCATCAGCAATAATTTCGTTTGCTTGTTTTGCATTGATAATCATACCGACAGCGCCAGTAACAATGCCAGTTTGTTCCTTAATGGCAGTTGCAAAAGGAACCTGGTAGCCAGGGAAAACCTTATCCCCACTTACATTTGTAAATCCTCCGCCAGATGCGGTAATAAAATCCACCCCATTTTCTTTAAGTATTTTTGAAAGGGCAACACTATCTTCTAAAGTCCAGGCATCTGCAGTATCTATATAATCTACTGCGGAGATTCTAACCAGCAAAGGCATTTCCTCTGGCATTACTTTTCTCACTTCCGTTACGGTATCCACCAAAAGACGGATCCGGTTTTCAAAAGTACCGCCATATTCATCCTGCCTTTTATTAATAACTGCTGAATAGAACTGATGAAACAAATAACCATGGCCGGCGTGAATTTCAATTGTATCAAAACCAGCTTCAACAGCCCGATGTGCGGCATCAACAAACTTTATTTTTAGCTCTTCGATCTCGGCAATTGTTAGTTCCTGCGAGCGGACACCACTCAGCTCTGTTGCAGAACAAGTTTTTACAACCCAACCCCCTTCTTCCAGACTTAAGGGCTTCATCCCTTCATTTGGATGTTTTAGACTTCCCTTTCCCCCTGCATGCCAAAGCTGAATACCGATTTTGCTATCCTGTTCATGGACGAAATCCA
>Ga0247804_10000579_pt1 | contig 16849 bp, 14 predicted proteins | sample UWRJL029104C1_FD_181142 | JGI IMG/M metagenome (GOLD analysis project Ga0247804, IMG submission 181142) | Plant litter microbial communities from Arlington Agricultural Research Station in Wisconsin, United States - UWRJ-L029-104C-1 | ecosystem: Environmental > Terrestrial > Plant litter >...
GGAAAAGCCCGCACGTGCTGCCCCGGGCTCCGCTGTTTCAGGTTGGTGAGGCGCGACAAAATCTCGCCGTCGAACGAGTAGCGCCCGGCCGTGAAGAGCAGCGTGGGCCGGTCGAAGGCCGTCTGAGCTTTGTCGGTAACGCCTTTACGGCGAATATGGTCGGTGCCGGCGGCCACCAGCGCCTGTCGCAGCCGGGCCAGGGTGGCCGGCTCGGCCAGTTGGTCGAGCGTCTGCCCGGCGTAGCGCTGCTGCAGCAGGCCCAGCAGGTGGGTGAGCGAGCGGTTGTCCTCATCGCCCGCCAGGATGCTCACCACCTGCGTGAACGTAGCAAACTGCCGCGCCGCCTGCGGGTTAGCCGCCAGGCTCTGCGCCAGCGCCAGGGCGCGCAGCATCCCCGCATCCGAATCCAGAAAAACCGGGGCCGTATTCAGCCACTTCACCGTCCGGAAATAGCGGCGCGTGGTGTCGTTCACGGTGTACATGCCCCGGGGCTTGAAAGCCGTGTAATCGAACATGCTATCGGTCAGAAAGGTCGAGCCCTGGTCGGTGGCGGCGGTGCAGCGGGCTATTTCCTGGGCCACGGCCTCCTCATTGTTGGCACTGGCGCCGGCGGCGTTTTTTTGCAGCAGGCCCTGGCCCACGGCATAGTAGGCGGCGGCCCACCCAGCGGCCTCGCGGGCTTGCGGATTCTGGCTGCGCTGGGCCAGCAGCTGGGCCTGCGCGCTGGCCTGCGTCAGCATGTTGCCCACGATGGGTACCAGCCGCTGCTCCTCCACATCGCTCAGAATACCATTGAGATACTTGTGCAGCAGCTGCAACACCAGGTCGGTGGTGATGAAGCTGGGTGTGTAGCTGTACTGGTTTTGGTCGTAGATGTAGAACAGCTGCTCCTCGCGGGTGGGCACCAGTACGAAGTTATTGCGTACCAGGCTGCTCCGCGCTGGTGCGGTGGCAAATACCGGCGCCACATCCCCATCGCGCTGGTTGGTCAGGAAATCCAGCCCCACCATCGGGTGGCCGGCCTGCGGCTGCTCGCGCTGCGCCAGCAGCTGCAGCTCCCGAGCATGCACGCGCTGCACGAAACTCATTTCCTGCTGGTTGAGCGGCACGCGAATGATGGAGTCGGCGGCGTGGATGAGCTCCCCGTTTTCGCCGTAGTCGGACTCATTCCACAGCGGGCGGTACCATTTTTTTCGGGCAAAATGGTAGCGGGCCGTGGGGTTGAGAAAGCAATAGCCATTGCGGGCGTACACTTCGTTGCGCAGCAGCAGCAGGTCGAGGTAGTTTTTGCCAGTCAGCGACTGCTGGAAGTCAAACGCCGGGAGCGGGGCCGTGTGCTTGTCCTCGTCGATGGGGTCAACGGTATCCTCGACATTTCCATCGTAAAATTCCTTGATGTAGGGCTGCTGGTAGAGCTTGGTCAGCTGGGTTTTATCCTCCGTCAGCGTAACCTGCACCAGCTCGCCAAAGCCGTTGTCGTGCTCGGTGGCGGTGAAGATGGGCTCGCCGGGCCGCCTGGTCACCATGCCCTGGGCCGGTACTGGCGCCCCGCCCGCCGCCAGCGGCGGCGAGGGGCGGCGCCCGTACCACCAGCCCAGCCCGGCCAGCAGCACCAGCGCGAGGCCCCCAATGATGAATACTAAAGGTTTACGATTCATAAAACAGGATTGACAAACGCCGAATAAGCCGCCTCCAGGCGGAGGTTGCGGGTCAGAAAATGGTCGAGCACCAGCCCAAAGCCCTGCCAATAATAGCGCCCCAGACAGTAACGGCCATCGGGCTGCTGCTCGATGGTGAGCACGAAGGTGCGCCCGGCCGCCCGCCCGGCCTTGAAATAAATCAGTCGATACATCAGCCGGGTCCCCAGCCAGCGCGGCTCCAGCCGCCCCGCCACCAGCCGGTACACGAACAGCCGCCGCTGCACGGTGCTGTCGAAACGGGTGGCTTTCACGGGGCCCAGCAGCAGGTCGGGGTGGCCGTCGTTGTCCACGTCGCCCTGCGTCAGGCGGTAGAGCGGGCTGTTCACCGGCAGGCGGGCGACGGGGTGGTTTGGGGTTTGCACGCGCACTTCGTAGTGCTGCGCCCGGGGTAGGTAGCGCAACTGTACCGTTGCCATTGGCTCTGTTGAGTCAGTTAGTTGCAGGCTGCGAACGAAGTAACCCGGACCACTTGGCGTTTCGGCTGGCGCGGGGCCGGGGAGTAGGGTCCAGCCGTCGCCCGCTTCGGCCAGTTGCACACCGGGCGACAGCTGCCGGATGCGCGCCGCCAGCGCCGCCCGGGCCGGGCCGGTAGCCGGCTGCGGCACCGCCTGCACCAACTGCCACGGCCGCAGGTGCGTGGCTTTCACCGCGCCGTTTTCAATGTCAAAATCAGCCTGCACCGTCAAATCCGTCGCGGCGCCGCGTTGGTCAAACAGGAAATTGCCCAAACTGTAAATAATGGGCTGCCCGTGGTAAAACTCCATGCCTTGCACTACGTGCGGGTGGGCGCCCACCACGGCCGCCGCCCCGCAGTCGATGAGCGTGCGGGCCTGGCGGCGCTGCCCGGCGCCGGACTGGCCGGCATACTCGGTGCCCCAGTGCAGATACACCAGCACCGCCCGTTGCGGAAACAGGGTTTTGTACGTCGCCAGCCGCTCGCACAGCTCCGCAAAGTTGCGCCCGCAGACGCAGCCCTCGCCGGCAATGTGCTGGGTGAGGGACGAATAGGTAAACACGGCCACGCTACTGTCGCGCCCCAGCAGCGCGGGCTGGCAGCCCGCGGCCGAATCGGGCGAATAGCCCAGCGGCGTTACACCCGCCGTCCGCAGGTGCCGGGCGGTGGCGCGCAGCCCCGATAGGTGCTGGTCGAGGGTGTGGTTGTTGGCTAGCGAAACGTGCGTCAGGCCCAGCCGCCGCAGCCAGGTTGCATAGCGCGGCCGGGCCTGAAACACAAACCGTTTCGCGGCGGGCTGCGCCGTATCGGTGAGCGGACATTCCAGGTTGCCAATTACGTAGCGGCTGTCGTGCCACCGCTGCTGGGTGTGGCGCAGCAGGGCGGTGCTGTCGCGGGCCAGGGCAGCGGGCACGGCGCGGGCCAGCAGCACATCGCCTACGAAGCTGACGCGCAACGGCGGGGGCGGCGATTGACAGCCAGCTACCAGCAGTAGCAGCAATAACCACTCAAGCCGCGCTTTCATGCCTGAAAACTACGCCGCTCGCTGCCCCAGCTTCGAGTGCTTGTACCCGTAGCCGAAGTAAATCACCAATCCCAGCAGCAGCCAGATGAAGAACATCGTCCAGTTGGCGATGCCCAGCTGCGTCATCAGGTAGAGGTTAATCAGCAAGCCCAGCACCGGCAGCAGCGAGAGCTTTTTCCGGAACGAGAGCACGGCCAGCGCCCCGCAAAACAGCAGAAACACCAGCATGGGAATCTGGTGGCGGAAGCCTTCGTAGCCCTCATCGAAAGCGGCGAGGCGGAAGAAGTCGTTCATCTGCACACGGTTGTAGGTGAAAAGCAGCCCGGCAGTAATGAGCAGCAGCAGCGGCACCAGGAACTGCCCGTTGATATACGGCACCTTGAAGCGGGCCTCCGAACGGCCGTAGGGGTCGATGATGAGGATGCCGCCGCACACCAGCGCAAAGGCGAACAGCGTGCCGATGCTGGTGAGGTCCACGACCAAATCCATGTTGAGCAGCAGGGCGGGCACGGCCACGAAAAAGCCCGTGACGATGGTGCTGAATGAGGGCGTGTGGAAGCGCGGATGCACCTTAGCGAATACACTAGGCAACAAGCCGTCGCGGCTCATCGTGAGCCAGATGCGGGGCTGGCCCAGCTGAAACACCAGCAGCACCGAGGCCATGGCAAACACGGCGCTGACGGCCACCAGACCCGAAAGCCGCGGCAGGCCGACTTTGGCGAATACGAACGACAGCGGGTCGCCCACGCCCAACTCCTTGTAGCTCACCATGCCCGTGAGCACCAGCGTGATGATGACGTAGAGCACCGTGCAGATAATGAGGGCGTACATCATGGCCTTGGGCAGGTCGCGCTGGGGGTTTTTGCACTCCTCGGCGGTGGTCGAAATGGCATCGAAGCCGATGTAGGCGAAGAACACGGCCGACACGCCCTTGAGCACGCCGCTCACGCCGTTGGGGGCGAAGGGCGTCCAGTTGGCGGGCTGCACGTAGAACGCGCCCACGCCGATGACCACGGCTACCACTATCAGCTTGAGCAGCACGAGGATGTTGGAGGCCGTTTTGCTTTCCTTGATGCCGACGTAGACCAGGGCCGTGATGAGGACGGTGATGACGAAGGCCGGTAAATCGACCACGAGGTGCCAGTCGCCGAAGAGCAGCGGGGCTTCGTTCCAGAGCTTGTAGTTGGCGAGTTGGGCGGCGCTGGCTTCGGCTAAGGGCTTATTGGCGAGCATCAAATCGAGCACGGCGTGGTAGCCCTGGTAGGCCGTCTGGGTGCCGGTGCTGAGGTAGGTGGGGATGTGCAAACCCACGCCGTCGAGCAGACCGGTGAAATAGTCACTCCACGAAATGGCTACCACGATGTTACCCACCGCATATTCCATTATCAAAGCCCAGCCGATAATCCAGGCAGCCAGCTCGCCAAACGAGGTGTAAGCGTAGGTGTAGGCCGAGCCGCTGACGGGCACCGTAGCCGCAAACTGCGCGTAGCACAAGGCCGAAAACGCGCAGGCCACCGCCGTGAACACGAACAGCAGCGACACGGCCGGGCCGCCATCAAGACTAGCCTTGCCGATGGTGCTGAAAATGCCCGCCCCGATGATGGCCGCGATGCCCAGCGCCGTGAGGTCGCGCACGGTGAGATGGCGCTCCAGCCCGCCGGGGGCGTGGCCTTCGGGGTCGGCGGGTGGGTTTTGCAGGATGGCCGCAATGGTTTTGCGGCGGAAAAGGGACTGATTGGAGGGCGGCATTGGGGTGGCAACAGGGCTTTGAAGCGCAAAAGATAGCGCCTTTTGCGCGGCTGCGGCTCCCGGCCCGCTCGGTTAGCGGTAGCGCAGGAAGCCGCCCAGCACGTTGCCGGCCACGTTGAGCATCATCGAACGCCCGCCCACGCGCACCGGCATGCCCACCGATAAGCCGCTGGCATTGAATGGTAAGCCATTGTAAGCCGGGTTGAGCGGCGCCACCGGCGCGAAGCCGGGATTGGCCGGCAGCTCTACGCCGCCCGGCCCCAGGGCCGCCGTGCTGCCGTAGCCGCGCTGCACCCAGAAGGGCACAAACGTGTACTGCACGAAGGGCCGCGCCTGCTTGCCTTCGCCCAACACGTAGCGCAGGTAGGGTTGCACCGAATAGCCCGCCGCCCCGGCTGTGGCCAGCGGCGTGTAGCCCACCGACACGTAGGCGCCCGTCAGGAAATGCCCCTGGCTGGGTGGCGCGGGCGCCGGGTACTCCAGGCCCAGGCCGCCCGCCGGGCTTAGCTGCGCCCAACTCAAGGCGGGCCACAAAACCAGCGCCAGCGGCGCGAAGCGGAAAGTAACAGGCATAGAGAGACAAGGACGGACGATAAGCGGGAAACGTAGGCCAAGATACAAAGTTTTAAGGCTGACTCTCACCGTTGAGGAGCACCATAAGCGGCAGAAGGTTGCGGGCCGGTGTGCAATCGGCCGCACCCTGGCATCGGGTAGCAAACCCGCGTTTGCCATGACCCTCGTGCAACTTTCCATCCCAAAGCCCTGCGCCGAAAGCTGGGCCGCCATGACGCCCACCGGCCCCGGCCGCCACTGTGCCGCCTGCGCCAAAACGGTGGTCGATTTTACGCAGTTATCCGACGCCGAAATTCTGGAGCAACTGGCCCGCGCCGGCCGGGGCGGCACTTGTGGCCGGATTCCGCGCGAGCAGCTGCAACGGCCCTTGCAGCCGGTGGCGCTGGCCCCGCCCGTCCGCTGGCGCGCCTGGCTGGCGGCTACCGTGGCCGTGTGGGGCTTGCGCGAAAGCCTGGGCACTGCGGCCAAAGCCCAGTCCCGCACCGAACAGCGCGCCAATACTGGCGACGTATCGGACCAGCTGCAGCTTAAGCACAAAGACGATTATGAAGGCCTGCGCTTTACGCAGTTTGTGCTGGAGGGAACGGTGACTATCGACGGGGGCAAAGAAGCCCTGCCGGGAACCACCGTTCGGCTGAAGAACACGATGATTGGGACGGCGGCGGATATGGCCGGTCATTACTCCCTGGTAATACCGGCAGAGTATGCCGCGCAGCCGGTCGAGGTGGAGTTTTTGAGTGTCGGTTACGAGCGGGCGAGCCGGGAATTGGGGCAGCCGCAAGGTGGGATTGTGCAGTGCAATGTTGATTTGAAGGAAGATATGACGATGATGGGCGAGGTAGTTATAATCGAACGGCACCGCGTGCTGCCGCCCGCACCCTGGCATCCGCGCCGCTTCTACAGCTGGGGTAAGTATTGGGCGACGCGCCCGTTCCGGCGCTACTAACCGGCCTTTGTCAAGCAATAAATTTCATCGTATGTCTCCGTCTGTCATTCACATCCCGCAGCCCTGCGCCGAAAACTGGGCGGCCATGACGCCCACCGCCACCGGCCGCCACTGCGCGGCCTGCGCCAAAAACGTGGTCGATTTTACGCAGTTATCCGACGCCGAAATCCTCGAACACTTGGCCCGTGCCGGCCGGGGTGGCACCTGCGGGCGGTTCCGGGTTGAGCAGTTGGCGCGGCCCTTGCAGCCGCTGGCGCTGGCCCCGCCTACCCGCTGGCGCACCTGGCTGGCAACCCTGGCGGCCGTGTGGGGCTTGCGCGAAGTCGGCAGCTCCGCCGCCCAGGCTCAAGACCCCGCCGAGCAGCATGTCACCACGGGCGCCCCAATGCTGCTCGATAAGCTGCAAATCAGGCATACGGATGATTATGAAGGCATCCGGCCGGCCATTGGCGCACTGCTACGCGGCACGGTGGTCGATTCGGCTACGCATGAGGGCCTGCCGGGCGTTAGTGTCATCCTGCACGGCACCACGCATGGCACGGCCACCGCTGCCGATGGCACCTTTGCGCTGCAGCTGACGGCCGAGGAGCTGACCGCAGGGTCCGATGTACGGCTCGATTTCAAATATTTAGGCTATAAAACCCAGTCCGCGGCGGTGGCGGAAATCATGGCTGCTAATGGCTCCTTCCTTTCCTCGATGCCGATAGACACCTTGGCCTTGCAGGGCATCGTAGTGGGCGGCATCCACGCCGGGCCGGTAGCCAAACCCTGGCCCTGGCACCCGCGCCGCTTCTACTACTGGAGTAAATACTGGCTGACGCGGCCCTTTCGGCGCTAGTGAGTAGCATTGCAGTTGTAAGTTTGAGTCTATGTCTCAGTTCGTCATCCGCATTCCGCAGCCCTGCTCCGAAAGCTGGGCCGCCATGACGCCCACCGCCGCTGGCCGCCATTGCGCCGCCTGCCAGAAAACGGTGATTGATTTCACCGCCATGACGGATGGTGAAGTTCTGGCGCATCTGGCCCGGGCTGGTAGCGGCGATACCTGCGGCCGCCTGCGCAGTAGCCAGCTGGAAAGGCCAGTGCTGGCGTCGGCAGGAGCGGTTTCGACCCGCTGGCGGACCTGGCTGGCCGCCGCAGTGGCAGTGTGGGGCCTGCGCGAGGCAACCGGCATTGCTGCCAAGGCCCAGGGTGCCGTTGAGCAACGCACGGCAGATGCGACGCCGCCTGATTTATCGTTTCAACACCGTGATAATTATGAAGGCGTACGCCCGGTGAAAGCTACGGTGCGGGGTACCGTACGTGATGCCGATGACCACAGCGCATTGCCGGGAATCTCGGTGATTATCAAAAACTCCCAACTAGGCGTATCTACTGATGCACAGGGAAATTTCAAGCTGGAGGTGCCTGCCGAACACGTGAGGGATGGCACCGTTACGCTCCAGTTCTACTCCATCGGCTACGTGACGCAGGAGCGGCAGGTCACCGTTGAAACCCCGGCCTTACCAGCGCCCAATGTGGTAGTCGAGCTAACTGGTAGCGTGTCAGGCGGGATGATGATTTATTACCCAAAGCTGCCGCCCGCGCCCTGGCATCCGCGCCGCTTTTATTATTGGACCCACTACTGGCTGACCCGCCCCTTTCGCAGCCATTAACCGCCGCCTTCCGTACTTGCGACCATGCCCCAGTCTCCCATCAGCATTCCGCAGCCTTGCGCCCAGCCTTGGGCCGCCATGACACCCACCGCCGCCGGCCGCCACTGCGCCACCTGCTCCACCGAAGTCGTGGATTTTACCCGTATGAGCAACGACGAAATCCTGGCCTTCCTGGCGCGGCACCAGGGCGAGCATATCTGTGCAAATGCCCACGTGGCGCAGCTGGCGGCTTTGGCGCCGGTGCCGCGCTGGCGGCAGTGGCTGCTGGCCGCGCTGGCGGTGCTGGGGCTGGCCCCCGCCGCCTCGGCCGTAGACCACGGCGGGGCCGCCCTGCCGCCCACGCTGCCGCCGCTGGCCGATACCGGCGGCCGCCCGCCCGCGCCCGGCCAGCAGGTGGTGGTGCGCGGCCAGGTGTTCGACGACCAGGATAAGTCGCCCGTGGCCGGCGCCCGCGTCATGATTGACGGCACCCATTATGGCGTAGTTACGGATGAGCAGGGCCGCTACGAGCTGGTGATGGCCGCCAGCTTCGAGCCGCTGAAAAAAGGCACGCTCAAGCTCACCTTCAGCGGCAGTCCCTTTGCCTTCAAGCCGCAAACCAGGGACTTGAAAATTGTCCGCAAGCCCAAGCCGGTTGACCTCAACGTGACCCTGCAATCTATCGAAAAGCGCGGGCAGATAATGGGGAAAATCCGGATGCCGGAGCCGCCGGTGGCGCCGCCGCGGGGGTGAGACACGGTAGGAGGGTTGCTTCAGACAAACCAGGAAATGCTGCTCGATGCCTAAGCCTGTCATTCACGTTCCGCATCCTTGCCGCGTAGATTGGGCTGCGCTGCAGTTTTCTGCAACGGGCCGATACTGTGCGGCATGCGAAAAAAACGTTATCGACTTTGCGGATAAAACGGATGCCGAAATTTTAGCCGTGCTGGCTGGCGCAGGTAGCTCAGCCTTGTGTGGCCGTTTTGCCGCCCGGCAGCTGAACCGACCATTGGAGTTGCCAAAGACGCAACTTCATTGGCGGGCAGGCTTAGCGGCGGCCTTGACACTGTGGGGGATAAAGGATAGTGCCGGGGCACCCGCTCCGGCATTGATAACGGTAGAACAGGTTGGAAAGGATAGTGAAGAAGAATTCCTACAGCCAAACCTGGTGACAACAGGTGCTGATACCATTGTTATCAAAGGAGTGGTGCTGGACTCGGCTACTCATCAGGGTATGCCAGGGGCAACGGTACTGCTGAAAGGAACGCAGTATGGTATGGCGGCGGATATTAACGGGCGGTTTAGCTTGGCTATTGCTGCTGACCAATGGCATGGTAAACAGGTGGCTATTCGATTTATGGCGGTGGGCTACTTCAACGAAGAAATAGTTGTTACGGAGACTTCGGCCACCGTCGAGCTGGGCGAAATAATCCTTCGTGTAGACCCGGTTGCCATGCAGGAAGCAAGCAATATAATAGTCGGTGGCGTCTGCGTTACCCAACCCTGGCCCTGGCATCCGCGCCGGTTTTATCATTGGCTAACGCAGCCGTTTCGACGCTAAGTAACCAACTTCTCCGCCCGAAAAAAACTTGTAGCTGAAGATAAAGCTCAGCGCTACGCCCTTATCTCAGGTGGAAGTAGCGGTAGCTTGAGTGCTTTTGGTACTACAACCAGCCCGACCTGCCGAACCACACATGAATGCTGCCGCACGACGCTGCCGCACGACTGAGCAGGCTACTTAATTACCACGCGCTGGTGCCACACCGGGGCCCCTATTTGCTCAACGGTGAGCATATATACCCCGGCAGGCTGCCCGGTAAAGTCGGCTTGTCCGCTGCTTACATCGGTCCTGAACGTGCGGCGGCCTGACAAATCGTAGAGTGTCCCAATGGCTTGGCCTGCGCCTTGCAAGCGAAGCTGCACCGGGCCAGTGCTGGGGTTGGGAAACACGGCTGCCTGCGTCACGGCAGCAGCGGTGGCCGCCGTGACGGTGGCGCAGCCCAGCAGCGGGCCAGCGGCCGTGCGGTAGCAGGTAATACCAAAGATTTGCATACCGTCGGTGTTCCAGCAGCGGCTTTCCTGAACGAGCATCGACAAATGGGCGCCAATGCCTTCGTATACCCGCCCGATACCCATAATAGGCGTGCCCGCGGGCACGGTAGTAGGGTCGAGGTGAGCGACGAACCACCGGCGCAGCCGCCCGGCATAAAACGCCTGGCCCACGCTATCAACGACTACCCGGGGAGTAAGCTGGCATTGGTCTTGATTGTAGGAGATGGTAATCCAGCTGGCGCCAGGCCCGGCCGCAAAGTCGTACAGCGTATAGAACTGGTTGTTGCGGTACACCTCCACGCGGTCGGTGGTGGCAGCGGTAAGTAGCTGGTTGTCGATTGTGGCGGAATTGTTGGTCCAGCGGTAGTGCTGGTGCAGTAGCTGGCAGGTCCGGCCTGCTACCACCGTGTCGCCCGTGTAGCGAACATGCAGCTCGCCCTGGCCAATCATGCCGAGGGTGCGATAAGTCCACTGTGCGCCCGGTGGGCACCATTGCGTTTGCGCCACGGCGGCGGGCACGGCAACACCAGTAAGTATTCCCAACAGCAGGGCGGCGCGTAGAAAGTTATTCATAGAAGCAGAACATGAAAAATGAAGTAGAAAAAAAGCTTCAAATAACGCGCCAAGTATCAGGTGCAAAGCCGGACAATGGTCGGCTTTTTAAGTGCAAGCCAGAAACCACCCAGCTATCGTAAGCCGATGTCCGCCACGCGTATTCACATTCCGCAGCCGTGCTCAGTAGCCTGGGCCACGATGACGCCCACCGCCAACGGCCGCCATTGCGCCGCCTGCCAGACGGAAGTGGTAGACTTCACCCACATGAGCGAAGACGAAGTGCGCGCCTACCTGGCGGCCCACCGTGGCGCGCGGGTGTGCGGCTTGCTGGCCGCGCCAAAAACGGTGCCCCGGCACTACAAGCGCCGCCGTCCGCTGCTGGCCGTGGCGGCCTTGTTTGGCTGGCAGCTAGCTGCTTCCTGCGCTGGCAAGCCGCCGCAGCGCCTGCCTGCGGTGACCGTGGCGGTGGTGAGTGCGGCGCCACAAATCACCATTCGCGGCCAGGTGGTGGATGATTCGCTGCACGGCAGCCAGCCCCGGGGAGGAATTTATGTATTTGTGGGCGGCACGAAGTATGGCGCCATCACCGACGCGCAGGGCAATTTCGTCCTGACTTTCGATGAAGCCGGGCCATTGGTTATCGACCGCAAAGTGAAGTTGTACATCCCGCCGGTCGCGTTTGCTACGCAAGATGAGCAGTTGACTGTGAATCTAGAAGAACATGCAACTGAACTGCCGGCGGTTCTCATTCGGCTGCGCTCGATAGCCGAGCGCGGGCTGGTCAAGGGCAAGGCTATACTGGTCCAGCCGCCCGTACCGCTATCGAAGATGAAGAGCAGCGGCAAGCGCAAATGAGCAGGTGTACTTACATTTAGGGCATGCGTAGAACGACCATCAACATTCCAGCGCCTTGTCAGGAGAAATGGGCCGCTATGTACCCGGTTGGCAGTGGTCGGCATTGCGCCAGCTGCCAGGAAGTGGTAGTGGATTTCACGCGCATGACCGATGCTGAGATAGTGGCATTTCTGCGGCAATACCCGGCCGTGAGTTGCGGCCGGTTTCGGGAAAGTCAATTGAATCGGGAATTGCTGGTGGCTGCTCAGCCGGTGAGGGGTTGGCGGCGCTGGGCGGGGGCCATGGCTACCATGCTCGGCCTGGGCTCGTTGGTAGCTCCGAAGGCAGAGGCGCAGGTAACACCCGCACGCTACTGGGGTGGCCCGGCACCTGCCTCCGCGGTTAATCAGCCTAAACAGCCAGCCAGTACAGCTGAAGGCCCGAAGGCCACCGGTGGGCAACAAGGTGCTACAACGCAGAGCATGGCCGCTCCGGCAACAGCTGCGGCTGCGGCCGATAGTCTGATTGTAACAGGCACTGTCCATGACCGATTAGGCTTTCGAATAGCCGGGGCCAGAGTGCATATTCGCATGAATGGGAAGACGATAGACGCTGCTACCAGTGACGAGCACGGACACTTTCGCATGGCCGTGCCTGCTGGGTTGCTTGACGAGTCGGCCACCATTCGGGCCATGTGCGGCCCGCGCAACGAGCGGGCTACGTATACGCGTTACCTTCGGGCCGATGTACCACTTGAGTTAGCCCGCCACCGGCCTTATATTCTTCATCTGAAGAAACGCGAGCGGGTCATGGGCGGGAAATTCCGGTGAGAGGTGAGCAAACCTTTCCGCCGCAAAAAACCTTGTAGCCGGAGATGAAATCCCTGCGCTACGCCCTTGTTTTCCTGCTGGCCACCGCCTGCATTCCCTTCAGACCCACCACCAAGAACGACCGTTTCCCCGGTCAGGCGCAGCTGCCGCAGGAAGAAGCCCCGCACCTGCGGAACTCGCTGGAGTGGTGGTACCTCACCGGCCATCTGAAGGACGTGAAAACGGGCGAGGAATTCGGCGTTGAGTACGTCTTTTTCCACTTCAACCCCGACGGTAAGCAGGACTATCAGATGGTGAACTTTGCCCTCAGCGACCCGCAGGGCCAGCGCTTCACCTACGACTACGACATGGGCAAGCTGCCCGCGCCGCTGCCCGCCACCCTGCCCCTGAACCTCACCGAAACCAAAGCCAACCAAACCTGGACCCTGAGTGGCCAGGAAGGCCGCTACCGTCTGCAGGCCCGCATGACCGACGCAGCCAAGCCCGGCTACGCCATCGACCTCACTACCGCGCCCACCAAGCCCGTGCTGCTGCATGGCGGCACCGGCTACGAGCAGTACGGCCCCGTGGCCCAGGCGGGCTACTATAGCTACCCACGCCTCAATACCTTCGGTACCATCGAAATAGCCGGCAAAACGCACGCCGTCACCGGCGAGCTCTGGTACGACCGCCAGTGGAACTGCGGTGGCGTAAATAAGAAAAATGTGGCCTGGGACTGGCTTAGCATTCAGCTTAACGAAACGAAGGACGACCTGATGCTCTACGCCGTGCACGACAAGGAGGCCAACACGCACTACGCCGGCGGCTCGCACTTCGGCCCGCTGGGCGAAAACCTGCACCTCGCCGCTGCCGACTTCAAGCTCGAACCCATTACGTACTGGACCAGCTCCGCTACCGGCAAAACCTACCCCGCCAAGTGGCGCGTGCAGGTGCCCGCCAAGGGTTACGACCTGGTAGTGGAACCGCTGATTCCCAACCAGGAGCTGAGTTTGCGGCTGTTCAAGGTGTTTAACCTGCGCTACTGGGAAGGCATGTGCCGCGTGACGGGCACCCACAATGGCAAGCCGGTGACGGGCAAGGCGTACGTGGAAATCACCAATCGGTAGTATGGCCGACTTCGTGCGTCGGGCTACGGACCGTTTGGGTCGGATAACCTACGAAAAGTATCAGACCATCCACGAAAAGTATTGGACGGCCAACCCAGTCGGTAGGGCTATCCACGAAAAGTATTAGAGAACCTATAAAAAGTGTTGGCAACCGAACCAAATCTGTTGCCCGTGCTACATTTTTGGTTCAAGGGCCGATTCGCACGGTTCGTCAGGTCTACTGATTAAGCACCACCCGGAACGTGGTACCGCGCCCAATCTCGCTCCATTTTACGAAGAGCTTGCCTTCGTGGTAGTTCTCAATAATCCGCTTGGCCAGCGCCAGACCCAGGCCCCAGCCGCGCTTCTTGGTGGTGAAGCCCGGCTGGAAAACGGTGTCGAGACGGTTTTTGGCGATGCCCTTGCCGGTATCGGTGATGTCGATGGCGACCTGCTGGGCGGGCTCGTGGCGGCGCCACCAGGTGCGGCGCACGCGCACCCGGCGCAGGTGCAGCGTGATGGAGCCGCGCCCTTCCATGGCATCGACGGCGTTTTTGCAGATGTTTTCAATCACCCAGTCGAACAGCGGCACGTTGATGCGGGCGGGCGTATCGGTGGGTAAGTCGGTTTCGATGCTGAATTTCACCTTCTTCGATACCCGGCTTTCAAGGTAGGCAATGGCGTTGCGGGTGGTCTGGAGCAGGTTTTCGTCCCGCATCACCGGCACCGAGCCGATATTGGAGAATCGCTCGGTGATGATTTCGAGCCGGCGAATATCTTTGCCCAGCTCCTCCACAATAGGTTCGTCCTTGAAGCGGTCCGACATGCGCAGGTAGTCCTGCCAGCCTACCAGGCTGCTCAGCGGCGTGCCCAACTGGTGGGCAGTTTCCTTGGCCAAACCCACCCACACCCGGTTTTGCTCCGAGCGCCGCGAGTAGCTGAAGGCGAAATAAGCCATCACGGCCAGGCTGGCGATGACGCCCAGCCCCACCAGCGGATATGTGCGAAGCTGGGAAAGCAGCTGAGAATCCTTGTAGTAAATGTAGTTGTGCATGCCCGCGCCCAGCGAAACCACGATGGGCGGATGCTGCCGCTTCATATCGGCAAACGCGGCATTGAGCAGCCGCACCGAGTCGGCATCCGAGAGGTAGGCGAAGCTGATGTTCTTGGAAGTCACCGGCCCCTCGTCGCTGGCCAGGATGATGGGAATGGTGGTGTTGGCGTTGATGATTTCCTCGAACACGAAGTTGGTGTTCGAGTCCACTTCGGTGTTGATGATGAACTCCTGGGCCTTGGCGTAGAGGCGAATCTGCTCCTGCTCCCGCTCCGACACGCGCTGCACCAGCCAGTTGGTGTACACCACCGTGGCTGCGCCCATGAGCAGCGCCAGCACGGCCACGATGATTTTGATGCGGGATTTTTGGTCGTAGATGCCGAGCACTTTTTTTTAAATGATTAATGGTTAATGATTAGTGGTTAATGGGTTTGTTGGTTTTCTGCAAAGGCATTAACCACTGACCATTAATCATTAACCATTAATTAATGAGCACCGCCTCGCTGCGCGCAATCTCGCTCAGAATCTCGTACACTTCCATTGGTGTGCCGGCCTCTACCAGCCGGGTGCGCCACATTTTGGAGCCCTCCAGGCCGCGGAAGTAGTGGGCGTAGTGGCGGCGCATCTCGAAGATGCCCACTTTCGGGCCTTTCCACTCCACGCTGCGGTCGAAGTGCATCTGGCACATGGCCACGCGCTCGTCGAGGGTGGGCGGGGCCAGCAGCTCGCCGGTGGCCACGTAATGCTTCACCTCCCGGAAAATCCAGGGGTAGCCGATGCTGGCGCGGCCAATCATGACGCCGTCCACGCCGTAGCGGTTTTTGTATTCCAGCGCCTTCTCGGGCGAGGTGATGTCGCCGTTGCCGAAGATGGGGATGTGAATGCGCGGATTGTTTTTGATGCTGGCAATAAGGCGCCAGTCGGCCTCGCCCTTGTAGAGCTGGGCGCGGGTGCGGCCATGCACCGTCAGGGCTTTGATGCCCACGTCCTGCAGGCGTTCGGCCACTTCTTCCACGTTTTTGGTGCCTTCATCCCAGCCCAGGCGGGTTTTCACGGTCACGGGCAGGTGGGTGTGCTTCACCACGGCGGCCGTCATGGCCACCATCTTGGGGATGTCCTGGAGCAGGGCGGCGCCGGCGCCGCGGCAGGCCACCTGCTTCACCGGGCAGCCGTAGTTGATGTCGATAAGGTCGGGCCCGGCCTCGGTGCTGATGGCCGCGCACTCGCCCATCGTGTCCACATCAGAGCCGAAGAGCTGGATGCCAATGGGCCGCTCGTAGTCGAACACGTCGAGCTTCTTGCGGCTCTTGGCGGCAGCCCGGATGAGGCCTTCCGAGGAAATAAACTCGGTATACATCAAATCGGCCCCGTTGGCCTTGCACACGGCGCGGAAGGGCGGGTCGCTCACGTCCTCCATGGGGGCGAGCAGGAGCGGGAAATCAGGGAGTTGAATGTTGCCGATGTGAACCACGGGGATAAGAATTAAATGTCTAGAACGATTGCCAGAACGTCATGCTGAGCTTGCTGAAGCATCTCTACCGTTTCGTTGGTTTATTTGACCAATTTGGCGCAGGCAAGATGCTTCGGCAAGCTCAGCATGACGTTCTGGAAGGCACGCGAACCAGTCGTATTGCTTTAGCTTTACTGCAAAATTACGCTCTGCCCAACTAGCTTCCCCCCATGAAAGGTTTCGCCCCGCGCCTGATGCACCCCATGCTGCAAATTGTGCTGGCGCTGGGCCTGGCCATCGGCGGGCTGTGCTTGGCCACGGTGCTGGCGCTGATACTGGCCTCGCAGCTCTACGGTCTCTCGCTTGAAACCCTGACGCAACTTAGTGCCCAACCCGGCGCCCAGCCTCACACCTGGGCTGCCCTGATGATGATGCAAGGCGCCTCGCTGGCCGGGGCTGGGGCGGGCGTGGCGCTGATGCCGGCCATCGTGGGGCTGCCGTGGCGCGAGTATTTCGCGCCGCGCCGTCTGGGCAGCGCTAGCTGGCTGCTGGGTGCGGCAGCGCTGGTTATCGTCATTCTGCCCTTCATGTCGATGCTCATTGCCTGGAATGCGCAGGCGCACTTCCCCGGCTTCGTACACGATTTTGAGCTGTGGGCCAAAGATAAGGAAGACCAAGCCGCCGTGCTCACCAAATTTCTGACCCAGTTGAGCAGCACAGGCCGCCTGCTGGTGGGCCTGGTCGTTATTGCCGTGGTGCCCGCTGTGGCCGAGGAACTGGTGTTTCGCGGCGTCATCCAGCAGAATCTGGTACGCTGGTTCAACTCGCGGCACGTAGGCGTGTGGCTGGCGGCGGCTTTGTTTAGCGCCATTCACATGCAGTTCTTTGGCTTCGTGCCGCGCTTCGTGCTGG